>Ga0255757_10002581_pt1 | contig 17014 bp, 22 predicted proteins | sample 071ome_27_FD_179957 | JGI IMG/M metagenome (GOLD analysis project Ga0255757, IMG submission 179957) | Coastal salt marsh microbial communities from the Groves Creek Marsh, Skidaway Island, Georgia - 071409AT metaG (version 2) | ecosystem: Environmental > Aquatic > Marine > Intertidal zone >...
TATCATTAGTTGGTGGTGAGCCTATGGGCAAACAATTAAACCGATTAAGATCAAACCCTCAAATTATTATAGGAACACCAGGACGAGTAAATGATCATTTGAATAAAAAAAGCCTAGATCTTTCTAAAGCAAATTTTTTAATACTAGATGAAATGGACCGTATGTTGGATATGGGTTTTAGTATTCAAATAGATAAAATTTTAAAATTTATTCCAAAAGAAAAGCAGACACTAATGTTTTCAGCAACCATTTCCAAAAGTATAGAAAAGTTATCTTCTAAGTATTTAAATAACCCAGAAAGGGTAACTGTTGAAGAAGGCCAAAATAATATTCCAAAAATTGAACAAAAAATAATTAATTTATCTAACGATGAAAAACTTCCTTACCTTGTAAGACACATACAAGAAAAGCATGGTTTAATGTTAGTTTTTGTCAAAACTAAAAGAGGTGCAAAAAAACTTGCTAAACAACTTTATAAAGAAGGATTTGAGGCTGACGCGATTCATGGTGATCTAAGACAAAATAAAAGATCAGCTGTAATTAAAAAATTTAGATCAAATAAAATTCAAGTTCTTGTTGCAACCGATGTTGCTGCAAGAGGGTTAGATATTCCAAATATTGAACATGTCATTAATTATGATTTACCACAACAAGCTGAAGATTTTATTCATCGAATTGGTAGAACCGGACGAGCGGGTGCAAAAGGACAAGCATGGAGTTATGTTACCAAAAGTGATAGCCGAAAATGGAGAGAAATTGAAAAAATTTTATATCCTGGAAAAAAAACATCATTAAATGAAAACCAAGTTAGAAATGAAAGATCACACAAGGGTAAAAAACGATTTGATAATAAAAGAAAATTCAAGTCACGTGACAGACGTGATAAATTTAAAGAAAAAAATCAAATAAAAAAAATATCATTCAATGAAAACCAAGATAGGGATGAAAGACCTCACGGAGGAAAAAAACGATTTAAAAATAATAGGAAATTTAAGTCAGGCGATAGAAGCGATCAATTTAAAGATAAAAATTTTAAAGAAAAAAATCAAAATGGTTTTAAAAATAAAAAATCAAGATTTAGTAAAAATTCTAAATTTTCTAAACGAAAAAAAGAAACAATTAAACGTTTTAATAAAAGAAATAAATTTAAGTCAAAAAAAAGATAATTTGACATTTTTAGGTAATATTTTAACAGTCAAATAATGACTGCACAAAATCAATTTCATTGGAAATGCAAGCACACTTGGAAGAGAAGTGCGAAAAATACTATGTGGTGTTTAATTGGTTGTTCGATTGGTGATTTTGGAACCATATTATTTTTTCAATTCACACAAATTCCTTTTCCAGTTCTAGGTATCATGACACTTGCAATCATCAATGGATTAATGACAAGTATTATGCTTGAGACGATTATTCTTATGAGACAAAATTTTAATTTTAAACAAGCGTTTAAAGTTGCAATCGGCATGAGTTTCATTTCCATGGTTTCAATGGAAGCTGCCATGAATATTACAGATTATTATTTAACAGGGGGTGCAATGTTAACTTGGTGGGCGATGCCTATTATGTTGTTTGTTGGCTTTGTTACACCATGGCCTTATAATTATTGGAGATTAAAAAAATTTGGACAGGCTTGTCACTAATTATACGTAGTCTAAAGGTAGTACAGTTGTTTCTTTTAATTCTTCTAATGAAGGAAATCCGCTTACACTTGCAAAGTTAATTTTATTAATCAGATCAAAATAAAATTCATTATAACTTTCAGAATTTTTAAGTCTTACTTTTAATAGATAATCCACCTCTCCCATTAATCGGTGGCACTCAACAATTTGAGGCGTTTCTTTTACAATCTTTCGAAACTGATCTGTCCATTCTTTATTGTGACTTGTGGTTTTAATATGAACAAAATAAGGGCGCTCTAAATTTAGTTTTTGTTTATTAAGAACCGCTACACTCTTATCGATAAATCCTGCATCCTTTAAATTCTTAACTCTTCTATAACAAGGAGAAGGAGATAGATTGACCTTTGAACCTAAATCTTCCATTGATATTTCGCTATTTTCTTGAAGTATTTGCAGAATTTTTTTATCGATTTCTTTCATATTATTAGAATATTTTATTAATTATATTTATAATAATAGCAATAACTTATTAGTTTAGAAACTAATTTATTCAATATTAACTTATTTTACTACTAAATATTGATTATTTAGGATTATATTCTAAATAAGCATCAGTTCGGTAATGCTACCTGGCAAAACTTTTTAAAGGTCTCCTTTTTGAAGTGCCAGGTAGATAAAAACTGAACTCACCATCCGAACTAAACCGAATTTTAAAAAACTAATTTTAGGAGAAAAAAATGAAAAAAATATTAACGACATTGTTTTTATTTTTCTTTGTCACTTCAGCTCAAAGCGCAACACCTTTAGTCGAAGCGTCATGGTTAAAAGAAAACATTAATAAAAAAAATATTAAAGTTATTGAGATCAGCAGTAAATTTGTTGGAGGATCTTATGATAAATTTAAACAAGGTCACATTCCTGGCAGTGTTTATATTGATCATATTGGTGATAAACTAATTACAACTCAAAAAGGTGTTATTGGTCAATTGCCAGTTAAAAAAGAATTAGAAGCTTTATTCTCAAAACTTGGAATTAAAAATTCTGATCATGTTGTTGTGAGCTATCTTGGAGTTAACTCATTAGACTTTGGAAGTGCTGCAAGATTATACTGGAGTTTAAAAGTTGCAGGACATGAAAATGTTTCTATTTTAAATGGAGGTTTAAAAGCTTGGACAGCTTCTGGTTACAAATTAGCTCAAGGTGAAACACAAATCACTCCATCAAAATTTAAAGTAAAATTAAATGATAAATATGTTGCAAGCTACAAAGATGTAAGAAACGCAAAAAGAAAAAAGAATGGTTATGCATTAATTGATGCAAGACCCAAAGCTTTCTTTGTGGGTGAAAAAAAACATCCTAAAATTCAAAGAGCTGGAACCATTCCAACTGCAGTGAATTTAGAAGAAGCAACAATTGTTGATGGAAACTTAAAAGTAAAATCAGCAGATGAGATCAAAGCTTTATTTGTAAAATCAAATGCAAAAGGAAAAAAAGGTTATGTTTCTTTTTGTAACACGGGTTGGTTTGCAAGTACGGTTTGGTTTGCTCTAAGCGAAGTTGCTGGAATCGAAAATGTAAAATTATATGATGGTTCTTTAGCACACTGGACATTAAATCCAAAAAACGAAGTGATTAACGGACAAATCTAATACTTAAAAATTAATGCGCGGTTACCCTTAGCCGCGCATTTTTTTATATGAGCACTATTACAAAAAAAATTGATTTTACTATTCTGGGATATGCAATTCTAGGAACTTTATTATTTTCATATTTATTTTTTTCTCAAGTTGGAAACAGACACCTTTATGTTTTTTTAATTGGTATAGGACTTGGAGTTTCACTGTATCATGCATCATTTGGTTTTACGGGTGGATGGAGGAACTTTATTGAAAATAGAGAAAGCGCATCTCTTCGAGCGCAAATTATTATGTTAGGACTAGCCGTTATTCTGTTTTCATTTTTTATTGGAACAAATAGCTGGATTTATAATGGAAAAATGATTGGTGCGGTTGCACCAGTGAGTGTTTCAGTTGTGGTTGGATCTTTTATGTTTGGTCTTGCCATGCAGCTAGCTGGTGGCTGTGGTTCAGGAACATTATTTACCGCAAGCAGTGGTAACGGAAAAATGGCAATCACATTAGTATTTTTTATGATTGGTTCTTTAGTCGGAACTTATCATTTTGATTTTTGGAGATCTTTACCATCTTTTGGTGGTATTTCTTTAATGAATGAATTTGGAAAAACAAATTCAGTGTTATTACAAGTTAGTATTTTAATTGTTCTTTATTTTTTTATTTACAAATCAGATCAAAAAAGAAACCCTGGATTTAGTCATCTAGATATTTTTAATTTTTCAAATTTTGATTTACTTAAAGGTCCTTGGCCTTTGATTTTAGGCGCATTATTACTTGTCTTTTTTAATGTTTTAATGCTTCAAGCAGCAGGGCATCCGTGGGGTATTACTTTTGCTTTTGGTTTATGGGCTGCAAAAATTGTTCAGTTTTTAGGAGTTGAGGTGAGCAGTTGGTCATTTTGGAAACTGTCTTATCCAAGTACCGCATTAGAAAATAGTCTCTTTGCGGACCCAACAACCGTTTCAAACCTTGGCATTATTTTTGGAGCACTTGCAGCATCGGCTCTTGCTGGAAACTTTTTTAAAGCCTCTTTAATTAATAAAAAAATATTAATCGCAGCTATTCTTGGAGGTTTCTTTATGGGTTACGGAGCAAGGCTAAGTTTTGGCTGTAATGTAGGCGCTTTATTTAGCGGTATTGCTTCAGGATCTTTACACGGTTGGGTTTGGTTCTTGTTTGCTTTTATAGGTTCAGTCTTTGGCGTTAAGTTCAGAAGGATTTTTTATTCATGAAAAGAATTGTTTACCTGGTTATTTTAACTTTATGTTTAACGTTTGCATTCTTTGACCATGATAGTAATGGGGTAGCTTATAACCCGTTGTTCCACAACCATAACGATCAAAGTGGAAACGCTACTCAGTCTATATCCATGCCATGTGGATTAGGTGGTTCAGAAAATCACAAGCATTAAATTTTTTTTACCATCCACAATTAAGACATAATCGAAGATTAAATGCTCTTTCGCTTAACTTAACAAAAGGCAAACTATGAGAGTCCTTATGTCTCTTGTAATGTTGTTCGCTGTAACAACACAAGTCTTGGCTAATACTGAAGTAAAAGAAATTAGCAAAGATCAATTCATCGAAATCCAGTTAAAAGATGGAGTCACTGCTGATGAAGCAGAAAAAATGTTCGTTGAATTAGATACCAATAAAGATGGAAAATTATCAGTTGATGAGCAAAACAACTAATCGTTAATCTTTATTTAAAAATGCGGAGGTTTAATTACGTTTCCCCCTCCGCATTTTTTAATTCCAATTTTATTAAATTGAAATTACAATATTAACTTACGATGAAAAAAGTTGATATTACCTCAAATATAAAACCAAAAAAAAATTCAGATTTAAATATTTTAACCTCAGGTGCATTTGCAGCTCCTTTATTTGAAATTTTAAAAAGTTATAAAAAAAACAAAAGTATAAAACTTTATTTTGGATCTTCTTTTGGAGATGCAAAAAATTCTGTTCCAACACGTTTAAAACAAAAACAAATATTTGATATTATCTTTTTATCAGCGGATGCTTTTAAACAGTTTTCAAGAAAAAAACTGATTAAGAAACATACAAAGATTGATATTGTTGATTCTGAAATTGGTTTTGCGGTTAAAAAAAATCATAAATTTAAATATGATTTTTCACAGCTACAATTCATTCAATTAGTTAAAAAAAGTAAAAAAATTGCAATTGCAGCAAGTGCCAGTGGGATTTATTTAAAGGATAAAATTTTTCCAAAATTAAAGGTAAAACATTTTCAAGTTGTAAAAGGAAAACGAATTGGCTCCGTCATTGCTGAAGATAAGAGCTTTGATCTTGGTTTTCAGCAATATAGTGAATTATTGCCGTATAAGAAAAAAATTAATTTAATTGGAACATTGCCACCTCAAATTAAAAAACGATTTATTTTTTCTTTTTGCTATCAAAAACAAAATACCAAGATTGAAAAAATTGAAAGTTTTATAAAATTTTTAAAATCAAAAAGAGTTTCTAGTATTATTAAGAAAAAGGGTTTAACACCTCTTATTTAATTAACTTCTTAATGGCTAAATCAAACTTATTACTTTTCCTAGGCGCTTTATTATTTTGGTCTGCAACGTGGAGTATTATTGGATTAACGCAGGTTAATATTGACTTAGATCCAACTGTTTCTGTTTTTATCAGGTTTATTTTAGCAGGTTTAATTATCTTATCTTATGTTTTCTTAACCAAGAGAAAGCTTGTTTTTTCATTAAAGGAGCATGTTTATTTTTTTGTTTTAGGAATATTTTTATACAGCGGTAATTATATATTTTTCTATCATTCCAATGTTTATTTACCTTCTAATATACCGGCCACTGTTTTTTGTCTTTTAACTATATTTAATATTCTAGGTGAAAAATTTATCTTTAAAAAACCAATTACAAGGTTAACTTTATCTGGAGCGTTGCTTGGAATTAGTGGAATTGCCATTATTTTTTATGAAGATTTTATTAAGTTTGATTTAAATTCTGGAACGACTTTAGGCTTAGTGTTTGCATTATTTGCAACATTATCCGCATCGATTGGAAATCTAATCGCGATCTATAATAAAAGAAATTACAATATTCCTCTTTTACAAAATGTTGCCTTTGCAATGATTTATGGAGCACTCGTTGCATTAATAGTTTCTATTATAAAAGGAGAAGAGTTCTATATTCCAATTTATAATCCAAGTTACATGCTAGGTCTTACCTATCTTGTTATCTTTGGATCGATTATTTCTTTTCTTTGTTACATCAGATTTATTGAAAATACCTCAGCATCAACGGGTGGATATATTGGTGTGGTGATGCCAATTTTAGCATTAATTATTGCTATGATTTTTGAAGATGCAAAACCAGACTTTCATTTTTTAACAGGTTTACCTGTTGCTTTGATAGGTTTACTATTAATTTTAAAACAAGAATCTGCTAATAAATAACAACTATGAAAGATTTTGCAGTTTATATTGGAATTACCATATTGTTTACATTGCCTGTTGTGTGGCTTGTACTGACAATTAAAGGTTAGTTTTACAAACCTTTATTTTTAACAAAAAAGTCCATTCGGTCGATCGACTTCAATGTGAAGGTTAGGTTTTTTTTATCTCTTTCTACTTCAATTTTAACTAAACTTCCTGGACCACCTGATTTCCAAGCTGTTTTATAAAATTGTTCCATAGACTTTACATTCGTTCCATTCACAGAAATGATTAAATCACCAGCTTGAATTCCAGATTGTTCGGCTGGTCCATTTTTACTTACACGTGAGACATTTAATACTCCTGTCAAATCATCTGCAGATAAACCTAAATAAGGATTAATATTTTTTGTTCTTCGTCCATCTCGTATTAAATCTTTAAGAATTGGTTTTAAAATATTAATAGGAACAAACATGTTTCCTGGCGACATAATTCCAGGAGAGACAGTATCTGCAATATATAAAGAGCCAATTCCTAAAATTTCACCACGATCATTTAAAACAGGGGAACCTGCCCACGCTTCATTCATCGGATAGACATAAATTGGTTTTTCTAAATAGTATTCCCAGTAACCAGTAAACGGTCGACGTGATACAGCTTTACCCGCGGATCCTCGTGATTGTGTCGGAAAGGGCATAACAAAAAGTAAATCTTCATCTTTAATTTTATCAGAATTACCAAGACGAAGGGGCGCAAGGTTTGTTGGAACTAATGTTCTTAAAATTCCAAAACCCGTTTGATGATCATATCCAACTAGTTTTCCAGGGACTGTTTTTCCATCTGGTAAACGAATATCAATTTTTTCAGACTCAACAACAATGTAACCAATGGTTAAAATGTGTCGTTTATCAATAACAACACCCGTTCCTAATCGCTCAGTACCCAGTGATTTAGCAGTTCTTGCATTTTCTGGAATATAGCTTTTGATTTCAACAATGGACTTATAAATTTGTTCAAACTGTTTACTTGTTTTTATCTTTTGCTGAGAGAAAGAATAATTTGGAAATAAAAAAAATAAGAATAAAAAAATAATATGAAAATGTTTTATTTTCATAACTAAATTTTAATCTTTTTAATAAAAATTATAAATACAATCTTTAGTTTAATATGATCTAATTATTTATGATTTTGTTTTGAATGACAGGAAAAATTTGTAATCCAGACTATTTTTAGATTAGGTTGGCAACTTGAATTTATGCCAGTCTTTAATGTTCTTGTTATTATTGGAGCGTTAACTTTATTTTTAATATTAGTGAATACTTACCGTTTCTTAAAACCAAGCGTTTATCCAATGGTAAGAAACGAATAAATTATTTTTTTTTATTTTCAGATAAAACGTGAAACAGTCCAAAGCCAGCAATAAAAAAAGGTAAAAACACTAACCATGTATTTTGATTTTTTGTTAAAGTCAGAATGGTCGAGATTGTTGTTAAAATAATATATAATCCAATTAATTCTTTTTTGTGTCTTTTCATAAAACCTTTATAAACAAATTATGATTCAATTTCATCCTTCAAGATCTAAAGCCTTAGAACAACTTCAATCCTTTGTTGAAAATCATTTAGGGTTATATGCAAGGGATCGTAATTTTGATTTTGGACCTGAAAAAAGAACGAATACCTCTTGTTTATCTCCTTATGTCACTCACGGGATTTTAAGTGAAAATGAAATTATTAAACAAAGTTTAAAACAGTACTCTTTTTCTAAAATAGAAAAGTTTATTCAAGAGGTGTTATGGAGGACGTATTGGAAAGGGTGGTTAGAGCGAAAACCTAGTGTTTGGACTGATTTTATTAATGATCTTAAATATCTAAAGGTTGATTATGAAAGTGATAAAAATTTAAAAGCTGCTGTTAATGGTAATACAGACATTGATTGTTTTAATGATTGGGTGAATGAACTTAAAGAAACAGGATATTTGCACAATCACACGAGAATGTGGTTCTCATCCATTTGGATTTTTACATTAGATTTACCTTGGCAACTTGGTGCTGAATTTTTTATGAAATACTTAAAAGATGGAGATCCTGCATCAAATACACTGTCATGGAGATGGACTGCTGGTGTTCAAACTAAGGGTAAAAATTACGTTGCCCAGGAATGGAATATAAAAAAATTTACAAATGGAAGATATGACAAGGTGAAACTAAATGAAAATGCTGTACCAATTGTATCCGATAAAGAATACGTTCAAATTGATCCAGATTTTACCAATAGTAATATCACAGAGGATCAAACCCTTTTAATTTTTGATAACAAACTTTGTTTTGAAAGTTCTGATTTTAAAGACCATAAATTTAAAAAAATCATGTTGTTACAAAATACCAATCTTACTCGTGCAATTGAACTTGATGATGAATTAGTAAAATTTAAATCAGATCTTATTCATGATCAGCAAGATAGATTAAAAGATCATGTAGAGGTTGAAGTTCGTGATATTTCTTATTTAAACAATTTAGATTTAACTGATAAAATTGCTTTATATCCAGGAGTTGGAGAAAACCTTGATTATTTAAAACAAAATCAAATTCATTTAAACTTTTTATATCGAAGTCTAGATCAAATGACCAATCCGTATTGCAAAAAGGGTTTTTTTAACTTTAAGAATTTTATTCCAAAGATTATTAGTCAAATCAATGCGTAACAAAAAATTACAATTATTAGGTTGGATTTTATTTAAACTTTCAGCTATTGCTTTTTTAATTGGAAGTGTTGGTAATACAGCAGCTACAATTGGAAGTATTTTATTTTTATTTGCCTGTACGTTTTTTATCTTGGATTTATTAAAAAAATAGGTCTTATTAATCTTTAGGTCTTTTAAAATAATACTCACCATTCTCAACCGAGATGAGTTCCCAGTGGCTTTGTCCTAAATAATCAAGGCCATTTTCTAAAAAGGTTTTTTTATCATTTTCAACGCCTTGCCCAAGCTCATTTAAACTTTTTCTATTAAGCACGCGATATTCAAAAATTTGCTTCATTTAAGATTTGTCGTCTGGATTTGTTAAATCATCAAGCGTAATGACTTTATTAATATCTGCATACTCTAGCGTTTTTTCTGAAAAATTTTGATTAGTAGGAGCTCTTTTGGATCTTCTTAAAGCTTGCTTATCTTTTCTTTTTTTGGCTTTCGCCATTGCTCGCTCACCACGTTTTGATTTGTAGTTATAATGAATACCCAAAAGATTCTCCTAGTAAATTTATATTTTTTTTAGATTAGTTGCAGCAGGACCATTCTTTCCTTCTTCAACATCAAATGAGATTCCATCACCATCATTTAAATAATCAAAACCTGCATCTCTTACTTGTGATGAGTGAACAAAAACATCTTTTTTTCCATCTTCACGTTCGATAAAACCATAGCCTTTGCTATCGTTATACCATTTTACTTTTCCGTTAATCGGCATACTTTTCCTTTGTCTTATTTTTTGTTTTGCATTTAGGGGTCTTTAAAACGAACTTAAATATGGAAATATTAAAATTGAATTATAAACTTAAACGTAGTCCTCTTAGATAGAGTTTAACCTCCAATGTCAAAGCATTAATACAAAACCTAATATTTATAGACTTTTATGGTCAAATTAGATGATAGCCTGCCCAAAACACATCTTGGGACAGAGTAATTTGGGCAGAATTAATTAATAAATGTGGATTATTAAAGCTTTATTACGTTTGTATTAAAGTTTTATTTCAGTTAGTTTTTAAAAAAAAATTAAAAAGGGGGACAGAGTGAAAAAAATACTTTCATTTATCATTGCTTTCTTATTTGCCACTTCCGCTTTTGCAAATACTGTTACGATTGTAACTTCATTTCCAAAAGATTTATCAGGTAAATTTAAAGCAGCATTCGAAAAAAAATATCCAAATATCAAAGTTGAGATAGTTGGAAAAAAAACAACAGCTGGAATTAAATATATCCAGGAAACTAAATCTAATAATACAACTGATTTATTCTGGGCATCTGCACCAGATGCGTTTGAGGTATTAAAGGGTGATGGTTTATTGCAAAAATATACATCTAAAGCAAAAGGGATTCCTTCAAAAGTAGGATCTTACCCTGTTAATGATCCAGATGGTTTTTACACAGGATTTGCTGCAGCTGGGTACGGTATCATGTGGAATACAAGATATCTTAAGGCAAATAAATTGCCTGCACCTCAACAATGGTCAGACTTAACCAATCCAGTATATTTTGGTCATGTTGGAATGAGTGCTCCATCAAGATCAGGAACTACTCACTTAACTGTTGAGACTTTATTACAAGGTGAAGGCTTTGATAAAGGTTGGGCATTATCAAAAGAAATGGCTGCAAACTTTAAAACAGTTACAGCAAGAAGCTTTGGTGTTCCAGATGGTGTGAACAGTGGTGATTTTGGTATTGGTATCGTGATTGACTTTTTTGGTTTATCATCAATCGGTAGTGGGTTCCCAGTAGACTTTGTTTATCCAAAAGTTTCTACTTTAGTGCCTGCAAACATTGGTATCATAAACAATGCACCAAACAAAAAGAATGCACAATTGTTCATTGACTTCTTATTATCAACTAAAGGACAAGAAACTCTTTTAGATCCGAAAATCAGAAGACTTCCGGTGAATCCAAATACTTACTCAAAAGCGCCAAAAGGTTTTCCAAATCCTTTCAAGGATAAATCAATTGGAGCAGCAGTTAAGTTTGATGTTGATCTATCAAAGAGTAGATATAATTTGATCAACTCAATGTTTGATGTGATGATCACATACAGACTGGATGAACTTAGAGATGCAATGTCAGCAATTTACAAAGCAGAAGCAGCTTTAAAAAAGAAAAGCAATTCAAAAGCTAGCGCTTTAGTTAAAGAAGCAAGAGCTTTAATTGCTAAAAATCCAATTAGTGAAGCTAAAGCTAACGATGCGGAATTTAACAAAATCTTTAAGAAAAAAAGAAAGAAAGCTAAAGATATTGAAAAATACGCTGGAACTAGACAGGCTGAAGTTGAAGCTGGATGGGATAAGGCTGTTGTAGCAAATTATTCTGCTGCAAAACAAAAAGCTGAACAAGCTTTAAAGCTTTTATAATTCATTAAATTACAAGCCCCTTAAAAATTTTTAAGGGGCTTGTTTTTAATTATGTTTAAAAATCTTTTTTTAAATTCTACTTCTCTTATCATTGGAATATTCTTATTATTATTTTTAGTTATTCCAATTGCACAAGTTTTTTATGTTTCGTTTTTAGATGTAAACGGAAGTTTTACTTTAGTTAATTTTTCAGATTTTTTTAAGAACCAATTATTTATCGAGTCTTTTTATAATTCTTTTTATGTAGCAGCGATGTCAGTGGTATTAGCTTCTGTTTTTGCACTCCCGCTTGCTTATTTTACGTCACGATTTAATTTTAAGGGTTCAGTAATTATTCAAAGTTTAGGTTTTATTCCTCTAATTATGCCACCATTTGTAGGTGCGGTTGCAATGAAACTGTTTTTTGGAACGAATGGTTCAGTCAATTTATTATTAGATCAATATTTCGGATTTAAAATTCCTTTTATGGAAGGATTGAATGGAGTTATTTTTGTAGAGTCTGTTCATTATTTTCCTTTTATACTTATCAATTTAATCACTAGCTTAAATAACATTGATCGCTCGATGGAAGAATCAGCACAAAGCTTAGGATCAAAAGGTTTTGGTTTATTTAAAAGAATAGTTCTTCCTTTATCAATGCCTGGTTATATCGCTGGTGCAAGTTTAGTATTTTTAAAAGTATTTGATGATCTTGGAACACCGTTACTTTTAGACATTAATAATATGTTAGCTCCTCAGGCTTATCTTAGGATTTCGTCAATCGGGATCAATGATCCGATGGGTTATGTGATTGCGGTTATTTTAGTTGTCACTTCAATTCTTGCAGTTTGGGTTGCAAAAATGGCTCTTGGCGGAAAAGATTACTCAATGCTACAAAAGGGCGGTGGTGGAATGATTAAGAGAGATATGAAACCACGACAAAAAATTACAGCCTATTCAGTTGTAGGTTTAATTTTATTTTTGGTGCTATCTCCACATATTGCATTAACGCTTTTATCTTTTGGAACAATTTGGTCATTTAGCGTTGTTCCTGATGCTTATACAATTGATCATTATAAAAATATTATTTTTGAAAATAGTATTTTTATAAAAAATACGATGCTGTATTGTACTCTAGCTGCATTCATCGATATCGTTTTAGCATTCTTTATTTCTTACATCGTTCTTCGAACAAAAGTTAAGGGAAGACAACTTTTAGATTATATTGCGATGAGTGCACTTGCTATTCCAGGACTCGTATTAGGAATTGGATATTTAAGAACATTTTACTCATTCAATAACCCGCTGGATGGAAAGCCACTCGCAAGTTGGTGGTTTATGATAGTTTTAATATTAGCAGTTAGAAGATTGCCTTATGCGTTAAGAGCAGCCAATGCAGCCTTAATGCAAATTAGTAAATTTTTAGAAGAATCTGCTGAGTCCTTAGGCGCAAAAAAAACAACAATTTTTAGAAAAATATTAGTACCCTTAATGACTGGAGGATTGCTAGCTGGGTTTATTACAAGTTTTTCAACTGCAACTGTAGAACTTTCAGCTACGATTATGTTAGTTTCAACAGAAGTTGATGCTCCACTTGCTTATGGAATTTATTCATACATGCAAACGGCAGCTGGACGAGGACCTGGTGCAGCACTTGGTATGATTGGCGTATTAATTGTTGCGGTTGGTACTTATTTTTCACAGACAATCATAGATAAAAAATATAAGAAAACAGGAGAGGTAAACAATGGGTAATATTATAAACATTAAGAACATCAATGTTTCATATGGAAAAAATCACGTTCTCAAAGATGTAAATATCGATATTAAAGAAAAAGATTTTTTTACTTTTCTTGGGCCATCAGGTTGCGGAAAAACAACATTATTAAGACTAATTGCAGGATTTGAACAATCACAATCTGGAGAACTCATTATTGATGGAAAAGAAGTTTCTAAACTTAATCCATGGGAAAGAGATGTGGGATTAGTGTTTCAAAATTATGCACTATGGCCTCATATGACAGTCGCAAAAAATATTAGTTTTGGTTTAGAAGAAAAGAAAGTTCCAAAAAATGAAATCGATCAAAGAGTAGATGAAGTTTTAGAACTTGTTGGTATGCAAGATTTAAAACAACGTTATCCTTTTCAATTGTCAGGTGGACAACAACAACGTGTTGCTTTGGCAAGGACTATTGTAGTTAGGCCAAAAGTTTTACTGCTTGATGAGCCTTTATCCAACCTTGATGCGAAACTTAGAAATCAAATGCGTATAGAATTACTAGAGCTTCACAACAAATTACAAATCACAACGATATTTGTCACCCACGATCAAGAAGAAGCGAATTCAATTTCTGATAATATTGCTATTTTTAATGAAGGGGTGATCCAACAAGTTGGCGCTCCAATTGATTTATATAATCATCCAAAAAATTTATTTGTTGCTAATTTTTTAGGTACAATCAATGCTGTTAAAGGAAAAACATCCAATGGTACTTTTTCTGATGGACACGACTTTAAAATTGAAAGCTTAAAAGCAGATAATTCTGATAATTGTTCACTATTAGTTAGACCTCAAAATATATATTTTGAAAAGAAAAACGATAGTGATCAAAACTTTAAAGGAAAAATTCAAAGTAAAGAATTTTTAGGAAATATTATTAGGTACCAAGTATTAATTTCAGGGCAAGTTATGACTATTGATAGTATGCATGAGGGTAAAGAAAAAATATATTCTAAAAATGAAGATGTGGATGTATTTATTAACCCCGAAACTTCTCAAATCATTTAATGAAACTTTCAGATTATAAACTTATTATTTTTGATCTTGATGGAACATTAGTTGATTCAAAAATGGATATTTTGAATGCAAATAACAAGACACTAAAGCATTTTGGATTTAAGCCTATTACCAAAGCTCAAGTTAAGGGAATTGTAGGACAAGGTATTGTTGGCAACATTAATATTTCATTAAAAATGCAAAGAAGAACTGCAAGTGAACAATTAAAAAAAGAGATGTTTAAGTATTTTTATAATTTTTATAAAAAAAATCTTTTCGTAAAATCAACAGTCTATGCTGGATTACCTGCTCTTTTAAAAAAGTTAAAAAAGAAGAAGATTAAAATTGCGGTAGGATCAAACAAATTAGAAAATTTAACAAAGATTGTCATCAAGCAATCAAAGTTAAATCAGTATTTTAAAATCATATGCGGTGGAAATACATTTAAACATAAAAAGCCTCATGCTGGATTTTTAAATGCTTTTGTAAAAAAGATGAAAATGAAGAAAAAGGATTGTTTATTTATTGGAGATAGCGAGCATGATTATGAAGCAGCTCATAATTCAGGAGTTGATTTTTTGTTAAAACAAAATGGCTTTACACAAAAACCAAATTCTTTTTTTAAATGCCCTCAGTTTAAAACTTATAAATCTTTAATTAATAAAATTTGAGCAATTTTCTTTTTGCATTCATTATTTCAGGTGCTGTAGCCCACGTTACTTGGAATGTTTTTTTAAAGAAAACAGAGCATAAAATTGCATTTACGAGGGGCTTTACATTAATGGGGAGCATATTGCTTTTGCCAGCTTTGTTTTTTATGGGCCCCATCAGCGCAAAGGCAATTCCATACTTTATTGGCTCAATTATCATCCATGTATTTTACAAGATTTATCTTTGTCGAGTTTATGATCATTCAAATTTATCTTACGGTTATCCGATTGCGAGAGGCTTGCCTTCATTACTTATTTTATTTTTAACCCCGTTTGTATTTGGGACAGAACTTACAATTGAAAACGAAATTGCTATTTTTGTTTTGTTATCAGGTATTTTCTTGCTCATTTTTTCTGACGGAAGGATTAATAAAATTAATTTTACTGGATTAAAATATGCTTTAATTGTCTCGTTAATTATAACAATTTATACGATCAATGACTCCATAGGAGTTAGGTTATCTGATCCTTTTAAATACATTGCTTATTATTTTATTATTGATGGTTTTGCATTTAACTTTGCATCACACTTTTTTTTAAAAGATAAGGCGTTTAATTTTAATTATTTAAAGAAAAACTTTTTTATCTTAACGATTTGTGGAGCTTTGAGTGTTTATTCTTATGTAACCGCAGTTTATGGTTTTAGTGTTCATAATGTTGCATCCGTTGCAGCTTTAAGGGAAGTTTCAATTTTATTTGCATCTGTTTATGGTTTTTTCTTTTTAAAAGAAAAAATTGGATTACTTGGGATGATTGCAGGTTTTTTAATTTTTAGCGGAACAGTATTAATTAAACTTTATAGTTAATTAAAAAATTAAATGATAACCTGCCCAAATCATTAGCAGGACAAAGAATGTCCAAAGAAACATTTCTTTAAACTTTTGCATTAATTTAAATGCAAGTTTAACTTTTTAAATTTTGATTTAAAGCTGTAAAAATATTTATTATGCGCCACATTCCCTTTTTTGAGTAGTATTTGAGAATAATGGATGCACTCGTGCGCTAATGTTGAAAGGAACTCTTTTTTATTTGGATATTCCGGTAACATTTCAAGTTCATAAGAAACTGTTTTTTTTCTGTTATTAAACACTTCAACAAATTGACCCCAGGTCTTATTCATTTTTCTGATTTTAATATCATTAAATGGAATAAGCTTATTTTTAAAAAGGGCTTTGTTAAACATATTAAAAAACTTATTAATATCCTTATAGGTCGTTTTATAATGCATCTCTCCCTTCAACACGGCATTGGAAATGCGTTTTGTATAATTTTTAAAAATGTCTTTTTTTACTTTTCTCATTTTTCCTATAACCTCAATTTGGGCTGGCGCGTATATATGCCTATTCCCAACAATGTCTAGATAATAAAATTTGGTTTAAACTAAATTATTCTTCAGTTTCAACTGGCTCAGATGAACGATTTTCACGCTCTGACTTTATGAGTTCTACGGCTTCATCAGGGATCTCATCATCAGACTCTTCCCATGCTTTAACTTCATCAACTTCAAGGCCAAGCTTTTCAGCAACCTCTTCGACATCCATGTAAAGTTCTTCTAATGCTTCTGCAAATTCTTCCCAACCCATAATTGTTAGCCTAATAGCAATTAAGGAATAAATATGAAATAAAAAATTAACTTTGACAATCTTTATCATCGCCTTGCGGTAAGTATTGTAAATGCCAATGATAGCTTTCTTTACCTTGTAATACGGTCGTTTTTGCATGCCCCATGGTTTTAGCTTGATCGATTACAAATTTACTCACAAA
>Ga0255757_10002582_pt1 | contig 17010 bp, 25 predicted proteins | sample 071ome_27_FD_179957 | JGI IMG/M metagenome (GOLD analysis project Ga0255757, IMG submission 179957) | Coastal salt marsh microbial communities from the Groves Creek Marsh, Skidaway Island, Georgia - 071409AT metaG (version 2) | ecosystem: Environmental > Aquatic > Marine > Intertidal zone >...
ACCATGTAGATACTTGTCAGACTTATCTACATCACCATCGTTGTCAATGTCGGCATCTTCCTTGCCAACTGGATCTAGTTTCTTTTCACCTAGAACCTCAGCATTCTTAGCAGAGTTTACTTCATGCACGTGCATTTTTTCTTGGACAACTTCTAGTTCTTCGACAGGAACATTCTTGAGAAGAACACCACCCTCACCGAGTAGATCATAGTGAGTTACAGTGCCATCCTCTAGGAGAGTATGTTGACCAGGAACTACAAGGAAGTTAACTCCTTCTTTCTTTACCTTAGTGGCACAGTTGTGGAGTTTACCGTCATTGCCACACTTAGAGCATCCTTTGCCATCACAATGTGAACACTTACCCTCATCAATCATCTCACCTTCTGGTTCAAATCCTGCCTTGACACAGTTGTCAACACGCTTGCCACCTTTCATCTTGGTGCCCATCTGCTTGTAACCTTTCCAGCAAGCCTTACCATCGAGACCCTTTGCCTTCTCAATAATGATGGTGCCACTACCATCTTCCATTTCAACCTCATAGGTTGTGCCAACTAGTTCCTCTGGCATCAACTCTTCAGCAGCAACTACCTTAGTGGTGTCTCTAATCTCAGCACCGAACTGTTTCTGTCCACTAGGACGCTTAACATCACCAGGGGCGGCACCGTCTTTAGGATCTTTACTACCACCTTCTCCCTGCTCTTTGTAATGAGGATTGTCCTTAAGAGTAGGAATAGATTCCTCTCTCATGACAGGAGCCCATGTATAGTTTGAATGAATGTTGTCTACAGCAGCAGCAATAAGTGCTCTACTGTAATCATCCATGTGCTTCACTTCTGTAGTAGTCTTCTGTCTTTCCATTTGATGAAGGTTCGATAGTTTATTCTCTTACTTATTTATACTACGTATATCCTTGACCCAAGCACGAAACATGTTTCCATCCTCAGTAATAGCAATCACATAGTTTACTCCGGCACGGTGAATAGTTCCTTTCTGTCCTGTCACGGATGACATAATAACTTCACCTTCTTTGAATGCTTCCGTGTGTCTATGTTGCTGTCGGATAGCACGTTCTCGTAGTTTTCTAAAATCTTTCATAGCAAATAATCTCGGATCGCTTTCATAACTTTTTTACATTCATCATCAGAAATAGTTCTAGGCATACCTTCACGAAAACTTTGAAAGTCTGCTTGTAAAGCAAAGTTTCTCATTTTAGTAGCAGACATACCTGTAGCACCATCAGAATCAGCACTCCTTTCTCCAGATGAATGAACTCTAAAGTCCAAATAAAAGAAGTCGGGAGAATCTTTCTTCATGTGATTAGTAAAGTTTCTTTCGTAGTTAGCAGCATCTTCGCCGCCAGCAACCCAGATTGCATCTTCATACTCAGCATTAAACTTTTCCATTAACTTGAATGGATTGGAGATTGCCTTGTCCACATGAATATGGGAAGCGTGTGAAGGAAACATTTTTTTCACCAACTTAATCTTTGTCTGTGGATCCAAGGGATCTTTTGGTTTTTTGTTGGTGTTACTCAGATAGATCTGGTAGTCACATCCCTCTGCCCTAGCAACTTTAGCACACTCTTCGACTAGTTTTTCGTGACCAATGGTAGGTGGATTCATTCTACCAAATGCTAGGACAATCTTGCTCATTTCTTAGCCCACTTTTTCTGTTCGTTAAAGTTCCTTTCACTGAAACCACCAAGGCGTTGAACAATCTTCACTGCTCTGCTGGAATCCCTAACAATAACATAACCCTCCTGATCACCAACCTCATAAGTTCCATCTTTCTCATTGTAGTAGAACGTTTTGAATCGTTCTCCTGCCTCAAACTTAGGAATGAAGATAGGTTTGATGTTCTGGATACTATTATATAGTCCCACCATTGCTATAAACTCTCGCTTACTATTGAGAGCAATACGATAGTGATCTTTGAACTGCTTCTTCCACTTAGATATAGCTTTAGGATTTGTCAAACCCTGCCATTTCTTCGTGTATTTTTCCCTAAAGTATGCCAAATAGTCATCATAAAAACGAGCAGCACTGGTAACTTTCTGTCCCTCTCTTACTCGGGCATTAAAGTATTGTTTGATGAAATAAGCATGTCCCCACTGGTTGTCATAGTCACTAGCAATCTCATCCAGGAACTTAGAGCACTGACGGAGCAGGTTCATAGCAGCTGTCTTGTTCCGTTTGATCTGCAGGGTCTCGGATCTGGTCAGTACCATGTTAGCACCCAACTCGGACGTGTAGGGGGTGAGGATCAGCATCTTCTTACTGGACAGATGAGAGGCATCAAATCCAAAACTCACATTCAAGTCACGAATAGTTTTGGCAGTAGGAGATGCTGGATACTTGGCATGGATAACTACACAAGCATCACAAGTTTTAGCAGCATCATACAAATCATCGTGATCAGGGATACAGTAGCTGATCAACTGAGGTTTGAACATAATGCAGTTTTCACCGTGAACATCACGAACTATTTTTCTACCACCCTTATGAAAAAGAAAGTCTCCTTGAACCACATCCTTTAGTTTACCAGAATCATACAGTGGTTTGAATCCTTTCCACAATGCCATGTATGCTTTCTTGAGATCTGGATCAGCTTTAGTATCTCCTGTAATCTCTGCTTCAGACTTATACATACCAGGCTTTTTCTTGTTGAAGACACTCTTCTTGCCGACAAAGAACTGACCATCAGCAGGATCATATCCACAGAAGATAGCAGGGGAACCATCCCACTTGGTAGTAATGTTTTTATTACCTTTCGGAACAGAAGAGAAGGTCTTAACTAAGTCATCAAAGTATTCAAAAGCTTCATGGACACCAGCAGATCCAAGCATGAGCATGAGGTCTTCAGCATGTTCGAGGTGAAGATTAGCAGTCATTAGATTAGAGCGTTTGTGTACTGGTGAAGACCGTCTTTCTTTTCGATGTAGTTTCTGACAGCAGTGCCAGACCATTCAATCTTGTGCCTGACTTGTAGTATATCATGCTTCATGCCGTTGTTGGTGTTGGTGACGGACAGTACAACAACTGGCAGCGGCCTCGCTCTGGCGCTCTGTGGGCTAGTCGTGATAATACGAGAAGATAAGACTAAGTTAGGTGGCACTCCAAGTTCTGTATTGCCATTCAAAGGAAGTTCTAACTTTCTCATATCATACTTTTCAAAAACTCCACCTTGTCTAAGTTCTACCAACTGAACATATTCTTCATTTTTAGTAGCAAAATCATGTATTGTATTAACAAAATGTGTTCTCCAAGCAGGACTAGTGAACTTAGTTTGTAGTCTTCTATTTGCCCAGATGTATACGTTTCTCATAACGGCGGCGGCATGATGGTGGGTACTGTCATGCTGAGTATTCTGCTGGATTTCATAGTATCTCAATAGATCAGGATTACTTGTGATCTGTTCATCCAGAATAAGACCCCATAAGTCTTGAGCTGTTTCTATATCCCAACCACCAACCTGAGCAAACTGATTCACTTCACGCTTCAAAGAGATCTGGGTAATATTTAAACGTTGACTTGTAACTAATCCATCTTTACTTTTAGGAGCATTATATCTGGCAGGAATATCTATAGTCTTAGCACCATTTATAGTCAAGTTAACGTCTACTTTAGTTTCTGTTTGACCACTAAGACCATCAGCTTTGATATGAATCCTATCATATACTCTATTGTAATACATCACATTAGCGAGTTGTGATATTTCTCTTGAGTTAGCATACGAAATACATTCAAATATTAATCCAGATCTATCATACAATGCTTGATCTCTTTCCTCTGGATCATCAGCCAAAAAGTGTCCAGGAAACACCAATGCCATGTTAGATTCCGCCAAGGCAATCTCTGTCAAAACATCATCATCCGGAATAATCCTTTTTGATTCTTTTGATGTTCTGTAGTTTTCTGATTTGAATGTGTGACTAACAGAAAAAGCATTACCTCTTCTTACAACATGCGGTTGGAGAGAATCTAATACTCTAGTTACATCTTGTTGTGTTACTCTTTTAGATTTATTAATAAATCTTGCTGCTATTGCTGCCGCTATTACACCCTCCGATGCGTCTCCCATGTTATATCGATACCTTCGAGAACCACCAGCAGATCCAACTCCAAACTTGATAGACAATGAGGTGCTAGCTAGTCTCTGTAGTCTTCTTCTAGCTTCATCTTTGGGTAAAATATTAAGTCTATTATCCTGATTATATACAGTAGGAAGAACTTTTACTTCGTTTCCACCTTTTCCACGAGCTGCTTCTAATAATAAAGGTCTATCAATATTGTACTCAGAAGTAAGAAAGTTATAGAGTTCTACAATAGATGCTATTTTTGCTTGGGCATAAGCACCTGTTGCCATCTCCACTACTTGCTCCTGACTATTAGGTCTATTGGAATATCCCATAAACACAAAAAAACCTTCCCTAATATTTAGGGAAGGTAACACGGAGGGAGGGGGAGTCGAACCCCCAAGGGCTTTAACACCTCAACTGTTTTCAAGACAGGTTCCGTCGCCAATCGGATTGCCCCTCCAATAAATCAACGACGACTACAGTAGTAAGCATCGTTGGGTTTGTCGGCACAAATCCAAATGGTTGTGCCTGTATTGTTCCAATGCCTTATCGCATTAGCGACGATAAAGCAGTTTGTGACGAGATAAGTAACAAAAATAAAAGTCCTAACCACAGCGACAGCATCAGCTTCAGAATCTGTGAGTCCATCTTTCCTCCCTAATGCTTTCGCCCATATCCTCCATGCCTGCCTCAGTCTCACAGGTCTCCATCCTTATTAATTAGAATGTTTTCAAGATACTTGTCGATACGCGGTGATACCCATGGGGTTTTCATGATCGTAAAAGAACTTATACCCTCAGTCTCAGTCTTCAACATCCAGAATGTATAATACTCTCCGGTTTTTTCATTTAGACGAGGTTCCAAATAATTTGGAGCAAATCCAATCATTTTATATGGAGAACCTTTATATCCTTTATTAAGTTCTTCTCTCACAGGAAGAGGAAGTTGAGAAACATCAATCTCATCAAGGTGATACTTTGTCTTCATCGATCGTCTTCTGCTCTATTATTGCTGTAGTAAGCATCAAAGGCACCAGCAGGATAACGCTTACCTAGTTTAGTAATGTTAGTGTCAAGAACTTCCTCCAAGGTAACACCAAGTGCTTGAGTCACTTGTGCCACATACCACATAACGTCACCCAACTCAATAATGAGATGCTCTCGATTGTCGTCGTTCCAAGGTTTACCCTGGTACACCAGCTTCTTAACGATCTCAAGGATCTCACCACCTTCACAAGCAATCCCAGTAGCACCAGTATAAAGACGCTCAATATTGGCACCCGCTCGATCAAGTTCAACAAGACGGTCAGCAAGAGCAACAAAATCTTTTGACTCATCACTGGTCACACCGTCAACAAACTGTTCGTACTTTGTAAAATCAATCATAACCAATCAGAAAAATCTCGTTTTTGTTTAGCAACAGTATCAAACTGTTCGAATGTATCTTCATCAACGGAATCCAAAATAGAGTCAGTTGAATCAGTGTCTTCTACATTATAGAGCTTCATCTTCGCTCTGTCAACACCAACAGTAAATCTCTTGTAGAAGGAGGGATCATTATATCTGTTCTTGAGTTGCTTGACCATGATCCTACCAGATTGTTCAAGTTCCTCAGTAGAGATAAGAGCAAACATAAAGTCAGCAGTGGCAGGAAGCCCAAAAGACTCACTGGTGTCGGTAAGATCGACATCACTATTGCCAAAACCACTCCTAGTAGTTTGAGTAGCAGAAACAACTGGAACGTTGTGCTCAACAGCAAGTCCACGAAGTTCTTCTGCAATAGCTTTAACATATGTATACGAGTTAACAATATGTCCCTTGTAACGAGACGAGGCACATATATTTAAGTAGTCAACAAAGATAATATCTGGTTTGAAATATTTCTTAAGACTTAACTCGTTCAACAATGCTTTGAAATGACCAGCGTGAGCCGATGCTGTAGGATATTCTTTGATAATAAGTTTACCCTGTGTCTTCTTTGCCAGTTCGTTAATCCTACTAGTGAATACAGACTCAGGAATAGTTCCGATGTCTTTGATGTTAACGTCAAGTAAGTTAGCATCAATACGCTCGGCAATCTTTTCCTCTGCCATTTCACAGGTAATGTATAGAACATTATATCCCTGTGAGATACAAGCAGCGGCATGATCACACATAGCGAGAGACTTACCTACACCAGTGCCTGCCAAGATTACATTAAGTGTCTTCTTGGGAAGACCACCTTTAGTGATAGTGTTCATCTTATCTAGATGAAATGGAATCTTATCTTCCTTTAGATGATAGAAATCAAATCGTTCATTGGCATTCTCGAAGTAGTCGTGACCTACATGTTCATCGAACGATACTGCCAGGGCCTCTTGGAGTATGCTTGGGATCGCGTCCTTTGATACTTTCTGTTCACCTCCATCCGCAATCTTGATGGATTCGAGTAGAGCGAGATAGATTGCTCTGTCCTTACACCACTTCTCTGTGGTGTCAAGTAACCATTCGTATTCGATAGGGTCATCCGTGAACTCCTTGATTGCTTTAATAGCATCTTGATAGGTTTCTTCATTAAGGTCTTTCCTACCCTGAAGATTGATGATAATAACCTCATCAGTTGGCGGCATGTTGTACTTACTAGCGAAGTCCCAAACCTCCTCATAGATAATCTTTTCATGATATGATTCAAAATAATCTGGTTTAACAAATGGGACTACTTTCCGATAGTAATCTTCATTACAAAATAGATTACGTAAAATAGTAGTCTCAGTCCTCTCCATCAATAGTCTCCTCCTCTCCAGTGCCGTACAACATTTCTTGCTTTACTACTTCATCGATAGCTTCTAAAACCTCTTGAGTAAAAAACTGTTCTGGTTCTTGTAAGATCGTCTTTCCGTAGTATTTTTTGCCATCGATTTCGAAGCGAGTGCCAGACTTACCCCACACGCCTGCCTTGACTGCGTATTCTTCCAGACCATAATACTTGTCCAGTCCACGATTATCAAAGAACAGGCGAGTTTCTACCTGAGAGTTTTCCCTTGTCAGACGAGACTTCTTAGCCTTGCAGCGGATAATGTTTCCGACTTGATCCGTTCCATCTTTTTCCTTTCTCTTTCCGAGAAATATGACTGTGCTAGCAGAATACTTGAGTCCGCTACCTCCTCCCATTTCCTCTTCAGGATACATAGCACCGATTTTGTCATAGGTATGATTGGTAAAGATCATTGGTACATTAGCCTTGCCACACTTGAGTGTCAAGACCCTGAAAGCTCCCTTAACAAGTTGAGTTTTAGTCATGTCACGCTTTTCATTACCAGCTGCCATGTCTGTCATCTCCTTGGTGGTGGAGAGCATCCCCAGAGAGTCTAGCACAAACATCATGGGTTTACGCTCATCTTTAGGAACGTCTAAGTATTTGTCCAGGATCCTGACCGCCTCTGTCCTGAACTCTTCGATGGTAGCGACAGGGAAGATGATCATACGACGTGAGTCAATACCACGACTCTCAATCATATCCCTAGAAATAGCAGACTCCGATTCAAAGTAAATAACACCAGCTTCAGGATTACTATCAAGGAAATGACGTACAACACTGAGAGCATAAAAAGTCTTTCCGGTGCCAGACGGTCCCGCCAATGCTGTAATTTTATTGGAAGGAAGACCTCCGAAAATAGAACCGCTAACCACGGCATTAAAGAGGTAAGACCCAGTATCAATATAACCTGAGACATCACCAGCAGCGACACCTTCACTAACAAAACCAGCGTATTCATTTTTGCTGTCCTTGATCACTTGGGAGAGAAAATCCATATTAATAAAAAGTATCTAATGATTGTACACGATCTGTTTGCCACCCAATAGCATCCAAGACTTTACGAAGTGGTTCAAGAAAAGATTTCTCAAACTGTGTCTTGTAGTCTACATACTTATCAAGTTGTAGTTCTTTAGGAATCTCTTGGAAGAATCCAATAACATTCTCTTTGATTGGGTTAGGAGTTTTGAGATAGATAAACTTAATCTTCTCACCTTCTTGAATGAGTTGATATTTGTTATCTATCTTGTTTTGTTTGACGTAGTGATTATAAAGTAATGCTGCCCTGACTTGAATAGGAACAGCTTTCTCCTTAGTGTATATTGTATGATGATTCCCGTAAGTTGTCAATCCATTACAACCACGGGGGAAAGCAATATCAGTATAGTTTTGATTTCTAGTATCACACTTTACCTTCTTGATGAAGGAAAAGATAGCATTGTTGTCTTGTGTCAAAATGATATCAAAAGCTTCCTTCAGATTATTACGGAAGAACTGAGGAGTGGATGAACGTTGAGTATCCATACCACAGATCTTCATCTTCGGTTGGTTATAACGGACACCTTCACTATCCCATACGTTGAGAACATAACGCTTCTTCGCTTTCCAGAATCCACGCTCGGCAATGTTCTCCCTCTTCATCTTCATCTTCTGATCATAAGCCGATACATATCGAGCCAGTTTCTCGTAACTATTCTCGATGAACGGTTCCAGTTTCTCCTGAGAGATCGTGTCCAGTATGTTAACAATCTTGATCTTATCGTGAGAAATATCACCATAAAATTTATCAACAAGAGGTCCAAGATTAAGATAGATTGAATCTGTATCGGCAGCGATGACATAATCTACTTTCTCCGTTTGCAATATCTTATTTAGATATTCGTTAATGTCGTTTGCTACCCACTGGATAGAGAGTTGACCGCCCAAAGTGATTGCCTCAGCAATGTCCAAACGATAGTAACGGAAGTGTTCGTTGCCGATAGCACCATAAGCAGAGTTCAGTTGGATCTTACGTGCCATCTGAATGTTGTTACAGCGAGCAATCTCTTTCTTAAGAGCGAGCGTAGGAGTCTTCTCATACTGCTGCTTTGCCTCAAGCATCTTCTTCTTGTAGATGGTCCGTTCATCGTAGATCTTCTCCATCAGTTCAGGCAGGAACCCACGGTAGGTGGTGTCATAGAACGTGCCGTTAGCACACACTGTCTGCCCCTGTAAGTCCTCCAGATTGATCTCCTTGGCAAGCAGACGGTCCACGTTGGCGGAGGGGTGCTTGTGGGGCAGGAGGGTCTCTGGGGAGATGTTGTATTGCATGATCAGGTGGGGATACAGACTGTTCAAGTCAAAGTTCACCACCCAGTCATACAGACCAGGAACAGGTTCCTTCACATAGGCACCAGCATACTTCTCACTCTTTGTGGCACTCTCTTTCTTAGGAGGAATGACAATACCTTTCTTGTGTAGATACACATAGATGATGTTATCCCACATACGAACCTGAGAATACACATCCTCAAAGTTGACCTTGGCATCGTATGCCATGCTGACAGCAAGCTCTAGCAACTTCATCTTGTCATCCAACTGATCAACCAGTCGAACGTCATGAATGTTGTATTCAATAAACTTCTGCCAGTTGTTAGTGTAGAACTCCTTGAAGGTGTCATACTCACTGTGATCCAGTTTGTTGGCACCCAGTTCTACCTCACAGATATAATCTAGACGATAAGATGCCTGGTTAGTGTAAGTAAACTTACGATACAGTTCTAGATAATCAAGTGTGGAAATACCAGAGATGTCATAGGCAATCTCTTTCTTACCCTTGATGTAAATCTCACGGCGAAGAATAGCTTTCCATGGCGATAGAAGACGTGCCTCTTTCTCTCCAAGAATACGCTCGATCCTATGAATGATGTATGGCATATCGAACAGTTGGACATTCCATCCCGTGATGATATCAGGGAAATCAGATGCCCACCAATGGATGAATGCCTTCAGCAATCCAACCTCGGTATCAAAGTGCATATAGGTAACCCTGGGATCATCATTGTCAAATGGTTTAGCACCAAAGACAGTAATGTTCCCAGAGCAACTATCCTTTACGCTGATAGCAAGGATCTCCTGGTCCGCTGAAGCAATGTCAGGGAATCCATTTTCAGCAGCAGTTTCGATATCAATGTTGAACACACGGATATCTTTCATGTCATAGTCAATATAATCCTGAGGGTATTCCTGTAGGATATACTGATTGATGTATCGTGTCTGACCATAGACAGGGAAGTCTTCGAGATCTTTATACTTCTCAATGAAGTCTTTAGCATCACGAATACTTCCCATAGGCATAGAGCGTACAGGTTTACCATCCAGAGTTTTAGCTTCTGGAGAGCGATTACCAGTGTCATCAACATAAAGCGTGGGATTGAACTTCACCTTGTCCGTAAATCTTTTACCATGTTCAACACCTCGGACGAGGATGGTGTTGGCAGACTGTTGGACGCTGGTGTAGAACTTCATTCTGTTTCTTTCTTTCGTTGTGAGTGATAAAGGGCAGCAAGGCTGTCATCTACATCAGTGGTGATGACAACATCAGAAGATCTGATAGGGATCTCCTCTCGATTGGCAGAGTAGGGAGGGTATTTCTCCAGACTCATGCCACCGTTGAGAGGGGCTCGAATGACCTCATACGGATATTTTAGCACAGCATCGGGGTCTCCCCACTCCTGAGCGTCGATTGTTTCGATTTCCGAAACAATCCAGGATCCGCTCATTCTGAAAACTTGAATCATCGGAACCCCCTGCCGCTGCTCATTCCAACGCCTGCAACGCTTACATCAGAAGCATACACTCTTTCTTTTGGTTTATTTTGTTCTTCAATCTTTTCTTTAGCAGCATCTACTTTTCTTTCGTATGCTTTCAAGATATTAGAGTCTGGTTGTCCTACGGTAACTACAGAAGTATACGGTAGTTTGAACACATACTCAGAAGAGAACGCCATCCATCGTGTAAATCTAACAGAAACTCCTTCATTCCCATTGTCTTCTTGACCAGGAAGAATGTCAAGTTTATATGGATGAGTCATCTGTAGACACAATCCCTTTTTGTCTACTTGACCCTCTCCATTTTCAACTTCATGGAACATTTCTTGGAGATCACAAATCACGTTATCTCCTGTAGATAACATCACAATAGTTGCTGTCATTCTTCTGTTTCCTCCGTAGTAGATACTGCTTCTGGGGCTGCTGGATCTGTGGGATCCTTGTCTCTCATAGCATTAGCATACACAGGATCAAACGGAGTAATAACTTCCAGATACTTTTCGTAAATAAAAGTCTTAGGATTCGTGATCGATCTCACGGCATTAAAAGGAATCCTGATCTCAGTATCTTGAGTGTAGATGTTGAATGGAGCAAACCTTACATTCGTTTCTCCATCATCGTTTACCCTAGAGTCCAGGGAAAATGGATAGTTAAGAACAAAACAGAGAGAGTTGCCATCAGGATCTCTCAGTTCATTGATTCGTGTGATGGCATTAGAACCATCATCAAATGTCACAATCTTAATAGCGTCCATAGTTTTTACAAATAACGATTAGAGTATACCACAAAATAACGAAGGGGGCAAGTGCCCCCTGTATAATTTATTCTGTTAAGAGTTGGGGTGACGAACCGCTGATTTCGTAAACGGTTTTCTTTTGATGTTCTGGAATGATTTTTTCCAGAGAGATTAGAAGTAGACCGTCTTTAAAACTTACGTCTTGGATTCTTACGTCATCTGCTAACTGCCACGAATGAGAAAAGGCTCGTTTAGATAGCCCTTTGTGGAGATACTGGACTTCAGAATCTCGGTCTTGAACTTTGGAGGTAACTTTGAGAATGTTTGATTCAGAAGAAACTTCAATCTCCTCTGCTCTAAAGCCCGCCAAAGCGATTTCAATCTCATAATTGGAACTGTCTCTCTTTAGAATATTATACGGAGGATAGCTGGTATTTTTTGTGCTCAATGTATCTAAAGCAGAAAGCATTGAGTCGATACCAACTCCGTAAGGATACAATGTATCCCAAGTGTATTTATTCATGGTTGTCTCCTTGTATAAGCGAGTAACTTTGTATGGACCCCGAAGGCATCCAATACTATTTAATCACAGATAAACAATAGAGACCAGAGAGAAGACCGAACTTTTCTATACGGACATCAGTATAGTATAACCCATTCTCCTTACCCAATCTAAGTGTGCCTTACCCCAAGGTACGGTCATCCACTCAGTCTTACCATCTTTAAGAAGCATGAGTTTTACTGTTCGGTTCATGACAGTTGTTTTTTCCTGCCAATATTATACTTAGACTCAAGTGTCCACTGATCTTTTTCTTTAAATGCCAACACTTTAATCTGTGTTAGAGATGCCATGTCTTCGATCTTTTCTGGATAGAGAACAGAAATGAGCCCCCAATCAGAAAGAAGTTGAATGATACGATTTCTACGCTGGAGATCATTCAAAGAAAAGTTTGTTGCTTTGCCATCAAGAGCAAACAGTTCTTTGAAGTGGACAATATAATAGCGACCTTGTTTATGAAGAATGTGACAAGACTGATAAATCTTTTTTTCTCTTCGAGATGCCACACCGATACGTGTCAAAGTCTCTCTTACTTTTAAAAAATCATCAGGTTGATTGAGAGCAATCTCAACCATGTCTGATTGTTCCCACTGGATCTCCATCTCAGTTGTCATAACATTCCGCCTTTATTCAACGATTTTCTTATTTCGTCTAACTGTTCCGTTGTTAATATTTCCAGAGCAGATAGTGCTTTATCATGGCTATAACCATAATATTCTTTGACCAGATCTAGATGATCCAGGGTTTGTTTTTTTATCCAAGGTGTAAATCTTTTCCTTGGCTTCAAACTATTTATAAGAAAATCATATTGAAGACGTTTATCCAAATGAGGATTCTTGTTCATTTCGTTGGCGTACAGAATAGCATCTGTATGTCCCGACAAGCATTTGTTTACAACAAAAGGAGGGTAATCCTTTTCTACAGTAGGATCGCCCTCGATAATATTATTCTTTGTTTGGTTAATGGACTTCATCCAATCATTGAGTTCTACTCTGCTCATATTCATTCGTCGAACGGACCTTTTAATGTGTCACGAAGTTCTTGAATTTGTTCAGTCATAGCATCTAACTCAGGGATACCTTTAATACCAAGGATAGCACTGGTGATGTGTTTGGCAACCCATGCTTCTTCAGTTCGGGCAGCAAAAGCTAGAGCATTACGTAGATGTTTTTCTGCCTCATCAAGACAATCTAATACTTGGTGGGAAATAGTCATTCGGATTCCTCCACTTTTTTCATGGTAATAACACCATCTACTTCATCGATCTCAATCTCATCTCCTTCTTTCCATCCAAGAGCTTGTAAAATCTCATCTGGAATAATGAAGTTTCCATCATCATCGATTTTGGTTTCGTATTTAATATAAGTTGTCATTAGAATACAGCGGTAACGGACATAACTTTGGCGGTTGGGTTTCGGGCAAGGGCAGTCTGACGAGCATCTTGGTAGTTTGCTGCTTCCACAATCTCGTCGAAGACTTTACCAGCAACATAGAGTTGGACTTTAACTTTCATAGTTGAGAAGGACGAGTTCCTTTCGTGACGCTTGATCTGTATTATAGCACCCCACAGACCTCATGGTGTAGGTGTGTGCAAATTCGGCAGCTGTCCACCCCTTGAAGCGTTCTCGAATCAGTTGCGACGAGTTGTAGGATACAAGTTGAGCGCCAACAAAACGATCGCAGTCAGTAGCAAACATGTCATGGTCAAAGGACTTATGCATTGACCCACGTTTGCCATACAAATTGCTTCCGATTTCGTAGGGGGGATCAAGGTACGTAAAGGTGTCTTTGTTATCAGTAAGGAGTTGTTCATAAGACAAGTTAGTAATTTTCCAGTTACCAATCAAGACTGAATAGTCATAGAGTTTTGAGATACAGTTGAGGGAGAAGTTGGACTCACTTGCTTGCTTGGAGAAACTACTAGATTCAGTAAGACCACTGAAAGAACACTTGTTAACAACATAAAAAGCGACAGCCCTCCAAAAACTTTCACGGTAAGGGGGGAAAGCCCCAATAACACTGGGGGGATTTGTAAGGTATTCTTTCGCGTCAAGGAATAACTTTTTAGCACTGACGGGCTCTGGATGCCTGTACTTAAGTTCTGTAAGAACGTCTTGTAAGCGTTTGCCATCGTGTTGTAGTTCCTTCCAAAAGTTATAGAGTGGTTCGTAAAGGTCATTGACCCAGATGTCCAAATGGGGATACCGCTTGGAGACCTCCAGGGCAACGCTACCACCCCCTAGAAAGGGTTCCCGGTACTCCTTATACCCCTTCAGGTCTGGGACGTACTGGAGGAGTTTTGAGAGTGCTCTGGACTTGCCGCCTGGGTAGCGAAGCGGGGTCTTCAGGGATTTCATAGTCTGGGGCATGGTATTTAAGATATTCCCAAAAGGTCAGTTTCATTTCCTTGTGTGTCATGCCACAGTGAGCGGCAGCAGTAGGTAGATTCATTGTAGCACGAAACAAACCATCATTTGCTTCTTGTACATTTTCAGGTGTAGTTTTAACTTTCATTATCAATCATCTCAAACTCTTCAAGTTGATCAACAGAAACTTCATACTCACCAGCAATCAAATACCAATGCTTGCCATCTTCACGAAGACCGAGATATTTCATCTGGTCTTCATCAAAAACATTCTCACGCATTGCTGCTTGGATCTTAAGGTGGATAAGATCTGATTTAGAGGGAACAGATAAGGTCATACGATTAACTTCTTAGAGGGGGATTTAATAATAGAAAACTGTTCTTTGTAATAGTCTTCGACTTCTGTTTGAGTCTCAGTAATCATCACTACATAAGACTGTTTGAGTGTAATGTCCATGTTCTTCTCCTTCAACAAAGGAGACCACGGAGCAAATCCCATCTGTCCCTGGGCAGTAGGAACAGCAACAATAGGATTCATGATAGTGATGGTATCAGGACCATCATCTAAAAGGTCGGCAATCACATCTTCGCCGGACCACATACGGATTAGTTTAACATTCATACAAACTCACAAGAATACATTACTTCTGTTAGACATGCCAGTAGATTGATTTCTTGATCTGGAATACGATCAACATCTCTACTGTACTTAGCGATACAAAGAACTAGTTCGGGAATGGAAGCTTTCTTCATAACTTTATCGACTGCCAAAGAATCATAGATCTTACGGAACACAACAGAAATATCATTGTTCACGTTTTCCACAACCCAGCGTCGAACAGTAGTGTAGTCTTTGCCTTTCATTGCCGTGAGCAAAGTATCTACTGAGATGTCACCGATTTCAGCAAGAACTACAGGATCCAAAGAACCGGAAGCAGTAAACCTCTGGACTTCACCAATAAGACGACGCCAATCTGGATAGAATCTAGCAACTACCTTAGCAAGAATCTGCCGGTTGTATTCGATGTTCTTTTCCTTTAGAATCTCTTCTAAACGATTGAAGAACTCAAACTGTAGTTGTCCTTCCTCGGCAGAGCTAATGGAAAAATCCACAACAGCACACCTAGAATGAATAGGATCAATAATCCTATTAGGAAAGTTACATGTAAGAATAAACCTACAGTTACCACTAAACTTCTCCATGGCATGACGCAAAGACATCTGTACTACTTCAGATGTATTGTCTGCCTCATCAATAATCACTACTTTATGTTTAGCACGATTGGCAAGATCCACAGTAGTAGCAAACTGTGAGATCTTGGTACGGAGGGTATCAATCAATCGACCTTCATCAGATCCATTGATCTCCATAACTGTTGCCCCTAGTTCTTCACACAAAGCACGGGCAACAGTTGTCTTACCTACACCAGCAGAACCAGAAAGCATTAGATGAGGGATTTCTCCTTGTTCCAGAAAACCTTTGAAAGCTTTCTTAGATGCTCCGGGAAGAATACAATCCTCAATAGTATGAGGACGAAACTCTTCTACCCACAAAAACTTTTTGTTCTTCATTCGTCGTCTTCAGTAGAAATATAGTAAACAAGATCTAGGTTAGTGTTTTTCCACCTAGTAACGATACCATCAGTAACGGAAACATCATAAGATCCTTTCATCAATGTGTAAAGGTTTTCGACTTTCATGTGACATTTATGTTCACAAGAAACTTGGGCATCAAGAGTAATACTGTATGTATTGTTGGTTTCATTCTCAGAATCAAACAAAGAAATCACAACAGTATTATCAGAAGATTCGATGAGAAGATCTTCTAGTTCGTAGACACCCGCTGCTCTCCAAAGAGATTGGAGATCAGACTCAGTAATACGAAACTCGATAACAACAGATTCTTCAGGAAAGTTAAGACGACGATTAGGAGATGCTGACTCAACAATAGAAGGATCCGAGAAAAAATACTTGGCGCTACGACCACCCTTCTGGTTACGAATAACCACAAAGTTATCGTCATTAAAGTTCAAAAAGGGAGAATCAAAAAGAGATAATCCTTTCAGAAACTGTCCCAGATCATACACAGCATAAGGTTTTGGAAAGTTTTCCTCACACTGATACTCAGCAATAATATTTCCCCCAAGACTACGAGAGTTCAGAAGTTGACCACCCCTGAACATAATAGACTTGTTAATAGTTTCAAAACTTCTCAGCACATCCGTAGTTTGTGCTGTCATAGTAACTGTGTTGCTCATCGATTATAGGTATCAAGGTTGAGGGATTTGTAGTGTCCATCGAAATGGAGTAGAAGCATAGCATAATGAATAACTTTCATCAAGTCACGTTTATTCCTACCATCCTTATCACCGTAGCGACTACCGTACTTAAGGATATTTGCTTGACAAAAACCGGAAGCAAGATGCTTTGCTGCCATCAGGTCAATAGTTTGAACACCTTGGAACTCATGTTCTCCAGATGCGTAGTGACCACGATAGGTTCCACTCACATATTCACGAATGTCTTTGAGGATTTCTTCCTCGTCATATTTCCATTGATGATCCATCACGCCTCCATAATCATAACTAAGTCATCATGATAGCACTCTTTGATGGTGCCGTCAAGATCTTGTACAAATAAAGTGAATCTATTCCCACCTTTAATCTTCA
>Ga0255757_10002590_pt1 | contig 16987 bp, 16 predicted proteins | sample 071ome_27_FD_179957 | JGI IMG/M metagenome (GOLD analysis project Ga0255757, IMG submission 179957) | Coastal salt marsh microbial communities from the Groves Creek Marsh, Skidaway Island, Georgia - 071409AT metaG (version 2) | ecosystem: Environmental > Aquatic > Marine > Intertidal zone >...
GTCCTTGACTTGATCAACCAGCTGGGTCGGTTTTCCTCCCAATTGCATTGATGGATAAAGTTGTATTTTCAGCTTACCCCCGGAGTCTTTCTCAACTTTTTTTGCCCATGGAGCAAGAAAGGTTTTAAATGGATTTGCCGGCGGCGGCACAAACACATGTAATTTAAGAGTAACCGTCTTTCCAAAACTCGGAACACTGACTAAACCAGCTAGTCCAAATGCCGCAGCTGCAATCCCGGCTGTGATCATAGATTTTCGCATCATTTTCTCCCAAAAACTGAACCGCTCACAAATCAACAGGAGACTCACTGACAGTCTACGTTTTTTTTGTGAAAGCAAAGTCTCACACACATTGATTAGAAGATAAGATCGGGACTCTGCATCCACAGAGTCCCGATACGTGAGTTCATAGCCAAATCAGTTTTAGCTTTTCTTCTTTTTCGTATGAATTGCTTTGATAATGTTCACAACATCTGGTGTCGCGGCCGCAAAACCATCCTTTATCAACTTTTTGATTTGTGACGACGTAACAGGTGAGTACTCAATACGTCGTTCCTCGATCATTTTCTTCAAAGCGGGGTCAGCAAGCATAGCATCAAAAGCCTTCTGATAAGTATTCACAGTCGCCTTCGGTGTCCCAGGGGGAAGGTAAAAAGCCTGACCGACCTCAAAATTCATCCCGATAACATCATAAGCTCTTTGTTCAACAGAACCATCCTTTAAGAGATCGCGAAGGTGGGGAACCCCTTTTAACTGCGGATCCCTGGGCCCCGTTGCTATCACAGGAACAATCTTTTTTTGCGGTATCCATGTTGGGCGTACGCCAGTAAATCCTGAACGGAAATTCCATCGACCCATGGCTTCGCCTTGCTCTATTGCAAGGTTCATCGCGCCACCGCCTTTGTATCCGTATATGAGCTTTATTTTAGTACCTAGGAGAGTATTCACCATCCGCGGAATAACAGAACCACCCGATGCAAACCCGCTAGTAGCTATCTTTAAATCATTGCGGGTCTTAAGGTCTGCAATCGATTTCACGCCATGAGTATGCCAGAACCAAATCGCGGAGGATCTGGCTCCAGGGGCACCCAACCACTCAAATTTTTGAGCATCAAATTTAACTTTGCGCCATAAAGGAACGGTAATCGTGCCAGGAGCAACCATCGCGATAACCGAGCCGTTTTTAGGAGCTGCGTTTGCCATGAATGAAGCAGACTTGGCTCCACCAGCACCAGGCAAATTTTGGATCAACATCTTGGTTCCGGCTGGCAAATGCCTCCCGAGATTTTGCTGAACAACTTGGCAGTATACATGATAAGTTCCACCTGAACCCGATGGCACCTGAACGGTCACATCCTTGACAGCGTGTCCTCCAGCAATAGCCGCCGGCGCCAGCCCTAAAGCTAGCGCAAGTGTTAATGGGGCCTTCACGATCTGTTTTGTCACTTGTTCCTCCCTGAATTCAAAAACAACTTTTAATCCTCATCTCAAAGAAAACGTCTCTTCAGCTTTCTCTGAGAAGATTAACGCTATGGTTCCCTTCGATCGGCCAAAGAGTCAAGGATCTTGACTGAAGGATTAAAAAAAACTCTGCTTGGCGATAGGGTTTTTTGAGCGCAAACCCACAAAATCCGCGAATATCGAGCAATTAAATTAAAATAAGTCTAAAGTTCCAGTTTTAATCCCCGTCAACGCATCTATAATAAAGATGGACTGTTTGCCATCAGGCTTTTCTACCCTGATGAACAATTTTCCATCCCCCACGTCTGTGGAGATAATCTTTGACCCAACTGGCAATTTAATATCTGAACTATACGGCTCTGACGACACTATTGGAACCACTCGCTTTGCCACAGGCGTGGTTTCATCCCATCGATTTGCAATAGTCACAATTACAACCAATGTGAGAGCAACTATGAGAAATCCCATGATGAAGACTGATACCTTGAGAATTTTCATAATTTAAACCACTCTCAACTCATGCCTAACCAATTAAATGCCCCCCCGACTAGCGCGACGATCAAAGTTTATCCCCATGATGAAGGGGAACGGTTAGACCGCTTCATATCCAAGGCCTCGGATTCCCTCTCGCGATCACGAGTAAAGTCTCTCATCGAGTCCGGACAGGTATCACTCGAAGGGAAAAAAATAAACGAGCCCTCTTACAGGGTCAAATCAAATGAAATCTTTATAATCTCGATCCCGGAGCCCGATTCTCCGGTTCCTAAGCCAGAAGATATTCCTTTGGACGTGTTCTACGAAGATAAAGATGTAATCGTGATTAATAAACCGGCTGGGCTAGTCGTGCACCCCGCGCCAGGAAATATAAATGGCACGCTGGTTAACGCACTGCTTGCACATTGCGAAAATTCATTATCTGGGATTGGGGGTGTTCGAAGACCCGGCATTGTTCACCGGATCGACAAAAATACAAGTGGGCTCATGGTCGTCGCGAAAAACGACCAATCTCATAACTCACTTGCGATACAGTTCAAGGAGCATTCAATAAAGAGAAACTACTCAGCTATGGTATGGGGGATACCGCGGCCTAAGGAGGGAGTCATAGAAGCAAATATAGGCAGAAGCGCGAGAGATCGAAAAAAGATGACTGTCCTCAAATCAGGGGGCAAGCAGGCTATAACCCGTTACAAGGTGCAAAAAAGATTTGGTAATGCAGCTGCCCTGATAGATTGCGAACTTTCAACGGGCCGAACCCATCAGATACGTGTTCATATGTTATCAATAGGACATCCACTGTTAGGTGATCCGACATATGGCGGTAAACTCTCGCGGGCAAGGCGAACTACCCTAGAAAATGATACTCTATTGCAAATAAACCGTTTTTCCCGACAGGCCTTACATGCTCGATCATTAGGCTTTGTTCATCCTAAAACATTAGAGCCTCTGATATTTGAAGCTCGTTTACCACATGACTTTTGTTGTTTAATAAAAACATTGGAAACGGCAAACAATCATTGAATTTCGCAGATTCATTATTATATGTATCTCAGTAATGTACCTTTGGAGCAATCGATCCAAATTCCGCTGCGGATATGGTAGAAACTCCCCAAAGGCAGGAGACAAAAATGTCAGCCAAATTGCCAGTGTTGCATCAGATTGACCCTACCAGCAATCTTACACGTTATTTGCAGGAGATAAGGAAATTCCCCTTGCTGAGCCAAGAGGAAGAGTTCCAAGCCGCCAAGCGGTGGGCTGACGACGGGGATGTTGAGGCCGCACACAAAATGGTTACCAGCCATTTGCGTCTCGTGGCTAAAATCGCAATGGGTTATCGCGGCTACGGGTTGCCCCTAGGCGATCTCATTTCAGAGGGGAACGTAGGCTTAATGCAAGCTGTGAAGCGCTTTGATCCAGATAAAGGGTTTCGGCTCGCCACATATGCAATGTGGTGGATAAAAGCCTCTATTCAAGAATATATTTTGCACAGCTGGTCTCTGGTAAAAATTGGTACGACCGCGGCGCAAAAAAAACTTTTTTTTAATCTTCGCAAACTCAAAGGTCAGATCCAAGCAGTCGAAGAAGGCGATCTTGCTCCTCATAATGTTAGCAAAATTGCTCAGGCTCTCAATGTGGCCGAAGAAGAAGTTATTTCCATGAACCGGCGACTGGCAGCGCCAGACCACTCGCTGAATGCTCCACTCAAGGCGGAGGGGGATGGAGAATGGCAAGATTGGTTAGTTGATGACACGGTTAGTCAGGAAACTACTCTGGCTGATCGTCAAGAATATGAGGCGCGTCAAAAAATGCTCGTGGATGCGCTGGGTTCTCTTAACGAACGAGAAAGGCATATATTTGTTGAACGACGATTGAGCGACGCACCTCAAACTTTGGAAGAGCTCAGCTCCCACTACGGCATCTCACGAGAGCGGGTGCGGCAGATTGAGGTCCGCGCCTTCGAAAAGGTTCAAAGGGCGATAAAGGCAGCATCTCGAGACTTGGCCTTATCCTTGCAACAAATTTGAAGGCCAAAAAATCTCGATCCCAAGCATATTTCAATGATTAAAACCTGGGATTCGTCTGATTCCCTAGAAAGTCCAAACGCCTCATGAAAAGGGATCTTTCAACAAGATCGTATGCTCGCGCTCAGGGCTTGTTGAAACCAAGGAAATGGGAGCATCAATAAGTTCCTCTAACCGATGAATATATTTGACTGCCTTGGTAGGTAATCTCCTCCAGTCATTCACTCCTTCAGTGCTCTCAGACCAACCATCCATTATTTCGTATTCTGGTTCCACCAAAGCCTGGGCACTGGACTCGGCAGGCAAATATCCCAAATTTTCTCCACGTAGTCGGTAACCTTTGCAAATTTTTAGACTGGGAAAACCATCCAGGACATCTAACTTAGTGAGGGCAATACCATCTATACCGCCCACTTTAACTGCCTGCCTAACCATTACCGCATCAAACCAACCACATCTTCTTTGACGCCCGGTCACGGTTCCAAATTCGTGACCTCGATCCCCCAAGATTTGTCCGATTTCATTATCTTGTTCTGTAGGAAATGGTCCACTACCCACTCGGGTGGTATATGCTTTCGTGATTCCCAACACATATCCTATTGATCGTCCTGGGGAACCGGAACCTATGGCCGCCTGGGCCGCATGAGTGTTTGATGAGGTTACAAAGGGATATGTCCCATGGTCCACGTCTAACATCGCGCCCTGGGCACCCTCGTACAAAATTCTTTTCCTGGCCTGTCGGGCCTCATCCAAAGTCAACCAAACATCATCGGAGAAACTAAGAAGTCGATCTGAGATTTCTGTCAAACTTTCATAAACCGCCTTTGGTTCTATCAGCTCCGCCCCAAGTCCCTTGCGCAGAATATTGTGATGGCTTAAAAGACTTTCGATCTTCCCAGGAAGTTCCTGCAGATTGGCGAGATCGCAAATACGTATTGCTCTTCTAGCTACCTTATCCTCATATGCCGGGCCGATACCACGACCAGTGGTTCCTATCTTTGAGGTTCCCCTCGCCTCCTCTCGAGCTCTGTCGAGGTTCCCATGCAATGGCAAGATGAGCGCTGCATTTTGAGCAATTTTTAGACATTCTGGGGTAACATTAACCCCTTGGCTGGCCAAAGTGTCAATTTCCTGAAAAAGAGCCCAAGGGTCTATCACGACACCGTTACCTATGACCGACAACTTGTCCTCGCGAACTACCCCTGAGGGAAGAAGGCTGAGCTTGTAGGTGGTGCCGTCGATAACAAGAGTGTGACCAGCGTTGTGCCCTCCTTGAAACCTTACAACAACGTCAGCCCGGCTGGACAACCAATCAACAATCTTTCCTTTGCCTTCATCACCCCATTGGGAGCCGACCACGACTACATCTGTCATATCTTACTCTACATTTTTCAATGAACGAGGCGTTTCCCCATCCAAAATATAATTACAACCTAATTTGTTCGCCAATTCTTTCCGATTTGCCTCCGGGCCGAGTTCCATTACCGTTGTCCATCCCTCACCTTGTAGACTGATTATTTTTTCGTAGGGTGTCTCTTTGGGAACAAAAATCATCCGTTCATTTCTTGGCTTTGGCTGAGTACCAATAATTGCCTCGAGGTAAAGAGTCACTCCAGTGGCACGTTCTCCTGCCTCACCAGCGCTATTTTTTACCCTATACCTTCCCCCACTGGCCAACTCGACTGAGGAGTCTTGGGAAAAAATAGTAAAACCCACTCCGGTATGGTATTCAAACCCCCTATATTCGACTGGATCCAATGTTAATTGAATTCCAGGTGATCTTGTTTCCAAAAGACCGACTATCTTTGCAACCCTCTCTACTTCGATAGCAGCCTCGCCCGGAAGCGCAGCGTCTCCTAGTAATCCAAGCGCTCTGGAGGCTGGTCCGGTGGCATTGAGCAGAACTTCCATAGAGGCTGCCGCTTTTCCAGAAAGTTTTGCTACAGCCAACTTGTCTTTCCGATCCAAACACGCTCTCAGATTTAGTCGCTGCTGACCTTCAATCTCAAAAAGATCAAAAAGATGGGGCACAAGCCTCGGAACCGTTAGATCAACGCTTAGGTGGTTCAGCCCGATACGCTTAAGTGCACCTAGGGCCATCAATATAACTTCTGCATCAGCCTCTGTTGCAGCTGAACCGATAAGTTCTGCACCCACCTGGGTTAGTTGTCGGCTCGGTCGGAGCTGTGTTCCTCTAACCCTCAAAACCTCACCAGCGTAAGACAACCGAAGGGGTCGAGGCTCCTTTAATAATCTTGTTCTAGCAATTCGAGAGATTTGCGGTGTTATATCAGCGCGGATCCCCATCATTCTCTGTGATATTGGATCCATCAACCTAAATGTTTGGTTTCCCACAGTCCCGCTAATGCCTCCCAGCAGGCTCTCTTCAAATTCTATTAGAGGCGGTTTGACGAGCCGGTAACCAAAAGCTGAAAAAACCGACACCAGCTTCTGGATAGTTTCCGCATGCAAAGCAGCATCTTCTGGGAGGAGATCTCCAAGCCCCCCTGGTAACAGGGCATTCATCTCTGCATCCGTCATTTCCAACCAAACCGCTAAATTAAATCCGACCCGCTTGTTTGACGTTCGGAAAATAAAATTATCCCAAAACAAACCGGTATCTAGCGCGTTTAAGAGGGATATGCAATTTTGGTTTCTGATCAAGGAACGCCAATTAGTCATTTGGCAAATTAAGAGCGTTTCCTACTTGAACTAGGAAGTCCAAAAGAGTGCCAAATTTAAATACCTCATTTAATACTGTTGCCAATGAATTAAGTGATTTTATTTTCTACAAGACAAGACAAAATAAGATAGCTTCAGTTCTAATTGCTCCTTCCGATTTTCCGTCAAAAAATCTTGATTTTGCCAATCAAAGTGGAGCTATCTACCAAATTCGAACTATAGGCGGGCTGGTAACCCCGGCTCAGGGGCTATCAGATTTATCCATAGGAGCGACCCTGGAATACGGGATAAGGATACTGAATGCCAAACATATTTTCCAAATCTCACATACCGATTGCGCTTTCATAAAAGGTCTTATCGATCCCCAAAATCCAGACAGCAAGCTGCTGGCCCTCGGCGATTTCCTACCCAAATTACTTACTCATGCAGGAAACGCTATCTCCGGTTCGCTACTGTCTCTAAAAAAAGAAGGGGGAAAACGCTACCTAGTAGAGGAGCTACTCCGTGTGGGTTTCGAAAATTTAATGACGTATCCCTGGATCGTCGATAAGGTTTGGGGCAATCAACTTGAGCTGCACGGCTGCTACATTGATAATCATACTGACACCTTAAAAATATTTTCGCCGATTACTGATGAATTTGAGGACTTTAATCCTGAATAGAAACATTGAGATTTATCAACTGATCCCATCAAGCATAGGCAAGTATAGTTGAGTTACCTCATGAACATCGGGCTGCGCACAGATCTTTTCGATGACACCGCTTGGAATTGCGTCATCAACCTCAATTAAGCAAACTGCATCTCCACCTTGACGCGTCCGTCCCAATACAAAATTAGCGATGTTGATATTGGCATCAGCGAAGGCCTTTCCAAAGGCTGCGATTATCCCCGCTTTATCGCTGTTTAAAGTATACAAACTATGAACACTTAATGAGGCCTCCATTGGGACCCCACCGATATCTACGACTCTAGGTTTGTCACCTCCAAAAAGGGTTCCAGATACCGAGAAATGTCGGGTTTCCGTTGAGACCTGGAGCCTTACAAGGGTCTGGTACTCGCAATCCCGTTCATGATTTACTACCGATACCGCAATATTGCGATCCCGGGCCACGACGCTCGCATTTACCATATTGACAGAGTCCATCATCGGAGAGAGCAAGCCTTTCAGAACGCAAGCAGTAATCGGGCGCGTATTAAGCTCCGAAGCCTGGCCCTCGTACTCAATAGTGATGGATTTGAGACCAGAGCTACAGACTTGACCCGAAATACTACCGAGTAGCTCCCCCAACAACATATAAGGCCGTAATCTCGGTGCGTCCTCTGCAGATACCGATGCCATATTAATAGCGTTAACGACTGCACCATTTAACAAATAATCGCACATCTGCTCCGCCACCTGCAAGGCGACCATTTCTTGCGCCTCTTCTGTACTAGCACCCAAGTGCGGCGTCGCCACTACATTATCTAACCCAAAGAGCGAGAAATTCTTTGGCGGTTCCTCGGCGTAAACGTCTACCGCATAGCCACCTACTTTACCGCTCTCTAATGCAGATTTAATGGCGTTTTCAACGACCAATTCCCCGCGCGCGCAATTTATAATAAAGACACCTTCCTTCATTTTACGAAATGCGTCTTCATCCAAGATGTTTCGCGTAGAATCCGTCAACGGAGTATGTAATGTTATCAGATCGCCCCGCTCAAATAAGTCTCCCAATTCGACTTTTTCGACCCCAAGATCAGCCGCACGCTCAGGTGATAAAAACGGATCGTAGGCGACAACTTTCATTTTTAAACCCAACGCCCGTTCAGCTACGCGCGAGCCAATATTGCCACAACCAAGCACGCCCAGAGTTTTACCCGTTAGCTCGGTTCCCATAAAGCGATTCTTTTCCCATTTGCCACTTTGTGTAAGCCGGTCAGCGAGAGGGATCTGCCTGGCAAGTGCAAACATCATCGCGATTGCGTGCTCCGCTGTCGTAATGGCGTTTCCGAAAGGCGTATTCATAACGACAACTCCTCTCGCAGATGCCGCCTCTATATTAATATTATCGACCCCGATGCCCGCGCGACCAACAACCTTGAGGTTACTGGCCGCGTCCAAGACCTCCGGCGTCACCTTAGTCGCAGACCGAACAGCAAGCCCATCATAATCTCCGATACAAGAGATTAATTCATCCGGAGACATGCCTGTGATCATGTCCACTTCCAGACCTCTTTTTTTAAAAATATCTGCTGCTCGTGGACTCAAACTATCCGAAATGAGTACTTTGGGCATTTTCACCACCTTGCTAAATTTAAATTAGAACTCCGACCGGATTTATCCCTGGGTCATCTCTTCTCTTATCATCAGGTAGGCCCAGTCTAGCCAGGGAAATAGGGCCTCCAAATCGGAGCGTTCTACCGTCGCTCCTGCCCATAGCCTTAATCCAGGCGGAGCAGATCGGTAACCATTGATATCATAAGCAACGCCTTCGGCTTCCAATAAGGTTTCTATCCTTTTTGGCACCATACTCTGGAGTTTGGGATCGAGTTCTAAAAACCATGGATCGACGATAGACAAACAAACAGAGGTGTTAGAGCGTGTGGCTGAATCTTTAGCCAAAAATTCTATCCAATCTGATTTCTCAACCCAGTCGACGATAGCTTCCAAATTTGAATTCGACCGTTCTATTAAAGCAGCAAGACCCCCGACGGTCTCAGCCCAACGCAAACCATCTAATGCATCTTCGGCACAAAGCATCGACGGTGTATTTATTGTCTCACCTTTAAAAATGCCTTCAATAAGTTTTGATCCATTGGTGAGACGAAAAATTTTGGGCATAGGCCATGGTGGGGAGTAGTTTTCTAATCTCTCAATTGCTTTGGGAGAAAGAACAATCATCCCGTGTTGAGCCTCTCCGCCCATGACTTTTTGCCAAGACCAGGTTACGACATCCAGCTTATCCCAGGGGAGGGGCATGGCAAAAACCGCAGAGGTAGCGTCGCAAATTGCCAACCCTTCCCGATCTCTATCGATCCAATGATCGTTGGGAACGCGGACCCCAGAAGTCGTACCATTCCAGGTGAAAACGACGTCCCGAGACCAGTCGATACAGGATAGATCAGGCAGTTCTCCGTAGTCCGCTTTTATGATATTGACGTCTTGAAGCCCAAGTTGCTTGCAAATATCTGAGACCCAACCATCTCCGAAGCTCTCCCAAGCAAGCACATCGACCCCCCGGTGCCCAAGTAATGACCACAAAGCCATCTCCACTGCGCCAGTGTCGGACGCGGGCACGATTCCAATCCGATATTCGTTGGGAATACCAAGCAAGTCTCTGTTGCGATCAATTAATTCTTGTAATCGTGCTTTTCCGTCTTTGGATCTATGAGAGCGGCCAAGTAGTGCTTGTTCCAAGCCAGCTATGGTCCACCCCGGCCTCTTCGCACAAGGCCCAGAAGAAAAGCATGGGTTTTCAGGCCTGCGCGAAGGCCGCGTATCTATTTTACTATTTAACATAAGAACTCTCCCTTCCAGAAGAGCCGTAACCCGTTGGGGGGTTATGACCCAGGATAGCTTTTAAAGCCCCGATCATATTCGGTCAAGTGATACTTCGTTTTCATTTGCCGATTGCTGCCTGATGCTAAAATAGCATGAAGAGTCCCCGAGAGTTATTCTCTTGCTTATGGATTATAAAAAGTTGAAAATTCCAATCGTGAAAACGATAACATCCAAAGTTTTCAATAAGCCTTAAAAGTCCAACCCCTAGAATCAGTCGGAAAGTTAAAATTTTTATGCAATAATAGATTATGGAACGTCCCACACATATTTTGGTCGTAGACGATGATAGCCGCCTTAGAGAACTCCTCCGACAATATCTGACTGACAATGGGTTCCTGGTGGCACTTGCCTCCAACTCGGCCCATGCGAGAAGAATATTGAAGTCGCTAAATTTTGACCTGATTATTCTCGACGTCATGATGCCAGGTGAAGACGGGTATGCCTTCACCCGTTCAATTCGGGCAACAAACTCGGTTCCCATCCTAATGTTGACTGCAAGGGGAGAGGTTGAGGATAGGATCGTTGGCCTAGAGCAGGGGGTCAATGATTATCTACCAAAACCTTTTGACCCAAGAGAGCTATTATTACGTATCGGCAATATTCTTAATCTGACCAAATCAAACCTGCTTTCGCGCACCCCAAGAGAAGTTCTATTTGGAGATTGTGTTTTCGATTGTGAGAATAAAGTCCTAAAACGAAACGGCTCGTTAGTGCACCTTACCTCTTTGGAAGGAAATTTGTTGTGCATCTTAGCGGAGAGCAACGGGAAAGTTGTGAGCAGAGAAGTGTTGCTAGAAGAAAGTCAAGCAGAGGGTAGTGAGCGCACTGTTGACGTCCAGGTTACGCGCCTGAGAAGAAAAATAGAACCAACTCCCCGATGGCCGCGCTATCTAAGGACTATTAGAGGCCACGGATACGTTCTCCAAACCGACCAAAATTTTTAAGGAGGATGTTTTCCCTCAAGAAATATTTACCAAGATCACTTTTGGGGAGATCAATCTTAATAATAGTTACTCCCCTAGTGCTGCTGCAGGTGGTAGCAACCTGGATATTTTATGATCGTCACTGGGAGACTGTTACCCGCAGACTAGCAGCTTCGGTCGCGGGAGAAATAAGCAGTGTGATCGACCAGAGGCGTCATTTTCCGGGGATAGAGAATGAGGCCTGGATCATTAAATCTGCGGCACAGACCTTAGCCCTCAATATTGAATTCCAGAGGGGAAAAATTTTCCCTAATCGCGCTTTTGACCGGGGCAAAAGTCTTATAGAAAGGCGCCTTGGCGATGCGCTGCGGGAACGGGTTCGCAAACCATTTAGAATTGAAATTAATTCTCTGCCTAGAACGGTCTCAATTTTGGTCCAGCTGCCTGACGGGATCCTAGAAGCCAGAGTTCACGAGGAGCGACTTTTCAGCTCTACAACATACATTTTTATAATGTGGATGGTGGGGACTTCCCTCCTTCTTTTTGCAATTGCCACTGTGTTCATGAGAAACCAGGTAAGGCCTATTAGACGACTAGCGAGAGCAGTTGATGCGTTTGGAAAGGGGCGAGATGTGCCCGATTTCAAACCAGAGGGAGCAACAGAGATAAGACAGGCAGCGGCGGCTTTTAGCCTCATGCGGGCTCGAGTCCTGCGGAACATCGAACAAAGAACCGCAATGCTATCTGGTGTTTCTCATGACCTCCGCACTCCTCTAACACGTATAAAACTTCAACTAGCGATGTTGCAGAAGTCTGAGGAAATCGATGCCTTGGAGCAAGACGTCGTCGAAATGGAAAAATTAGTGGAGGAATATTTGTCTTTCGCCCGTGGAGACAGCACAGAAAAAGCGGAAAAGATCCATTTGCTCGAACTTTTAGAAGACATTGCGAATAAAACCGAGTCTGACAAAATCAAAATTCAAATTATATGCAGCGAAAAACTCCACATGGAACTTCGACCCATTGGTTTTAGGCGTTGTATTTCAAATCTTATCAACAACGCGGCCACCTACGGTTCACGGATCGAAGTCGAAGTCATTGACTCCATTAACAGTATTACCTTTCACATTGACGATGATGGTCCAGGGATACCCGAAATAGCTCGAAAAAAGGTATTTCAACCGTTTACCCGCCTCGAGTCAGAGAGGCCTCCTGACATAGGAGGAACAGGACTCGGACTCACTATTGCTAGAGATATAGTGCTTTCCCATGGGGGTAATATTGATATTTCCGACTCCCCTCTGGGAGGGGCAAGGGTTCAGATTAAACTTCCTATCTAAGAAACTCTCGCAACCCGTTGCAAGTTCTGGACGAAACCCTCCATTGATTCTGCTTCCAGAAGTCGTTTATCTAAAAATGACATAGTCCGCGCGAAGCCTGGACTATCATCAGCAATCCAAATCCGTAACGTCGACAAATATATGGCAGCAAGCGCCTTTCTACGAAGGGTGCCCAGCAACCCCGAGTTACTAACACCCGCGATTTCCAGAGTCTTTGCCATGATGTTCATGATCTCTGAATAAAGAAAGATAGAATCTTTCGGATTAAAAAACAGATCCTTAAAAATAGACGTATAAGCCTCGCGGTTTTTTGAGAGAACTTCCACCCTACACATGAGGGCATTAAGTATTATGTCCCTTGTAGGTTCACAGGAGTCCTCCGGGTCTAAACTCTGGAAAACCTCGACAGAAACATGTCTCATCAAAGCCAAGACCACGTGCTTCGTAGCAGGAAAAGTCTCGAGCACTTTGCTTTTTGGCAAATTAGCTCTTTCTGCAATCTTATCGATTGTAACATCAGACCACCCTTCCTCTCTAGCAAGAGCTAACGATACATTTAAAATTTGCTCTTCCTCTTTGCTCTTGATTTTAGCCAAGTTTTGATCCCTCCCTACTCTCTTGATCATATCAGAAAAACCGTTTTTGAGTGTTTAAAATTTGGTTTATTTGATAGCGTTTAAAATTTGGTTTATTTGATTTGGTACTTTTGGTACCCTTTTAAGATAATGGCCTCAATTTCATCATCTCCAGTCTTCAGACTTGTTGCTGACCAAAAGCGTTTATCTATTCCCGAAGAAAAACGTCTAATCAAGCTGGTTCAATTGGGCGACGAAACCGCCGCAAGTGCGCTAATTTTGAGCCAACTCCGCTTCGTGCTTTTCGTTGCAAAAAAATATCGACGCTTCGGGCATCCAATCACAGAACTTTTACAGGAGGGTATTGTAGGATTACTGGAGGCTATCAAACGCTTTAATCCCGATAAAAACGTCCGTCTTTCCACTTACGCAATGTGGTGGATAAGAGCTTCAATGCAAGATTACGTCGTTCGCTCGCGATCATTAGTCAAAATAGGAACGAGCTCTGCTCAAAAATCTCTTTTTTTTCACTTGCACCAGCGCTCTGATCAAAATCCAGATAACCACTCTGCAAACGAGGCTTTGATGGAGTGGCTTTCCAGACGTTTTAACGTAAAGTTGAATGAGGTCATCTCCCTTGCAAAGCGCATAAAATGGTCAGACCAATCACTGGACTCAGCTGGAGCTAACACACCTGACAATATTCACAATTTGTCTTCTGAAGACCCCAACCCAGAAGAGAAATTGATATCTTCCACAGAGACTAAGTTGTGGAAACAAAGGTTATCGGAAGCTTTGGCCGTATTACCTCCACGAGAATTCGCCATTATTAAGAGTCGTTTCCTCTCAGAGAAGGCACCAAGCCGCAAAGATTTGGGTCAAAAACTTGGAGTTTCTAAAGAACGCATACGCCAGCTCGAACTCCGTGCTCTTGCAAGAATGAGGGCTTTGCTTCGCCCGAACGGGTCGCAGAAGATGAAAGACGGGGTGGATCGCTATTTCATTTAGCCAAAATGCGCGATCGCAAGGTCGCCGCTTGAACCGCCTGCTCCATTAATTTTTTCATACCACTCTCACCCATTAGCACATCTAATGCGGCGGAAGTGGTTCCCCCGGGACTTGTTACTGCCTCGCGAAGATTCGCAGGGCTCTCCCGCGCTTCGAGCGCCAAAGCGCCAGATCCAGCAACAGTAACTTTAGCGAGCTTCTCGGCAAACTCCCGCTCAAGGCCTGCTCGTAAGCCAGCTTCGGTAAGCGCCTCAATTAGTAAAAAAACATAAGCAGGTCCGCTCCCGGAAACCGCAGTCACCGGATCCATCAAACCCTCTTCATCTATCCAAGCAGTAACTCCCACTGCCTTAAAAAGCTCCAGGCAGTTCTCTTTCTGCGCATCAGTGACATTACGATTACCGCACGCAACCGATATTCCTTGACCTATCGAGGCAGGGGTATTGGGCATCACCCGTATTATTCCCGCATCACTTCCCAATAAACTTTCGTACGAAGCTAAAGTTCGTCCCGCCGCTATCGAAATGTAAACCAGACCTTCAGCCTTAAAATTTTTGTAGAGAGGGACCACCGTGTCTAAAACTTGGGGTTTTACGGCGAACAAGATGACTTCAGGCGAAAAATCGGTTTTTAAATCTTTTAGGTCTTCTAAGACTGTTATCCCAGACCTAATTCCTATTCGGTTGAACCCATGCGGTTCAATGACTACCAAGTCATTCTCGGCCATTCCTTTGGACAACCAACCGTCCAAAAGGGCACCGCCCATTTTCCCACAGCCGACCAGAAGAATTGGTTGGCTCTTCATCGATTTATCTATGCCTCACCTACGGTTTCGAAAAGTGCTGCACCCACCGCTTCCTCTGGGCTTTTGCCTCCCCAGGTGACGTATTGAAAGGCTGGATAAAATTTTTCACTTTCTGTAAGACCGATATCAACCAAATCTTCCAATTGTTCAACATTAGCCCCGCCGCTACCCCTGAGGAGCAGGGCTGCACGAAACACAGGCAAACCACGATCGGCCCAAAGATCAAAATGACCAACAGCCAGGCCCTCATTAATTTTGGCCAGCAATTCATAAATGACTCCTCGCCTACCGTCGGGAATATTTAACTCGAAGGCACAAGCAAAATGCATTGCTGAAATATGATCTAGCCACGTGAAAAAGAGCCGAAAGTCTGCCAATTTTCCTGCCACATCGATTACTATCTCTTCATCAGATTGCCTATCATGGAGCCAATCATTGGCTACGGCCATCTGCTCTATAATATCTATTGGATTTGAAGCTTTTCCATCAACTTCGTTTAGAGCTAAGCTCGCCATTCAAACCCTTTCGAACACATTATTTTAGCCCAAACCAAAGGCTCATTAAAATATCTAGTGCTAAGATAGCCCCGAAGCACTATATATAGGGTGCCAAATGGTTTGCCAACACGCAACCTTTGTTAAGAAGTTTCATAAATTTTCTTGTGGAAAAGCTTTCTGAGGTCCGGGCGGTAAAATCTATTTACTTGCCCTTTTGATCCTTGCCCGTTCACCCGAGGTCGAAGTGGACGCCTTAGAATCGGTGGTTTTTCGCCTTTTAGGGATTTGCTTAGCATCAATTTTCTTTTCGAGAAGCTCGATCCGGGCGACAAATGTCTCTTGTTCACTGCGGGCCTTGAGAGCCATCTGTCTTACTGCCTCAAATTCGTCACGCGTAACCAAATCCATCGATGCTAAAAAGCGTTCAAATTGCTGTTGTATTAAAGTCTCAATCTCTCTCCTAAGGCCAATTAACGCGCTGGCCGTTCCCCCGAACATTTTGGCAGCGTCATCAAAGAATTTATTCTTAGACTGCATAACTAGTCCTCTGCTATCCCAATAAAATTAAAGTAGGGCTCTAGAGCCCAGGACTCAAGCAATAATATACTGAGACTTGAAGCGCAGCTAAGCAAAACCTATAAATTAAGCCTGGTCAGCAGGAGCTTAGCAAAATGTATGTCGTGACTGGTGGGGCAGGTTTTATAGGTTCAAACCTTGTTGCAGGGCTGGAAGAGAGCGCCGCAGGGGATATCGTCGTTTGCGACAGGCTAGGAACCGATGACAAATGGCGGAATATTGCCAAACGTGATTTAGTCGACATCATTCCTCCAGAGCACCTCGAATCTTATATTAAAAGCAACGCGACGCGGGTTGACGCTCTTCTGCATATGGGCGCGATATCAGCCACGACAGAGTTAAATGCCGACCTAATTATTGAGCAAAACTTTCGACTTTCGTGCTCTCTATGGAATATATGCAAAACGGAGAAGATTCCCTTCATCTACGCTTCATCAGCCGCAACCTATGGTGCAGGTGAAAATGGTTTTTTAGATAATGCTAGTCGACTCGAATTGTCGAAATTGAGACCCCTCAATGCATACGGATGGAGCAAACATCTTTTTGACAGATGGGTAGCAAGAAAAACGGAAAACTGGATTTCTGAAGAGTATGAGTCGCAATGGGTGGGACTAAAATTTTTCAATGTTTACGGCCCAAATGAATATCATAAAAATAATATGATAAGCGTTGCTCTAAAAAACTTTAAAGAAATAAAAGCTGGGGGTCCTGCAGTCTTATTTAAATCCCATAATCCACTTTATTCAGATGGCGGACAGATGCGGGATTTCATCTGGGTGGGAGACTGTATAAAAGTAATTCTTTGGCTTTTGAAAAACCCACAAATTTCAGGTCTCTTCAATCTTGGAACTGGTAGAGCCCAGTCCTTTGATGAACTTGTCAACGCTGTCTATTTGGCAATGGGTAAAACCCCACAAATCCAATATGTCGAGACCCCGATGGAGATTAGGGAAAAATATCAGTACTTCACCCAAGCTGATATCGGCAAGCTTCGTGCAAATGGGTATAAGTCAGAATTTAAGACGGTTGAAGAGGGTGTTAGGGAATATGTCCAGAGTT
>Ga0255757_10002629_pt1 | contig 16837 bp, 14 predicted proteins | sample 071ome_27_FD_179957 | JGI IMG/M metagenome (GOLD analysis project Ga0255757, IMG submission 179957) | Coastal salt marsh microbial communities from the Groves Creek Marsh, Skidaway Island, Georgia - 071409AT metaG (version 2) | ecosystem: Environmental > Aquatic > Marine > Intertidal zone >...
CATGAAGACAACATTATTCAGGGTCTCGATATGGGGGCCCACGATTACATTACAAAACCGTTTTCGGCTAGGGAATTAATCGCTCGCATAAGTGGTGTATTACGGAATCGGGAGAGCCGGGAGGGTCGGTCTGAATGCAGCGTCGGTGATTTGATATTGGAGGTTGATAGTCGTCGTGTCATGCTGGCTTCAAAAGTCCTCGAATTAGGACCTACTGAATTCAGGTTACTGCATCTTTTCATGACGTATCCCGAGCGGGCTTTTACGCGCGCTCAAATACTGGACCGCATTTGGGGCGGAGATATATATGTACAGGAGCGAACGGTGGACGTTCACATTCGACGCCTGAGAAAAATTCTCGAGGTCGAAAATCCTTCTTACAGCGATCTTATTCAAACCGTGCGTGGCACTGGGTATCGCTTCTCTCCAAGGGACCTGGCGGCATCGGCGCATCGCTAAATCGTCTCTCGCCATAATCTTTTTGCACAGACAACTTGGTTCTTCAGTCCCCCGCCGACAGCGCCGGGTTATCAGATGGTAGGACCAGGCGGATTGTCTTCAATCGCCATTGCCTCTGGCGATTGAACCCTGCGGGCGCCTCCGCTTTGCGGCGGCGGACCAAACGCTCCTTTGGTCGCGTTTGTCGAACAGCAGCTCTCATCTAAACCTACCCCTCCAAAACCAAAAAACCCACCTAAAGGCGGGTTTTTGATTTTGGTAGGACCAGGCGGATTCGAACCGCCGACCTCTACCATGTCAAGGCCGATTGGCCGCACCAAGACACGCGTGGACGCATTAAAAATAGTGTGATCGCTCGGCGTGATCAAGGACTGTGTAACGATCACTGGACGCGATTTCCCAGTCTTCCTGCTGCCCGCAGCACGCGCCGGCTTGACCACACTGGCCGGAAATGATCCCCAGTGAGCGGAATTTGTTCGTGATAATACGATGTCTACAACGGCCACCACAGCGTGATGACACCTAGCGCGTGTCTCTTGCTATGGCAGCGCAAGTTGGCATTCCGGCACGGGCGATGTTCAAGAAAGCTATTTTTATTTCATCTCTGTTAATGGCGCTGATTGTGATCGGGATGGGCCTCTATGTCTTTAGGCCCTGGGCAGACCATCAGGGCTGGCGTCTGTTCCATCAAGCCAATCCATTTATTACTAGGGTGCACACTCACAGTAACTGGGATCTGGTGTCTCCCTACAGGACATTGACCGCATCAGAGCGACCTCGTGACTATAAGCGCGCGCTCGCCGACTTGACCGAGATTACTTATGAATTCGGCGGCAACGTTTACACCGCGGCTGACTACTTCGCCAGGGCGAATCTAGTAGGGTTGATGGTGTTGTATGACGGCAAGGTTGTTACCGAAAAATATGATCAGGGCGTGAGCAAAGATACGACCTACATGGTGATGTCCTCCACCAAGAGCTTTACAGCGACTATGGTGGGCATGGCGCACAAGGATGGCGTGATTGAAGATCTGTACGACAAAGTTGAAAAGTATGCGCCGCAGTATGAAGGCACGGCGTATGGGGACACACCGATAAAGCATCTCTTAATGATGTCCTCAGGCATTGCCTTTTATCACCCCAGTAGCATGACCCCGAATCGCAGAGACCTTTATTTCGACCTGTGGATTCGCAGACAAAGTTTTGATCTGAAAACCGCTGAGTTGGAGAGACGCGCGGAATCCGGGCAAGAGTTTATTTATTTGGCTACCGATACGCACGTACTCTCAAGAGTCGTAGAGGGCGCCTATAAAAGGCCCTTTCTCGACTTGGTCCAAGAAAAATTGTGGGGCCCAGGAGGGTTCTCCGCAGATGCTCAATGGAGTATCGACGGTGCTGGTAATGCTTTTGGTCAAATGGGTCTGTCCGTGACGCTTCAGGACTTTGCGCACTTTGGGCAGCTTCATCTGGAGGATCTTGTGCTCGAAGGGCGGCAGGTTGTCGGGGCCGACTGGTTGCCCATGGTGCAAAGAGCGCAAGCACCGTTTCAGGAACCGCGCATCTCTGAGGACGGCACATACGTTGATGGCTATAGCCTGCAGTGGTGGCTTCCTGTTGGCTATGATCAGGAGTTCATTGCCCGCGGTGCAGGGCAACAATATCTCTATGTCAACAAAAAGCTGAACTATGTGGTGGCGCAGTTCTCTGGGTTAGGTAGTGTGAGTCGCAAGGAAGAGATTATCTTTTATCGCGCTGTTGGTGCCTATTTTGAAGGCCAGCCCTAGTTCCCCAATCTATCCATTAGTGCCCCTGCCATTTGTATGGTGTCCTTGATCCGCCAAGGTATGCCTCCATTGCCGCAGCCGCATCGTTTGAGTGCATTGTTTTTTCAAAACACTCCTGCTCGAGCAACAGCGCATCTTCAAGCGTCATACGAGAACCGATTTGTATGGCGCGCTTGGCAGCTGACAGAGCAACAGGAGAGCGGCTCGCGATATTTTCTGCGAACGCTTTTGCCTCCTCATGAAATGTGGCCTTTGGAAAAATACGGTGTACCAATCCGATATCAAGGGCTTGCTCAGGCGTGAGCAGTTTTGCATGCATGATTAAATCGAGTGCTTTGGCTGTGCCCAGAAGTCGCGCGTAGCGCTGTGTGCCGCCTGCGCCTGGAATGATGCCAATTGAGGTCTCAGGGAGACCCACTCGGGATCGCCCCGATGCCAGAAGACGGAAGTCGCAGGCCAAGCTGAGCTCAAACCCACCGCCGGTAGTCGAGCCGTTGATGGCGGCGATGGTGATAGCGGACATGTTCTCAAGTCTCAGGCAGAGCTTATGCATTGGAGATAGTCCCCTCGGCTGACTATCTACAGGTTTTGGGTTAATCAGGGTTTTTGAGATGTCTCCCGCCCTGCTGGCCAATTCTGTCACCTCATAGTGGGCTATAAAAACGTCCTCGGCATCACTGGTGAACACGAGGACTCTGACCGAGTCATCTTCCTCCACTTCATCAAGCATGCGATTGATTTCGCTCGCGCCCTCTGAAGTGAGAGTGTGTCGTGGGGGGTTGCTCAGCACACAGGTGACAATATTATCCGTGCGTTCAGTCTTTAAATAGCGATATGGCATGTAGGATGTTCCTTGTCGGTGTGCTTGGTACAGTGGAGAGGTGAGGTTCAGGCCGCAATCGCCAGACGTTGAACGTGATCTGCGGGGGTAGACGCCGAGCATCCTGTGTCGTGTCGTCTTCATTCGCGGACTCACTTTTTTCGACGCCATACACGTGAGTCATAAAAGTAAATGAGATTATCCGGTGGAGAAAGATCGTGCTGGAGGCGATGTCGCGCGAGCCATTGCGCCAGCGCTGTATGGTCTGACTCGGTCGCGTGCTTGAGAGGTTCTGTGACGCGCTGGTACATCCATTGCGCATAGGGCGCGCACATACGCCGCCCCGATGCCTCGCCGATGTTAAAGCGCGCCTTGCCAATAAATCGTGGTAATTCTGAAGTGTCGGGGTGTCCTGCGAGCCACTCCGATGTCATTGATATGACGTTACGAACGTATGGAATTTGATTACGAAATTGCCACCGCAGAATTGGAATCAATGACTCAGGGATTTCATCGTTGGCGAGCCAATCGCGAGTGTCGCGGGGCGTTTGCTCCATTCTGTAAAGCCAATCAAATAAATGAAATTTATGTTTGATTAACTGCGTTCTGGGGTAGGGGTCAGATGCCAGATGTGCTTTCAGTGGACCAAAGAGTGCAAAATCTCCGTGACACGCGCGTCCACCCAGCAGATAGTCGTGTTCTGCAAAGTGCTCGTTGAGCTGGTTCAAGAAAGCCTGTGTCCAATGCTCTAGGGCTTTAATATTTGTTCGATTAATACCTAGCATCTCGCGAGCGATCGGCGCAAAGCGTTGGGCTGTCTTGATACCTCCTATCCAATGAAGTCCAGAGGGCCAATGCGGGGTGCGGCTTTGACCAAATGTCTTGAGAATGTAGGGCAAGTTATAGCGTTTAAAATTCCAGCGGTAATGCATTGCCGGAAAGACCATCCAATCATCGCCTAAGAGTTCAAATAACGCCGCCACAACCCGCTGTTTCAGGCCTGTAGGTAGGATAGAACGGTCACTGTGCAATGATTCCAGTCGATCTAGAATCAAGCTACTGTCCTGAATATAGCCTGAATCGGGGCCATAGATGATCGGAACTACGCGCCACCCACCGGTAAAGGGTTTGATTACATCTTTGGCAATCTGATCAGTGACTTTAACCAGATCAAAGGGAAGCCCTTTATAGCGCAGATAAGCAAACACCTTCATGGTGTAGTAAGACGCGCGCGACCCGTACAAGAGGTAATGAGGCCCCGATCTCTCGTTAGTCGTCATCGCTTTTTAAAGTAGCTCAAATCTGATTTCCTCGCTCTAGCTCGCGACCACACAACCAAAAGTGAACCGATCCCCACAGTCCCACGATACTGAAATATGCAAGCGCCACTCCAAGGGTGTTATCAGGGTGTGTCGGTGCCAGCAGGTCACTGATAACCCCCACCAAGAGTGGGCCCAAACCCATTCCAATAAGGTTTAGCAGCAACATCTTGATGGCCGCAGACACTGCGCGCATGTGGGGGGGGGATAGAGTCTGGATCATCGCGATCGTTGGCCCAATCGCGTAATTGGCTGCGAATCCTGGAATGATAAAAAGCGCGATCGCAGTCGAGAGATCCCCGGCTAGTAGCCCCAAAATAAACAGCGGCAGAGTGACAAACGGAACAGCAGCGAGCATCCACATGCCATACTGGAAGCCGCGGGTCGAGAGCCGATCAAACCATTTACCTGCCGCTAGCGCACCTATCGCACCCGAGATGCCAAACACACCGGCCATCAGCAGGCCCGTTTGGGTTTGGGTGAGATCATGAGTACGCATGAAAAAAGTCGGTAGCCACTGGGTCAGCCCGTAGCCTACGAGGCCGGCAATCACGGATCCGGCAAGCAGGTGGCGCATCGCTCTATTTGCCCACATTGTGGCTGCGGTGTGAGCAATTGGCGGAGGTGGGGGAGGTTGCGCCTCTTCGTGGCGACCTCTCTGTGGTTCTCGCAAAGCGGCACTCATGACCGCCGCGAGTAGCAATCCGGGAAGCCCCACGGAGATCATCGCAACCCGCCATCCATAGGCGTCGGCGATCGCACCACCCCCCATGAACCCAAACATCATGCCGAGACTGGCACCCACCATCAGCGTGGCCATGGCAAATGCGCGACGCTGCGGCGGAAAATAGTCAGCGATTATGGAATGACTCGCCGGGTTCACGCCTGCTTCGCCAATACCTACACCTACCCGAAGAATAAGCAGGCTAATAAAACCCCCTGCAAACCCGCTCAGGGCTGTCATCAAGGAGAATACGGTTAGGCTAATGATAATGATCCATTTGCGGTTGTACTGATCAGACAGCTTGGCAATGGGTAGTCCCATGATGGCGTAGAAAAGGGCGAAGGAGAGCCCTCCGAGCAGGCCGAGTTGTGTATCGGTGATGCCAAATTCGGCTTTGATCTGCGGGAACAGAATCGACAGGATCATTCGATCACACATCGAGAGGGTATAGGCCAGCACCAGCAACAATAGGGTCTTCCGGTAGCCAGTAACTGGTGCTAGGCCGCTTGGCGCCACCCCGCGGCCCTCGTTTCCTGTCTGGATCCGATCCGTCAAAGCGCAGGTCCTAAAGTGTATTGGGCTGTCGAATGATATAAGCGCATTAAGTGATGGTGCCTTGCCTCAACACTCCACCAATAATTGATGCTCGAGTCCTGCCTGCCGATGAACAAGCATCTTCTGGCATTCCTGACTTGCGGCCATACTTATGAACGTCACGACCGAGGGGTGTGCGACGCCCGAAAGTCAGGGAAATAGCGCGCATGCTGAGCCAAGCGACATGGCTGTTTCCGCGAGGTTACCCGCGGCCAGGCTGGCGATGCTTTGCGCCTGTAGCTCTCGCAAGGACTTAGCGTCCTCCGCCGTCAAGTCGCCATCACGGAGCGCTTTCTCGATAGCACTTTCAGCCTGAGTGACAAGAAAATTGATCTGGCGATTATCGTTGTTGATCGCGGCGAGCTGTGTGCTCCGATCCAGCGTGTTGGCATTGGCAGCACGGGCCCCAGCAGCGCAGATCGCATCACGCGCCAGCAGATCGAGCCTAATAGGTTTAAAGCGGGCAACACCGCCGGTGACCTCCGCGGTTAGGTCTGGATATAGGGCTTTGCCTACAGCGCGTCTGAGTGGAGAATGACCCACATAAATACTGCCGTCGGCTGCGACGACGCTCATTGCCAGCGAATCTTCGCGGCCTTCGGCAAAGTAGCGTAACTTGCCCGTCTGACGATCTAATAGCCCCATGCCCACGTGCAACATAATTGTCCGGCCCAAAATTTCTTTGCCGCCGCCAATCATCACTACCACGCCGTTTGCGGTTACGGTTGCTGTCAAGCCATTGGATTGCGCATCGACGTTGGCGTATCCGTCAAAGCCATTTAGCTCCGCAGTCCAGTTCAAGCTGCCATGATCGCCGTGATCAATTAGCTGAAATACGTCCTTGGCGGTAACAGCATAAATCTCGTTATTGTCCGACGCGACGGTAATGGAGCCCACCAGGGGTTCGCCTACATTTACACGCCACATCTCGATCAACTTGTGGTCGAGCGCAATGACATGCCCATCGTTATCAGATATGTAAACTCGGCTGCCATCCGCACTGAGTGCCGGTGTAGAGCCAGTGCCGCCCTGAAACGTCATGCGATCCAGCAGTTTAAACTCAAGGCCGCCAGTTTCGTCAGCCTCCAGGCCTAGCGCGTAAATCGCGCCAATTTCGGATCGACCGTCTGCATTGCCATCTTCCTCATCGGGTGCCGTGGCTGCGATATAGATGCGGCTGGTATCGGGATCGATGCTGAAATAGTTGGTGACGACGCCGCCACCGCCATAGAGATAGTTCACCGCAGAGGAGAATATGCTTAAACCGCCGGCGGTTTTTCCAAAGGCGTCGTCCAACAGAGGATCGACTTTATTGGCAATAAAGCCGGGTACCTTGGTGCCCTTCCCGCTTATGGCGGGCGCCCCGGGTAGCTGCCCAACCGGCGCCACCAGCTCACCCGTTTCGCGACTGTAGGCAAACAGCCCTCCCGCCTTGGTGACGGTAATCAGAGAATCTGTTGCCGGATGGTAATTAAAGTTTTGGAATCTGACCGCGTCCGTGTCCACGGTGTCGGAAACTGTAATACCAGTGGCCTTGTCCCAGAGGGTTGTGCCGTCTTGACGAATAGCCATGATGCGCTCGGGCCCAGAGAGGTAGATGATTTGCGATCCTGGATTTTGCGGGTCGTTCAAGATGATTGGACCACCTGCCGACATAGCGCCTGTCTCGGGAATTGCCCAGCGCCTTTTTCCAGTCTTGGCGTCAATTGAAACCAGGTCCACACGCTCACCGTGATAAAAGTTTGAGCTGAAATATAGATTTCCCTGATTATCTAATAGCGGGCCACTACCAATGAAATAGGCTGGCTCCGCCACCCAGTCGAGCTCGAACATAGGGGCAGCCACACCCCAGACACTGTCGGCGTTGGCAACATCAACGTGAATTGCGTGCCAGGTAGTGGGCTCGGGGATGACATCGTAGCTATATTCTCCAGCCGAACGTGCTCCAACCGGTTTCCACTGTGTTTTTGCAGGCGGTCCGAACTCCCGTGGATCATGAGTTGTTGGGCTATTTAGTAGCGTCCAAGCAATACCAGCACCCGCTATGGCGAGTAGACTGATAGAGGCTTTCTTGTTGAGTTTGATCATGTGGTCACTCTTGGCGCTCCTGCCATTGAACATTTTATTGGTAGCTATTTTTGCACCGATCTTTTTCGCCTCGGTGCTAATGTGGCGTTACTAAACTTAGAGTCTTTAAATTATGCAGTGCGTCCCTCGGTTTTAGGTCTGTGTTGGTCGAACTCCCATTTCAGAAAAGCATAGGGCAAGAATTCAAGGGCATTGACTTTCTGTAGCACTCGTCCACGCAGCATCGAGTTGTCACCCACGCAGTAGAAGCCACCCAACATGCGCTCTACCGGAACTTCACCCCAGGGGTCATATTTCGATGGCGTGATCTCAATTTCTGTCTCTGCCCATACGAATGTTTTCGGTCTCATGCGCGTGAAACCTTCAACCAGTAGCGGCGGGTAGTCAAAAATGCCATCTGCCGCCGGTGACGGAGAGTGTTTGAAAAGAAAGCTTCTGTCTGAAAATTCGCCGTCTGGATTAATGCCCAAGGCAAGCAACTCGTCTAGCGCCGCGTTTTCATTGTTGACTTTGTTTGTCAGCTTCGCTGTGACTTGCATAAATTTTATTCCGTGGCGCTCTGTGAAACCCTCCACCGAATCACCGTGACGAGAAAATGCGATATTGGCCATTTTTTTCGGGTAGCCCCACCCCTCTCGACCACCTGCCATCGCCATGTCATTGGTGACCGGCATGGACAAGCAGTAGTAACCCTCAGATCCCTTGTAGCTTGCTCGTATCAGCAGAGCTGACTCTTTGTAAGGAACGCTAAAATTTGTCGAGGGGTAATCGGCGAGAAACGCCACCGCTATAGGTTTTGACGCTGGTTTGAGTGGGGGCGGAAGGAGCATTGCAACAGCCTCCGAGGTTGTTTCCCAGACCAGCCAAAGCATCTCAGCATCTGTAAAGTCGGCGGTTGGTTTGCCTCGTGCCATCAGTCCTTTGTAGCTCTTTACAAAACCATTTGCCTTGTCGTGCTCCTGCGAGCGAATGATTTTTAACAAAAGCTTCGGGTTGGCTACCAGCTTGAGCGCTTTAAAAAACTTCATCGTAGATCAAGCCCTCTCAAGTTGTTCATGCCACTTCGCAAATACGGCGATTTGCATTATGGTGAACTTAGAGCCATATGTGGATACATATTCGGCCAATCGAATGATGAGCCTCGCTTGCTCTTAGCTTTTTCTGTGTGGTCAGGCAGCGTCGATAGCGGACAAGGCTTTATGAAGATCAATCAAGTTCAGCACGCCTTTTTTTATAAGCTGACCAGCTTGCTTGAGGAGGCAGGGGTCAGTGAACAACAACTGTTCGATGAACTTGCCCGTCGCGGCATCACCAATCCTCTTGAGGTAGAGGGTGCTGACGCAATGAAGCTTCTCGAGACCGCGGTTCACCTCTCCCAAGACCCTTGCCTCATGATTCGCTTGGGCCAACAACTTGGAATTGCAGCCTACGGCAGTTTTGGTTTTGCGCTGATGAGTTGCGAAAATGTGCGCGAATCGATCCAGCTTCTGCTCCGTTATGGGAAGGTCTTGATAAGACCAATCTGGAGCTCCAGTGAACACGAAGGTGCTTTATTGATACGTCCTGAGATATCGGTGGGCACGTCTAAGCAGCGGCAACTTCTAGCCGAGGTGGCTTTCTCAAATCTTATGGCGATTGCAAGATCGTTGTATGGATCGGCGATGGCTAGAGTAGAGATCAGTGGTGTGAGGTTATATCTGAATTACCCTCGGCCAGACCATTCAGACTGCTATCGGAAGGCGTTTAAGACGCCGATTACATTCGACGCTGAGCGCAACGAATTATCCATTCCCGCCGAAGTTTTAGACGTACCCGTGCGTACGGCAAACCGAAAAGAACATGTTGTTTTTCAGCAGCAGTGTGAGGAGATGCTACGTGGCCTTGTCGCTGTTGATAAAACCACCGCTGCCGTGCGCCAGCTGCTGATTCAGTCAGCGGGCAGATTTCCCGGTATCTCAGAGGTTGCTGACTGCCTGCATATTAGCGAGCGTACCCTGAGGCGGAGACTGGATAACGAATCGACCAGCTTCAGAGCGATTGTTGATGAAATCAGAGATTTGCTTGCCAGAGACTATTTGACCAAAACCGAGCTAACCATAGCCGATATTGCTTACCTTCTTGATTATGCCGAAACAGTGAGCTTTCGCCGAGCTTTTGCGCGTTGGAACAGGCTGACCCCAAGCGAGTATCGAAAAAAGCACTTTTCCCTTTTGTCGGCTTGAGTTTCCCATGCCTGCGGCGTGGGTGGCCAAGGTGGCCGAATATGTCTCCCATCTCCGTTTGTTTGAGGCTTATGGTCTCACGTGTAAGCAAAACTGGTGGCGCCATGCAATTTTCCAAAGAGATGAAAAATAGTGCCGATATGCACGGGCGGTTGGGTACTCGGTATCTCTGGACGGGGCGGCAATGATGTCGTTGGTGGCGTCCTATTCGCCCTCGGAAGAGGCCGCCAATGCGCTGACGCATGGCGCTGGCTTACTGTTGGCTGTGGCGGCGCTCACCCATATCTTACATATATTGCCTCCGCAGCTCACCGTGCGCCAAGCCACAGGTGTTCTCACTTATAGCATCAGTCTCGTGCTCATGTTTTTGGCATCCACGCTATATCACGCGGTATCTCAGATCAGGGCGAAGCAAATTCTAAAGCGTTGTGATCATTGTGCTATTTATCTGTTGATCGCGGGTACAGCAACGCCGTTACTGACCCTTGCCGTGCAAAATCGGGCTGCGAGCATCCTGTTAACAGTTATATGGTCGATGGCGGCTGTGGGCATTAGTTTCAAGTTATTTTTTGCAGGACGATTTAAATTGCTATCGACCGCAACCTATCTGTTGATGGGCGCGCTTTTACTGCTAGTCAGTTATCCCCTTTACTTGGCTCTGTCTCCCAGCGGCTTCGCGCTGCTCCTCGCGGGGGGTGTTGCTTACACCGTCGGAGCGGGTTTTTATCTGGTTCAAAAGATTCTTTTCAACCATGCGATCTGGCATTGCTTCGTACTGGTCGGGGCGTTTAGCCATTGTTGGCTGATCGTTCGATTTGTGCTCTAGGTGAAGTCTTCGCAAGACAATTGAGTAACGGCACATGACACAATACCGAGCTCCCCTAAGAGATATGCAGTTCAACCTGTTCGAAGTATTTGATTATCAGGCGCACTATAAAGCAGTGTTCGACGGCGATGAGATTAACGCTGAGCTGATTAACACCATCCTCAATGAGTTCGATAAGTTCTGTCAAAACGTCCTCTCTCCGCTGAACGCCACCGGCGATCGGGAGGGTTGCACTCTACAAGATGGCGTCGTGATCACACCCTCCGGTTTCAGGGAGGCCTATCAACAGTATGTTGAAGGCGGCTGGCCGGCTTTGGCGAATGATCCCGTTTACGGGGGCCAAGGTTTGCCCGAATCACTGTCGATTGTTCTTGCTGAGATGCGCGGCACGGCGAACTGGGCATGGGGTATGTATCCCGGCCTGTCTCATGGTGCGGTGAACACGATCCGACTGCACGGCACAGAGCAGCAGAAACTTCTCTTCCTTCCAAAGTTGGTAACAGGGGTCTGGACAGGCACCATGTGCCTGACCGAGGAGCATTGTGGCACTGATCTCGGTTTGCTGCGGACCAAAGCCGAACTCGCTGCCGATGGCAGTTACGCCATTACCGGTACCAAAATATTTATTTCCTCCGGCGAGCACGATCTGACAGAAAATATCGTTCATATTGTCTTGGCTCGACTGCCCGATGCGCCGGTGGGTGTCAAAGGCATCTCTCTATTTGTGATTCCCAAGTTTGATGTTCACGAGGATGGCTCTTTGGGCAGTCGCAATCGGGTTTTCTGTGGTGCCATCGAGGACAAAATGGGCATCCATGGCAATGCTACTTGTGTAATGAACTTTGAGGGCGCCAAAGGCTACCTGCTGGGCAAGCCGAATCAGGGTCTGCAGGCAATGTTCACCTTCATGAACACAGCAAGAATTGGTACCGCCCTGCAGGGTATTGCGCATATGGAGCTCGGTTACCAAAAATCATTGGCCTACGCTAAAGACCGGCTGCAAATGCGTTCGCTTACTGGCCCCAAAAACCCTGACGGTGCCGCCGACTCCATTATTGTGCATCCGGATGTGCGCCGGATGTTGCTTACACAAAAGGCGCTGTCAGAGGGTGGCAGAATGATGATTGCCTATATTGGCCGCTTTGTGGACGTGATTGATCACAGCGCTGATGCAGAGGAGAAGAAGACTGCCGAGGACATGCTCTCTTTCATGACGCCGATTGCAAAAGCATTTTTGACCGAGACAGGTTTTGAAGCTGCAAACTTGGCTCTTCAGTGCTTTGGCGGTCATGGTTACATTCGTGAGTGGGGTGTTGAGCAAAACGTCAGAGACGCTCGTATCGCCATGATTTATGAGGGTACCACTGGTATTCAGGCCCTAGACTTCATCGGTCGTAAGGTCCTTGGCTCCGGTGGCGCGCTTCTCCAAAACTTTACCAAAGAGGTGGATCGATTTTGTAAGGCGCACGCCGAGACAGAATCAGTGCAGGATTTTATTTCGCAGTTGGACGCTCTTAATAAACAGTGGGGAGATCTCACCATCTACGTCGGTACGAAGGCAATTGAAAACGCGGATGAGGCTGGCGCCGCCTCTGTGGATTACCTCATGTTCTCGGGCTACGCTTGTCTCGCTTTCTTCTGGGGAAAAGCAGCGGTCACAGCTTATGCGGCGCTCAATAAGGGCTCTACGGAGCCGGAATTCTACGAAGCAAAACTCGCGACTGCGCGGTTTTATTACGAGCGAATATTGCCACGGACCCTTACCTGCGAAGCCGCTATTCGCTCTGGTGCGGAAAATCTGATGTCGTTGCCTGAGCAAGCGTTTTGAAGTTATCAAAATGGACCTATTGAAATCTCGCCCGGGTTGCCAGACCAATGACCAGGCTTGCTCGGCTTCGGCTGGTCAGGAATGTCGTTTTATCGGGCTAACAATCCCGCTCTCGATTTAACACTGATAAGGGCGAATAATCGATGCAGGTAATACCTATTGCTGGGACATTTGGTGCTGATATTACCGGTGTCAGACTGGGGTCGCTGTGTGATGCTTCGTTTGAAGATATTTATGGCGCTTGGCTGAAGTACGGTGTACTGCGTTTTCGCGAGCAGTCATTGAGCAAAGATGATCTTCAGGCCTTCAGTCGCCGTTTTGGCCCGCTCGAGGAGATGCCGTTAGGGCGCTTGAGTCGAGCGCAGAGAGCCAGGATAGATAACCCATTCGTGACGCCGATCTCTAACATCGTTGTCGATGGCAAACCGATTGGTGGTCTCGGTGATGCTGAGGCAAGTTGGCACTCGGATATGACCTATGTGGAGAGGCCACCGCCTGCCAGTGTACTGCTTGGTGTCGAGATCCCTCCCGTGGGTGGCGATACTTTTTTTGCGGATCAGCGCGAGGCATTGGCGTTGCTACCTGATTCCCTGCGCGCCCGTATTGCTGATCTGACCATCAAGCACGATGCGGCGCACGACAGTGTGGGGATGTTGCGCCAGGGCTTTGATGCTTTCGATGACCCCAGGGATGCACCGGGTGCCGAGCACCCCATTGTCTTGAAGCATGATGAGACGGGGGACGAGTGCCTGTATTTAGGGCGTCGTGACTGGGCGTATATCCCCGGTCTCTCACTGGAAGACAGTGAGGCATTGCTCGATGAGCTATGGCGCTATGCCGTACCGGCGCACGCAGTCGTCGAGCAGAATTGGTTGCCCGGTGATGTGATCATCTGGGATAACCGCCGGTGTCTGCACAGGCGCTCATCGATTGACCCATCCCATCGACGCCTGCTCTTACGTTGCCAGGTGTTAGCGAGGCCCTCGCGTGGCTAAGCTGGCGGATATGCCCGCGTATGAGCGGGAGCATTTGCTGAGTAAGTTGCGACCGCCACTCGGTCCATTCCCGTGGGTGACGTCTGATAAACCGCTTTCTGAGAAGCGGATAGCCATTATTACAACGGCAGGATTGAGTTACCGGAGTGGAGCTCGCTTTGAACTCGCGGATGCAAGCTACCGCGCCATTCCCCGCGATATCGATATCAATGAGCTTGTGATGACCCACGTGTCGGTGAATTTCGACCGCAGCGGCTTTCAGGAAGATATTAACGTAGTCTTCCCGATTGAGCGCTTCAACGAGCTCGAAGCTCGGGGTGTCATTGGGTCATCGGCGGCCGTTCACTACAGTTTTATGGGTGGCGGATTGCTACCTGAAGCCTATGAAGGATCGGTTCGAGAACTCGCTCAGTACCTGAAGGACGATCAGGTAGATGCGGTAATGGTGTTGCCAGTGTGTCCGAACTGCTCTCGGACGGTTTGTAGTATTTGCCACTACCTCGAGTCGGAGGGGATACAGACCGTGGGTCTTGCGCTCTTTCGAGAAATCGCTCAGACCATGCAACCACCGCGAATCTCCTGGGTGAGCTTTCCACTGGGCCGCCCGTTGGGCCGGCCCAACGATGCTGGTTTTCAACGCGATGTCATTATGTCTTCTCTGGCATTGCTTGATGCGGACTCCGGGCCGGTGCTGAAGGATTACCCCGTCGAACTGCCCGATAGCGGCGAGCTACCCCCTCCATGCCCGGTCAGTTTCAAGCGAAATCAGGACACGAATACCTGGCAAAGCCGTATCGCTGAGGAGGTTGCGTCTCTCGCACCATGGTATGAACTGGGACTGCAGCGCCGGGGGCGGACGACAGTTGGCGTGAGTGGTAGGGAGCTAGGTGAACTCATTCCTTTTGTCACGCGCTGGCCAGATCACCCGGCAGAGGCACTGCCGGATCTCACGGAATTGAAGTTCGCTCTTGAAGATCTCAAGGCCTTCTATGCCGAAGCCGTTATGTCCCGACCCGGTGACTATGGGGTGGGCTACGCAGAGCAGATCATCTTTGAGAAGTCCAACTTAGGTGCGTTGATTATGGCCTACGTCGAGTGCTTTGATGCCAACGAGCAGACCAAGCCTTTTGTGAGAGTGCTGACATCTCGCGCGTCAGTTGGTCGCTCGACCGGATCTTGGGCGATTGGCAAAGACGGTGCAGTCGTTACGGCTGATTAACAACTATTTGGTCACTGCCAATGGGCAGTTCAAACCACATTAAGTCACTTGTCAGCACGAAATTATCGGGAGCGTTCCGCATAAAGACGCTTTCAGCGATACCGTTTGGTGGCACGGGCACCAGGTGATAGTAGGCCACCATGTCGACATCTGATTGCGCGCTCAGCTCAATCAATGATGCCGTCGAGGCATGGTAATCGATCACGTCCCTCACAATTTTGGATTGTCTGGTGCGTCCGTTAGCCTCCAGTGATTCGGCTAATGGCATGACGATTGGCAAAGAGAGGGCGTCGTGGAGCAGCAGGTCAGCACCGTCGCTGATCTCGACGGTCTTGGCGCTTACGTTGCTATCACCCGAGACAACCACGCTTCGACCTCGGTAATCAATGCGATAGCCTACTGCGGGATGAATGGGTGGGTGCTCAGCCATGTAGGCAGTGATCTTGAGGTCGCCATCTTGCAGCACTTCTCCCGCCGAGATCGGCTGAGCGGCCAACACGCCGAGTTCTGGAGCGAGAAGCGCCTCGCCATGATGAGCGACGCGGTGAAGGCGGTCCATTCGATACCCTTCGTTGATGGCCTTGACGACCTCTCGCACGCCTTCGGGCCCATAAACGATGAGTGGGGCGGGGCGGGCATTGACCCATGACCCAAGGTTCACCTCATAGATTTCTGCAATGTGGTCAGAGTGAAAATGCGTGAGTAGCAGCCCCTGCAGGCGCCCTGTTGGCAAGCGCAGCCGGTTGATATTTTCGGTTGAGCCCGCTCCTGAGTCGATTAGATAAAAGTGATCGGGAGTGACCACAGCTATGCAGGCCTGAGCTTGGCCCATTCCCAGCGGCGAGGCGCTGCCACATACATACACCCGAAGGCTGTCTTCTCCCGCCTGTACCCGGTCTCCTTGCATGGCCATGCTAGCGGCCCCACGAGACAAAAGTGCGTCCTGCACCGCAGGGATTTCCAGTGCCAAACGTCCGGTCACAAGGGCAAGGGCAAGAGCGAATAAAAGAATCAAAAGTTTTTTCATGATGGGATGTTCTCTTTGCTGGGATTGTCACCCTCTGGACTTTTCTTGATTGCCCTATTTATTGGACCAATGCGTGCATGATCTCGGGTTTTTCAAGGCTAATGAGATGATTGGTCCCCGTTGTCTCGAGGATAGAAACACCATTATTGCGCGATTGGCCAGATTCGGCGCTGATCTTCATGCTCTTCCTGTCCAGCGTGCCGTCTTTTTCCCCTATGACAACGGTGATATTGGGAAAGTGATCATAGACCTCGATTGAAGTTTTACGCTGCCAATTAACGATCGATTGCACCTGCCTGACGCAGGTTTGGTAGTCTCGGGAGACGCTGAAAAGAGAGCGACAGAGCTCCGTCTTGCGCGTTGTGGTCGGCTGCATCATTGGCATTTTTAGTATGCGATCTTCACTGATGTGACGCCACCGGGAGAAGGCAATGGGCATCAGATAGCAGGTGAGCCGATGCTGTACCGGCATTGAGGCGTTGCCTGCCGTTGTTGCCTGCGGTAACACTGGTGCTTCTAAGATCGCTGAAACCGGCCGATTCACGGAGTGAGCAAGCGCAGGGTACTGCCGGCCGGCATCAAGGATCACAGCGCCCCCACGGGAGTGCCCGTGCACAACAATGTCTTGCCCTGTGGTCAGTCGTAGCAAAATTAAACCAAGATAAAATGCGTCGTGCTCGATCGAGCCAACCGAAAATGGATTCTCGGGCCAGTCGAGCTTAGCTGCGTTGGTGGCCTCACCTGGCGCGGTGAAAGGAAAATGATAATTGGCATTGTTAACTAAAATGAGCTCAGCATCGCTGTCGCGATAGAGATCTTGAAAGTAGCGCATGTCCTCGAGAAAACCCGGAAAGCAGACGATGCTTTGGTCGCTACCGTTGCGCGAGGACCTGCGCGCTATATACGTAGACCCCACATGCATCACCCCGCCTT
>Ga0255757_10002635_pt1 | contig 16813 bp, 14 predicted proteins | sample 071ome_27_FD_179957 | JGI IMG/M metagenome (GOLD analysis project Ga0255757, IMG submission 179957) | Coastal salt marsh microbial communities from the Groves Creek Marsh, Skidaway Island, Georgia - 071409AT metaG (version 2) | ecosystem: Environmental > Aquatic > Marine > Intertidal zone >...
AACGCCGTGCCTTATGGTACAGACACCGACGCAGAAGACCTTATCTGCGCGTGGGAGCTGTGGGATAAATCCACCGGCACTGTTTATTGGTGGGCAGAAGGTGGGAAGGACTGGCTGCGTGATCCGTGGCAACCCGCCAAAGCTGGGCAACGGTTTTACCCGTTCTTCATGCTTGGGTTCAACTGGGTGGACGGTAAGGAGTGGCCTTTGTCTGACGTTGAGCTTCTGACCAAGCTCCAAGACGAGTACGACATCAGCCGTGTTCAGGAAGCAAAACACCGCGAGCTGACCAAGCCGATGTTTATTGCAGACCGCGCCCGTGTTGACCGCAGAGACGTTACTAGCTTCTCCGTGGGTGAGATTGGCGAGATCATCCTGATTGACGCTGGCGGCCAGCCTGTAAACCAAGTGTTCCAGCCTGCTATGCATCCGCCAATGATCCCCAACGTGTATGACATCAGCCGTGTTCGTGGTGACATGGAGTGGGTGTCCGGTCTTGGTGACGCTCAACGGGGAGCCGTGGGCCGCGCCAAGACTGCAACGGAAGCCAGCATCCAGCAGGAGGGCCTGTCCACCCGCGTGGAAGCCCGCAAGGATCAGCTGGAAGATTACATCTCCGAGATCGCCTCTTTCGCTACCGAGATTCTGTTGCAAGAGCTTCCTGTTGAGTTGGTGCAGCGTTACGCCGGAATGAGTGCGTACTGGCCTGCTGACCAGATGACCAAAGACCAGATCTACTCTATGTCTGAGATCAAGATTCGGGCTGGCTCTACTGGCAAACCCAACAAGACGCAAGAAATGCAAAAGTGGGGCATGCTGATGCCAGAGATCAAAGAGGTCATGGAGCGGGCAATCATGATGCAGGAAGAGATGATGATCCCGATCAACATGAACCCATGGGTCAAACTTCTTTCTGAAACCATGCGTAAGGCGGATGAAGCTTTTGACGTAATGGAGATGTTTCCTGAAGAGCTTGTTATGTACTTAGACCAAATTGGTCAACAGAAGCGTCAGATGCAGCAGATGGAATTGCAGATGGCACAGATGCAGATGCAGCTACAGGCTCAACAAATGATGATGGGTGACCAGCAGATGATGGGGAATGAAATGGCTCTGGAGGAGCAGGCTGGCGCAGCACCGCCGGAGCAAGGTATGCCGCCGGAGCAAGGTATGCCGCCAGACCAACCAATGCCGCAATAACTTGAAAGGGAGAAGACATGGCATCGAGTATTCAAGAAGCGATGGAAGAAGCCATCGAGAAAGAAGAACCAGTTGAGCAAGAAGAGCCGCGAGAGGAAGAAGATATCGCAGACCGCCTTGAGCGAGAGCTCGCAAATATGCGCGGAGATGAGGCTGAACCGACCGCCGAGGCCGCCGTGGCTGAGGAAGGGAGCGAAGCGAACTCTGATCCAGAGGGAGCCGAAGAAAATTCCGGGGATGTTTCAGAAAACGACGAAGATGATGAGGAGACTTGGCTTGCCTCTCAATCTGAGCGATCTCAAGAAAGATATCGACAATTAGCTGAACGAGCTAGGGCTGCAGAGGAGGAAGCTGCGGCTATTCGGAAGTCCGGCGAGGAACTGTATTCGATAATGATGGATTCTGGCGTTACGACGCAGGACCTCACCGACTATTTCGAATACTACAAGTCGATTAAGAACGGCAACCTCAATGGCGCAGCCCAATACTGGAATAACCTAGAAAGGACCCACTCCCAGTACACGGGACAGCGTGTAGGTAATGCCGACCCGCTCGATAACCATCCCGACCTTAAAAATAAGGTTGCGGAGCTTGAGGTGACCGAGGACGCAGCTCGCGAGCTGGCTTCTCTGCGTGACTATTCTCTTCGCATGCAGCAGCGTGAGCAGGAATTGGCTCAAATGAACCAGCAGTCCTACGAAGCGCAGCAAGAGCAACAACAGGCCGCGTACTACGCACAATCCGCAGCCACTGAGCTGGATAAATGGTCCGCCGAGATGCAGGCCAAGGACCCTCAGTTTTCGCAGAAAGAGGCTTTGTTGCTGGAGCGGGCGCAGGAGCAATTCCCAAACATGCATCCGGCTTACTGGCCAGAGTTTGTCGCTCGGGAGTATGCCTACCTCAGTAAGGCTATGCCGGGTGAGGCACCGCCGCCAAAGTCACCTAACACCATACGTCCCAGCTCCGGCAAATCAACAATGTCAAAAGAGCCTAGCACCGTAGCCGATGCCTTGGATCAGGCTTTAAGAGAAATGAGGGGTTGACAAATCGGGTAGTCTGTGTTAATGTAAAAATGAGTAGAGATTGTATTGAGTGGGGCCGGGGTAGTTCGTTCAACCATGGGCGAATCCCCGGTTCTTCTATTCGTGTCGAAAGATCACGTAACGACAACGGATGGACATTTCTTATCTCAAATGACGAAGTGACATATCTCTACGTTGACAGCACCCCATACGCAACAAAGGAAGAACTGGAGAACGCGGTATTTCTTTGGATTCACCGCAACAAAAAACTAACGATATGAAACTAAAAAGTGGCAAATGGAAAAAGCTTGAACGCGGGACCAGAAACTTTCTCTGGTTCTGGGTATTTGTGGTCGCGTCATTGGTGATAGTCGGCAACGCTAAGGCCGAGTTGCAGGATATTCAGGCCCCGTTCTACCTGCGTTGTGGCCCCACAGGTGAGGTCTATGAGTTCTTAGCCAAAGACTATGGCGAAGAGCCGAGCTTCATGGCGTTCACCGATAGCCGGTCTGCCGTGGTCTGGTTTCTCAATGACACCGCTTCTAACTTCAGTCTCGTGAAGGATGACTTGGATGGGACGAGCTGCATCTTTTGGTCAGCAACTTGCGAGTACGGGGAGTGCCTACAAGCCGCCGCTCGCATATCTCAAGACATACCAGAATTCATCCAGAAGGAGATTGATCGTTGAGTCCCTACGAATCTTATATTTATCACAGCCGCTATGCCCGATACCTTGACAACAAAGGACGCCGCGAGCATTGGGATGAAACCGTTAATCGATACCTTGATTTCTTTGAGGAAAGAAACCCGAAGCACGTAAAGCCCGTTAGAAAAGAGTTGTATGACGCGATCTACAACTTTGAAACCCTCCCTTCGATGCGGGCTCTGATGACAGCTGGTCCTGCGTTAGAGAGAGATCATGTCGCTGGCTATAACTGCAGCTATCTGCCTATTGACTGCCTTCGCAGTTTCGACGAGTTGTTTTACATTTTGCTTTGCGGTACGGGCGTTGGGTACTCTGTTGAACGGCAATACGTCTCTGAGTTACCTGAGATCGCTGAAGAATTTTACGAGACAGAGACAACAATCGTAGTAGCCGACAGCAAGATCGGCTGGGCTAAAGCTCTAAAAGAAACCATTGCCATGGCCTACACTGGTCAGATCCCCAAATGGGACTTCTCAAGAGTGAGGCCTGCTGGCGCAAGGCTTAAAACTTTCGGTGGGCGTGCAAGCGGTCCGGGCCCTTTAGAGCATATGCTCAAGCAGGTTGTTAGCGTTATCAGTGGTGCAGCTGGACGCAAGCTCTCTTCTATTGAGGCGCATGACATTTGCTGCCATATCGCCAAATCGGTTGTAGTTGGCGGGGTGAGGAGAGCGGCTATGATTTCTCTGTCTAACCTGACAGATGAGCGCATGGCAAAGGCTAAGTCTGGGCAGTGGTGGCAGATGGACGAGCAGCGTGCCCTTGCTAACAACAGTATTACCTTCACTGAAAAACCGGACGTAGGAGCATTTCTAAATGAATGGACAACAATCTACGAATCGAAATCAGGCGAGCGAGGAATCTTCAACCGAAACGCAGCCCGAGATCTTTCGCCTGAGAGACGGGACAAAAGTCACGATTTTGGAACCAACCCGTGCTCCGAAATCGTGCTACGACCTAGACAGTTCTGTAACCTCACAGAAGTCGTTGCCAGATCAGACGATCACTTTGAAAGCCTCGCAAGAAAAGTTAGGGCCGCTGCAATACTGGGAACGCTTCAGGCTTGCCTGACGGATTTCCGTTACCTGAGTTCGCGTTGGAAGCACAATTGCGAAGAAGAGCGGCTCCTCGGGGTAAGCATCACGGGTATCTATGACTGCCCATATCTGATGAAGTGCCCGGATGAGGACCTGCAAGCCCTTCGAGACATTGCGGTTCAGACCAACAAAGAGTGGGCCAAGAAGCTAGGGATTGAGCAAGCAGCGGCGGTTACCTGCGTTAAGCCGAGCGGTACGGTGAGCCAGCTGGTTTCCAGCAGCTCTGGTATCCACCCTCAGTATAGCCGTTACTACTACAGGCGCGTGCGCGGGGATAACAAAGACCCCGTGACAGCCGCCATGATTGAGGCTAGGGTTCCGCACGAGATCGACCCGTATAACTCCGAGGCCATGGTGTTCACTTTTGTGAAGAAGGCTCCGAAAGGGGCTGTGGTCATGGACGACATAACGGCCCTCGATCACCTTGAGATGTGGAAGCGATTTCAACTGAACTGGTGCGAGCATAAGCCCAGCGTCACCGTTTCTGTAAGCGAGGATGAGTGGCCTGCGGTGGGGGCTTGGTGCTGGGAGAACTTTGACATCCTGTCTGGCATCTCATTCCTGCCAAAAGAGGACGCGAACCACACCTACAAGGCCGCCCCGTATGAGCGGATAACTAGGGAGCAATTTAACGCCCACCCCAGATTGGGAGAAATAAACTGGGACTTGGTTGACGAAAACCCAGACAAAGAGACGGAATGGGCCTGCAGCGCAGGAGCTTGCGAGATATGAGAGATTACAAATCCGAATACGCCAATTACCATTCAAGTCCAGAGCAGATCGCCAAAAGATCCTCTCGGAATAAGGCCCGACGCAAAATGAAGTCAAAATTGGGTGAATTTGCTCTGAGAGGCAAGGATGTGGACCACATAAACCGAAACCCCCTTGATAACAAGGGTTCCAATTTGCGCCTGAGCAGCCCTAGCAGTAACCGCTCAAGGAACAAGTAGCTGGAAGAATCGTTATAAAACAGCATCCTATGATGGTATGCTGAAAGTGAGTAGTCTATTTACGGTGCCGTGCCCCCGGCAGAAAGGGGTACAGGGAACGCCTCGCCAGCACCCGCACGAAACCTAGTCTGAGTAATGGCCTTCTCGGCGGGCAAATAGATACAGATCGGCGCAAGCCCTTATTAACCTATTTGTTTGGAGAAATAAAATGCCATTTTCCGCTGGAGAACTAGAGACGTTAGGTTACGTGGCTCTAGACCATTATTTACGTAACAAACCGATTGACGAGATCGCCCGCGAGCGACCGTTCCTTGCCAAACTCATGAAGGAGAAAAAATCCTTCCCGGGCGGCAAACAGTACATCGTTGAGCAAGTCAGGTTTCAATATGACTCTGACTTCCAGTGGTACTTCGGTGACGCGCAAGTGCGTTACAACAAGAAAGACACCATTCGTCAGACCAACTTCCCTTGGTCAGGCGCACATGATGGCTTCAACCTGAACGAAGACACCCTGCTCGCCAACGGCATCACCATCACCGACAACGCTGGTCCTTCGACCAACAGCGGTGCTGAGATGCTGCAGCTCACCAACCTCTTCGAAGAGAACATGGAGACCCTGCGTCTTGGTTTTGAAGAGAAGTTGGACTACGAGCTCCACCTCGATGGTACGCAACACCCCGACGCGATTGCCGGACTTGACCACCTTGTGTCGATGACCCCGGAAAGCGGTTCTGTCGGCGGTATTGATCGTGACACCAACGAGTGGTGGCGCAACCATGCGGCGACTGGCGTTGCTACTACCGAACTCGTGAATACGATGGAAGGTCTGTGGCGCGACTGCACGCTGAACGGTGGTCGTCCGAACTTCATCATCGCAGGCTCGGGATTTGTTGACGAGTTCCGTGCTGCCGCGAAAGATGAAATCGCTCGCTACACCATCCTGAAGACCTCTGGTCAGAACGCTCAACTGGACCCGTCCATTGAAGCGCAGGCGACCAGCACTGGCCTTCACTTCCAGCAGGTCCCAATCGTGTGGGATCCGACGTTCGACGCGATTGCTAACGACCTTGGTGACGATAGCTGGCTTGGTCGATGCTACATGCTGAACACCAACCACATCCGTCTACGACCTGCAGCTGGTCATGACATGATCGCTCGTAAGCCTAACCGCCAGTACGATTATTACATCTGGTATTGGGGCCTTACGTTCAAGGGGTCATTGACCATGAACCGTGCAAACTGCCACGCAGTAATCACGACGGCCTAAGTTGTATCGGGGGCCTCATCCGGGGCCCCCAACCTTTTCTCGGGAGAAAAATATGATTAAAGCACCATTAGTGCATATCAAAGTTGAACGCGACGTAATGCACAAGCCATACGTGCGCGTGTTCCCTCACGAAGTTCCCATTCTTCAGGCTATACATGGTCCCGAAAAAGTCGTGACCTTAAAGGATAAGCCAGCGGAGTTAAAAGAGTTCGACCCAGCACTTCAATACGGAATCCTCATGCGTAAGTATGGTTCTGATAGCGGTGGAAATCCTTGGGTCCAAGCTGTTTATGGACAATCTTTTGAGGGGCGTTTGGACTCAGCCATGCAACGTGGCGCAGACATGTTGAAACCAAAATCCAAAGGTAACTCAGATGCTTCACCAAAAAACGAGGACGCTGGGGCAACTCAAGACTGAGTTATCCGTTAGACTAGGATTTGTTTCCGTGGGGCAGAGTGCTGTTATGCACGAGCCCCTTCTAGTCTCCTTCCTTCAAGACGCTGCAGAGCAAATCTACTCTCAGTACGGGGATGACCTTCTATACAAGGTATCCGACGAATTCCTAACAACCCCCGAAAAACGATTCTACGAAATTCCTGAAAAGGCCGATCCCTTTTCAATTACAGACATGGTTCTCTCGCAAAACGGCGAGACGTTCCACCACATCAAGCACGGGATTGATAACAAGATTCGCACCAAGGGTGAAGCTGACCCTGTGCGTATACGCATGCCTAATCGCTGGGACATCGCTGCTGGCGACATGATTGAGGATGCGGGCCGCATCGAGCTATGGCCAGTTCCAGACAAGGAGTACACGATCCGCTTGTCTTACTACCCCGCCTTCGGTGAGAAGGGTTGGGGCGTTATAGACACGGAGCCGTATATCGACCTTGACGATCCTTGTCCTATTTATCCGTCGCGACTTGTACTTCTGCTTGCTCTTGGCAACGCTAAGTCGCACTTCGGCATGCAGGATGCTCAGGCTGCGTACAAGCAGTTTGAGCAATATCTGTCCAAACACAAAGCGTCTCTGCTTGCAGGCGTCAGATTTAAAAGAGGGTTCCAGTATGGAGTTCACATTGATGATGACGCAACGGGCGGCAGGACAATCGTCGGCGACGACATCATTGTTGATCTGACACCACCTGATTCAATCACTGGAGAATTGAGCGACACCATTCTTCCAGAGGCTTCTACTGAGAAAGGTCCTTACTAATGGGTGTAGGAAGAATAAAAATATCGGAGATGCGGAATTCGGGTGATCCGAATCTCGACGATCTCATACACGTTGTTCAGGGTGGCTCAAACACAAAGCTTACGTTCGCTAGGCTTCTGGACTTCCTTTCCATATATGGCTACCCAACGGTACACGTTACTGAGCTGAAGCCAGAAGACAGCCTTGGTGTAGATAACGATCTTTGCTTTGCCACCAACCCGTGGCCTCAGTCCCCCGGGCCATGGTTCTATGGTCCAAAAAATGCAAGACAGTATCCGAGCAACCCTTGGGGTAACGGCATACCGCTGAACCAAGGACCTCCGGGTGAAGGTCGAATAAACGACATCTTCTACGAGTCTTTGCAGAAGATGAAGGAAGACTATTCGATCTCTGCTGGCAATAACTCCATGGCTGCAGGCCCTCTGGACACTAACGGAAAAACGGTCAGCACTAACGGCGGCACGTTGACCATTGTTGGTGAAGAAGATTTAAAACCCGTTTACCTGAACGATTTGGCCGACGTGCAACACGCACTGCCCAGCGAAGTGGTAGACCGATACGCTCTGATCTGGCACGAAGATTCTCAAGTCTGGAAGCCGGGTCCAGCTCCTCATGGCCCAAAAGGTGACAAGGGCGATCCCGGTGATGCGGGAATGATGTTGAACTTCCTTGGCGTTGTTGCAGAAGAAGCCGACCTCCCCGGCTGGCCTGACAAATACACAGGCGATGGCGGCGATGCTTATGACGTTACAGCAAAAGCACAAATCTACGCTTGGTCCAGCTTCTTTAAAGTCTGGCAAGGCGTTACTACACTGCACGGCCCACCGGGGGCTGACGGAAAGCCCGGAGCTGACGGGAACGACGGGGCAGATTCCACAGTACCCGGTCCTCAAGGCGAAAAGGGTGACAAAGGCGATAAAGGCGATGGCTGGATTGGCGGTTCGTATGATCCCGATACAGGAATAGCTACTTTCAATTCCGACGATGGCCTTACGTTCTCCACCACGGATATGCGTGGAGCGGATGGGGTTGATGGTGCTGATGGGACAGATGGCAAGGGCTGGAAGGCTGAAGGAACTGGCTACGACGAAAACACTGGTGTAGTCACCTTTGCGTCTGATGACGGCCTTGGCTTCCAGACCAACGACTTACGCGCCCCAGAGACTGCCTCATACGCTTCGCAAGCTATAGCTGGCTCGATGAGCTTTGACGCGGCCAGAGCGAACGTTCATGGCGTTACCGGATCGGCTGGAGTTGCTGTCTACCGCTGCAACATCATAAACATGGCCCGAGGACAAACCGTGTTGATTGACCTCCCCGCAATACCGAATGGCGGTGGCATTTCAGTTACAGCGAATGGCGAAACCGTAAAGTGGCCTGAAGCGAAAGTACCGCCTCTCAGCGCCGATGGAAGGAACATGGTGGCGGTGACTTATGGGGTTGATTACAACGCATCTGTTAGCCCGGATCATCGCTAATGCATCAATCTGCTGCTGTATGGCGACACATAGAGCCTCACCAAATGGAGATTGGGTTGCCTGCGGGAGCGATCTTGATTACGTCTGGGGCAACGCCTAGCGGTTGGTCAGAATGGGGTGCTAGTGAGGACAGGCTCATTATGGGCACCGATGCTAACGCAACCACAACTGGCGGCACTAATGGGTCTTGGTCTATCTCAACAGACACTGGTACATCAAACCACAACAACTCAAGCTCAAGCTATAAGCACCATTACCGCACATCTGGGGGCAGCTGGACAAGAAAGCAGAACCCAAGCAACGCGGGCGGACATACACACAGCTTTACGATTTCAAGAACCGTTGCCAAGAATAAGCGTCGGTTTATAAAGAACAACACAAACGGTGCGCCAGTTCCCAAAGGGGCTGATGTTTTCAGCGACACCGGCTCGCTTGGGGAATATGACGGTAGCTCAAGCGCAAACGTAGGTGACGGCTACTTCCTCACGATAAACGCGGGAAGCATAGGTACATCAGCAACAGGTAGCAGCATCGGTGGTAGCACAGGCAATGCTGGGTCGGCGCACACGCACTTTAGCAAGACTGACGGTAATGCCGGATCTGGCTCCACTTCCTCATTGCGTCCAGAAACAGCGGGCGTTGGGACAATTGTCCCGTCTAGCGGCGGGGGTCACACGCATAGTGTTTCAGGATCATTCACCGTTAGTCACAAGAGAGCAATTCTGAGAGCTTGGACTAGAGCGCAGACGCATCCCAATATCCACAACAGGACCATTGTGATGTTTGAGGGAGCAACACCAGAAGGGTGGCAAACCTGTAACGGGGCAAACGGAACGATTGACCTTCGTGGCTACTTCATTTGCCTGTCCACTGGCAGCGTAGGAACGCGCTCTGGCAGCAACACAATTTCAGCAAGCATAAGCATTGCTAAAGGTGGATCACACGCTCACCAACTAAACAAGGGGTCAACGCTGCAAACAGCAGCCAACTACGGACACCATCAATCTGCTAGTCACTACCACAATGCCAGCCTGAGCAATCGGACTTGGGAACCACCCCACAGAAAAATCAAGTTCATACAAAGAATCGAATAATGAAAATCAAAAACTCACTCACTGTTGACTACGGGCAGATCGTCATTGTCCAAAAGGATTATGAGAGCGTGGTGTTTGAATCCATCGAGGACTTCAACCATTACTGCCCAGAACATGCTGGCAAGCTGGAGCCTTGGAACCACCCAGAACACTATATGTTCTACTGCTCCGACCAGCGTCACTGGAGCGACATTCGTGACGGCGAGCATTACCAGACACAGCCAGAAGACTTCCGAAACAATAGTGACTGGGAAGCGATCATCTCAATGTACTGGACGATCAAGCAGCGTCAGGATGACATCTATTACGGGCTTGATGAATCCGGTCAGATGGCGATGGCTCGCAAATCTGTAGGCGAGATGGTTTACGGCTGGCTCCGAAGAACGGACTACACCCTTCTGGTTGACTCCCCGTTTTCCTCAGAAGAGCGCAACCTCATTATTGATTTCCGTCAGGCGCTGCGCTCATATGTTTCCGAACACAGCCTTGACGAACTTAAAGCAACCACCGAACAGCAGCTCCTAGAAATCCTGCACCCCTCACTGCGAGAGAGAGTAAGCAATGTCGACGATTAAAACGAACAATCTAACGCCTCGCGCCAAAGGTGGATCAGTCACTATCGGTGAGGAGCGTTCAACGACGTACTTTCATAAGGACTCAGACGTTGTTATTCCGGGCTACGCTACGAAGGATTACGTTGATGAGGTAGCCTCCGCCGCACCTCATGGCAACCCTGTCTTCCACCTGAACGACAACAAGCTTGTTCGTTCCTACACGATTCCAGAAGGCAAGAACGCGGGTACGTTTGGCGAGCTGGAGATGGAATCTGGGGTGGATGTTCACATTCCAGACGGCAGCACTTGGACGATTGTGGGCGACAAAGAAGTTGGTGCTGATGACTCAGTGGCTCTAAGCGATCTGGTGGATACAGACATACCCATGATCCCGCAGCCAGATGCCATGCTCTGGTACGACGAGTTCTCTGGCAAGTGGAAACCCAAAACCATTGCATCACTCCCGCCCGGAGAAGCAGGGCAAGACGGCGAAGATGGTAAGTCTGCATACGAGATTTACGCAGAGACAACTTCTGATGTTCCGGTTAAGACGGTTCAGGAATGGCTGGATAGCCTTCAAGGAAGCGACGGAGAAGACGGCGAAGACGGCAAGGACTCTCTTGAGGTCTGGTTAGAAAAGAATCCGGGCAGCACTGAAGAAGATTACTTCATTGCTATGAAGGGGCCACAAGGCGACCAAGGTCTTTCCTCATTTGAGGTGTGGCTTGAGTCCAACCCCGGCGGAACCGAAGAGGAGTATTGGGATTCGCTTGAAGGTCCGCAAGGTCAACCCGGACCGGGCTTTGATTACAAAGGTAATGTGGCTACAGAAGCCGATCTGCCTAACGACCCAGCCAGCCCCAACTCAGATGGTGACGCTTACTTTGTCGAAGACGTAAACGAGATGTTTGCTTGGGGTGCTGATGACCAGTGGCACTCTCTGGGGCAAATCCAAGGACCTCAGGGCGATGAAGGTGACAAGGGTGAGACAGGTGACTCTGCTTACGAGGTATGGCTGAAGTCGAACCCGGGCAAAACAGAACAAGAATTTTTGGACTCTCTTAAAGGCGAGAAAGGTGATACCGGAGAAGACGGCGAAGATGGCTTGGCGCAGATGGTTGGCGTTGGTAGCACGATCACTCTTGATGCTGGAGAGTCTGCCTCGGTCACACAGAACCCAAGCCTTAGTACGCAAGAGAAAATCATTCTTGACTTTGGCATCCCCAAAGGAGCTGACGGGGCTGATGGGCAAGACGGAAGCGAAGGAGCGCCTGGAGCTGATGGCGAGTCTGCCTATGAAACTTGGCTTGCGGCTGGAAACACGGGAAGCGAACAAGATTTCCTTGACTCCATAGTAGGCGAGACTGGTGAACCGGGTGAGGACGGAGAGCCGGGTGAGGACGGATTGTCCGCGTATGAGATTGCCGTTGATAATGGCTATGTAGGCACCGAAGAGGAATGGTTGAATTCCCTCGTTGGCGAAAAGGGCGAGCAAGGCGACGGCATCCACATCAAGGGCCATGTCAGCGATGAGAGCCAGTTGCCTCCCACAGCTGATGTAGGCGACGCTTTCGGTGATGATAACGGCGACCTCTGGATTTACTCTGATGACGGAACTTGGGTCAACTTCGGACACGTTCAGGGTCCAGCAGGTGCGGATGGAGCTGACGGTAAGTCGGCCTATGCCAGCGCCCTCAGTTCTGGCTTTGTTGGCACAGAGGCAGAATGGGTGGAAAGTCTTAAGGGTGATGATGCCTTATACACTGGTGGCGACCTTCATATAGATGGTCAGTTTACGGCCAACGCATCAGCTGGAGCAAATGCTAGTCAACTTGCTTTAGGTAAAGATGCAGGCAGTACAAACCAAAGTACTCAGTGTGTTGCTGTAGGAGAAATGGCGGGACAATTAAACCAAGCACGGGGTAGCGTTGCTATCGGCTCCGGGGCGATGAAGGAAGGGTCGGGGTCTTCTGGCGATTATGCTGTTGCTATTGGTATGCATGCGGGGACAATAGCTCAAAATAACGAAGCCGTGGCTGTCGGCAACCTCGCGGGCTTCGATCAACAAGGACGTAGTTGTGTCGCAATCGGGGTCCGTGGCGGGAGAAACATCCAAGGTGAAGGTGCTATCGCTATCGGTGATTCTGCTGGGGCCGAACAACAAGGCCAATACGCTGTCGCTATTGGTTTTCAGACGGCACCACTTCTTCAACCCGCAAACTCTATTGCAATCGGAAAAAACGCAACACCCGCAACCGAAAATAGCATCCAGCTAAAAGCAGGAACAACCGTATTCGACGTAACCCCTACCGAAGTTCTCCACAATGGGTCGCCAATTGGCGGCGGCCTTCCTGATGGCTTAGAAGTAACATATAAAAACATTTATTTCCAAGGCGACGCAGTTATCCCTGTTGGAGGTTATGTAGAAGTTGACGACGCATGGGGCGGCTTGCGTGGCTCTCCACAAGGGCCGGAACCGTATATTGGGATGGGTATAGACGTATCCTTCAGCGGCCTTACCGCAACATTTGACATTGATTGTTTGGATGTGAATTCAGTGATTCTTTGTCCAGAGCCGGGCAGTGACGGAATATGGGGATGTAGCACTTGGGTGTTTAATTTTGAAAATATGAGGGCCAACCAGCCTGTCCATATTTGGTGGGCAAACTTTAGTGATGCGATTCCAACTATTAGCATGAAATACAACATCAACGGACGTCCTGACGTAAGGTTTTCAGCGCCTGAAACGCCACCAACCTCAATCAGTCAGTGGTCGCAACACTACTACAAATTCACCACTGCTCATTATTGGCATTTTGCAGAAGGTTTTGGCCCCTCTCATTCTAGTAGATTTGGTAAGGCCGGAGGGATTGTTACGAGAGAAGAGGCTATTAGGGAATTTGAAGAACGAAGGAAGAACTCAAAAGAAGCCAATGGGGTGGAAATAAAAAATGTCTAAACTAAAAGTTCAACACGTTGACACCCGTCACCCCCGTGGCACTTTGTTCATCGGTCACGACGGTAGCACTACGCACTTCCACCCGCACAGCCGGGTAATCCTGCATGACTACGCGACTCAGGATTGGGTCAAGCAGTACATCTCGGAGGGCATAGATGCTGACCTTGACGACCTTATCACTAAAAGGGAGGCTTACGACACTTTCCCCGCCATTCACATTTCCCGTGTGGAGCCGGTGGACGAGAGCATTCACCTAAATGACTTTTGGATTTGCTCTGATCCCGATGCAAAAGCCACATATGTTTGCACAGGCATTGAGCGCGACGATGCGGGAATTATCATTAAGTACAACTGGCGCAAGTTTGTCCCGTCACCAGACCTAGATGATGATGTTCAAAAATTAAAAGAGGATGTGGTCACGCTTGAGGGTGAGATTGAGTCCCTGATTTCTCTTAATGAGAAAGGTTCTTGGGCATCAACACCCAATGATCCACCTGAGAGTGGAAAGGTAAATTTCTCCAGTACTGATTTCACCACCAGTCCAATGACCGTCAAGATCAGCAAGTTAGATACCGACGGAACTAGTCATACGTTTAATACAGCAGACATAGGCACTTGGATTGAGTTTGTTGAGGACGATCAGGATTATTGTCTTGGCCAAATCACAGCCGTTGACAACGACGATGATGACTTCTTCTTAGCGACTTTTGATGTGAGCGTTGCAAAGGGTGATGTCCATGAAGGCTCTAACGTGAAGATCAGACTGTTTGAAGCAGTTAATGATTTCGATCCTGCCAGCCTTCGCATTGTAGATATCAATGCTACTCCCCCTGTTGACCCTAATGATGGTGATCTCTGGTACGACAACAACGAAGACACCATGCAGTTGCAGGTCTACCACCATGACTCAGAGGCGTGGATTGCAGCAGCACCTCCGTCAACACTGTCCGGCAGGGTTGCGGTGGGTGAGGCAACACAGGCAGAGATACAAAGTGACTTGTCCGATCTTAAAAACCAAGTTTACAACGCTTTGATTGAGCAGAACAGAATCAAGCATCAACCACCGGGAGTTAAGTTCTCTTATCAGGAAGGAAGTTCTGGCCTCACCGAAAAGCATTTCCAACTTTGGGAGGACGGTAGCAATAAAAGGATGCGTATCAGCACCAAAGGGGTAGACATTGACTGGTTAGATCAAGGGATAAGCCCTGACTACACGATGAACGATGGCCCGTACTTTTCAATTTACTACATGCCTTCAATTGCCAGTGCCACTGATCGTGTGAAGTGGAGGCAGAGGTGGCATGGCAGGGTCAGCCGAATTGACTGGCACACAGATGACATCCTTGTCTACATTTCCTCTTGGCATGCTTACGGCTCACTGTCTGCAGACGCAAACTACTTCATTACGATTGGAGGCATCTTATGAGTTACGCATTTCCTAAAAACAGTCCTAACGGAACTGAGATTACCCTAGAGAATGGCGTCACCTACAAATATGACTCCATCAAAAACACTTGGGGTGTGCAGGGTGTTGAGAGTCAATTGATAAACAAGGCGTACATAGATACGGCAGTCGGAGGGAATGCTGTAGGCGCAGGCAGAACTTTTCAAGGATACGCCGGGCAATACCCTACAAACTCAAATTATTTTACAACCGACGCTGCACAGCCGAAAGATGTGAAGAAGATTTGGATGCACGATGATTTTTTAAACATGTGGATTGAGGGACCGGGAAAAACATTCAAAAGAGGTGGATGGATTGATATCCATGAGGTTAGCGGCATCCGACGAACGCTGGGTATGTATTTCGTCTACAACATAGCGAAAGATTCAAATGGCCATCGCTACTTCACTGTTCATGGCATGAGCACGGTCAACAATAACCTCATTGTCGGGACAAACTACGGGCTGGATTTCGCTTGTTCTTTCAATTCATCCATGGCATCACCAACGAATACTGTCGTAGAGATTCCAAACGAAGATGTTGCCTAAGTAACGGGAAGGTAAATTATGAAAGGGAGACTTGTAGCGGCAGTATCCGCTTTGGTAGCCGTATTGGTTACGGCAGTAGCAGTCAGCGATTTTAAATCTACGTTCCTGATAAACGGAGCTGAGTACAGCACACTTAGCTGGCTCGCCCCAGACACAGCCACAGAGAAGTGGACCCTAGAAACGCTGAACAAGATCGTGAACAACGGTGATACGCACGCCGATGTGATGATGCGTTCTACAGCAAAGGATTTTGGCTATGTCAATGGAGTTGATCGGGATTATTTTCGTAGTCGGTTCAGTCGTTTACTTGATAGTGGTATTGCCCCTGTTGCATGGCTTGTCTCAGATGATTCGCCAGACGTCTACGCAAAAGGACTCCAAGACCAAATCGACTACAACAACCAAGTCGTAGATGCGGTTGATGATTTAGTCAGTCACTATGTGGTTTGCCTAGAATGTGACGAGTATTACTCACCACAAGCGGTGAGCGTGCTTATCCAGAACCTACGCAAGAAGGGGGTAAACAAGCCAATCGGTGTACACCTTACGCCGCATATGTACAAAGACTTTAATACCGAAGACAAGAACCGCCTTCAGCAGTATTACAAAGACGCAGACATTATCTACCTTCAGACCGGATGGATTGACGAGATTGGCGAAGAAAAATTCAGGGAGAGAATCGAGTACGCTCTCACATTTGGTAAACCCGTTGTCGTCAGCGAGTATGACCATGACGGAATTACGGAAACAGCACGAGAGGCTGGAAACATCGCTTGCTCTTATGCGGGAGTTGTGGGAACAGGAAACGGCAGGGGCAACGCAGTCTGCGAATCCCTTGTCTGGAACACAGCCAAAAAGAAAAACGAGTGGGAGCGAATAAGCGACAAGATTAAGTCCAACAGTTTTGAGATCGCCATGGTCAGCCTTCTCCTGATCGCTTGGCAGGACAACTTTGGACGCCCTCTTCCTTTTATGACCAAGTTCAACTGGGCCAACGAGCACGGTTATGAAGTCAACTTCATGAGGGAGGTAACACCCAACACAAGCGTAGGCGTTACAGCGTCTAGCAACGGGAGAGTGATGGGGTATTTTTCAACGCGATTCAACACGCTGAGAAATATTTTCAAAAGTAATCACAAACCCATAACAAGAGAGAACAAAAAATGACATTTTTAGAACTGATTGGAGCCATGTCACTTTCTACTGGTGCCGCGATGGTAGTAGATGACCCCATCAACAAATTCAACGAAGAGTTCGTAGCCGCAGTAGATAGCGGTGAC
>Ga0255757_10002639_pt1 | contig 16792 bp, 12 predicted proteins | sample 071ome_27_FD_179957 | JGI IMG/M metagenome (GOLD analysis project Ga0255757, IMG submission 179957) | Coastal salt marsh microbial communities from the Groves Creek Marsh, Skidaway Island, Georgia - 071409AT metaG (version 2) | ecosystem: Environmental > Aquatic > Marine > Intertidal zone >...
CGGCACGGGTTGATTCCGGTCCAGGACACCCCTTAGTTGAGCGCTTGCCCTATTTCCCGGAGGACGTGACGGCGGCGATGGCGGGTGTTGAACACTTAGTGCTCGTTGGTGCAGAGCGTCCGGTTAGTTTTTTCGCTTATCCAAACCAAAACAGTGTGTTGGTTCCGGATGGTTGCCTGGTCCAGCGACTTGCTGCGGGGCATGAGGATGTGATTCAAGCGCTCAAAGACCTTTGCGTTGAGATGGGGGCTGAGGCGGTGGATCCACCCCGATATGAGCACCAGTCGCTGCCTGATCTCGAAGGCAAGCTTACTGTTCGAGGTGTGTCCAATGTCATCGCCAAGCATATGCCAGAGAACAGCATTTTGTGCGGTGATTCTGGCGGCGGGGCAGCGGTCTTGGCGCCGGCTCAAGTATCGAAAGCGCATACGTGGTTGAACCTCACGGGCGGATCCATCGGTCAAGGGGGGCCGGCCGCGGTCGGCGCGGCGATTGCTGCGCCTGAAAGACAAGTGTTTGCGTTGCTGGGCGATGGCGCATCGATGTACACGAATCAGGCGCTCTGGACCCAAGCGAGGGAATCGCTCAATGTCATCACGGTGATCTTTAACAACCAGATTTATGGCATCTTGGAGACGGAGTACCTGAGGCTGGGAGTGAATGCCGTTGGAGAGCATGCCGCTCAATTATTTAACCTTGCCGAGCCCGCCATCGATTTCGTTAAGCTTGCCGAAAGCATGGGCGTGCCGGGTCGACGCGCGGAGTCGGTTGCGGAATTTGAGGTCGCGCTGCTGGAGGCGCTTGAACGCAATGGACCCACCTTGATTGAGGCGATGCTCTAGCGGTTTTTTTTGATCCTTATGGGGTCGGATCGAGCGAGCGGATCCCGCTGATCCTCGATCAAAGCCTTTGATGAGGCATGATTTTTCACAGTTGGAATCTGTTTTATTGATAATGGCTCTGCTATGCTCGCGCGAGCGTTTTTTGATCGCGGGTTGTTGCCTGCGCGGGTGCCAAAGGGGTCAAAGTTCTTGGCACAGAAAACGCAACAGACGGGTCGCTGATCGAATCTGAAAGTCGTTAGTGTCTGAGCATTCGCTAGCTTCGAAGGAAAAGGGATCGTCTGGTGAGGTGGCAGATTCTGTTGAAGCAAAGACGATCTTGAGCGGTGGTCTCGATGCTGCGGACGAAGTTTGTGGCCTCTAAATGGAAGCGTGCTCGAACGCCCAGTGTCAGAAGGTCCGGTATTACCAAGCCTAGAGTTTGAGATCTTGGTACAAATTCGGGCCTCATGGGCAAAAGCAACAGATGGATGACGTCTTGTTGGCTCTGGTCGAGGGCTGAGCGCGCGGTTCGGTTAAAGGGTTAAGACTCCCGGTTGAGTCTGTGAATGAACCATTGATAGAGGGTCAAGATGTCAGTCGTCGAAAAAGAAGTGGAAGCGCCACTACCGGGTGCGCAGTCGAGCGCCGTAGTGGTCCGATTTGCAGGAGATTCTGGTGATGGGATGCAGCTTACGGGCAGTAACTTCACCGAAGCCACCGCATTGCACGGAAACGATTTAGCGACTTTTCCGGACTTCCCAGCTGAGATTAGAGCGCCCGCGGGGGCGACTTTTGGGGTCTCAGCGTTTCAAATTTACTTTGGGTCAGACGAAGTGACCACAGCCGGAGATGATGTGGACGTGCTTGTGGCCATGAACCCCGCTGCCCTCATCACGAACTTGAAGGATCTGCTACCTGGCGGCCTGATCATCGCGGACGCTGACGCGTTCACGGATAAAAATTTGGTCCGCGCAGGGTACAAGGAGAATCCACTCGAGGATGGTAGTTTGGATGGCTACCGGCTGATCACCATCGATATCACGAAGCAAGTGATTGCGTCGGTTGAACCGTTTGGTCTGTCCCATAAGTTTGCGGTTCGCTGCAAGAATATGTGGACGCTGGGTCTGGTCATGTGGCTCTTTGATCGCGACCGGGCAATCACCATTGAAAATTTGCGAGCAAAATTCAAAACCCGTCCAGAAATTGCTGATGCTAACGTGGCCGCTTTGAACGCTGGCCACAGTTATGGCGAAACAGCTGAGTTGCCAACGGGCGTTGAGGTTTATCGTATTCCACGGGCCGAAGTTGAGCCTGGGCTTTACCGAAATACAACCGGGACGGAAGCGCTGGCGTTCGGTCTCATCGCGGGTGGGCTCTTGGCTGAAGTGCCACTGACGTTTGCCTCTTATCCGATTACGCCCGCGTCTTCGCTTCTTCATACGTTGGCACAGTACAAAGAATTCGATGTCGTGACCTTCCAAGCAGAAGATGAGATCGCTGCCGTGTGTGCGGCCATTGGGGCGTCGTTTGGTGGCACTCTAGGCATTACATCCAGCTCGGGTCCTGGTATCGCGCTTAAAGGCGAGGCGATTGCGCTGGCATGCGCGACCGAACTCCCGTTGATTGTTGTGAACACGCAAAGGGGCGGCCCCTCTACCGGGATGCCCACCAAGACCGAACAATCTGATTTAAATCAGGCGTTGTTCGGTCGTCACGCGGATACCCCCATGCCCGTCATTGCCTCGTCGACGCCGGGTGATTGCTTCGAGGTGGCGATTGAAGCAGTCCGTATTGCAACGAAATTTTCAACGCCCGTGATGTTGTTGAGCGACGGCTATTTGGCCAATGCGGCTGAGCCTTGGAAAGTGCCCGAGCTTGATCAGTTCGAAAAGTTTCCCGTGAAGTTTGAAACCAATCCTGATGGCTTTGAACCTGCCAATCGTGACCCTGAAACGCTCGCGCGCGTTTGGGCGAAGCCTGGAACCAAGGGCTTGGAGCATCGAATCGGTGGTATCGAGCGCGACTACAAGACGGGGGATATCTCTTACGAGCCCGACAATCACCAGAAGATGACCGACCTCAGGAAGGCCAAAGTCCAGGGCATAGCGAACTACATTCCAGCGCAGACCGTCAGTCAGGGTGCTGAATCGGGCAAGCTTGCAGTGGTCGGCTGGGGATCCACTTACGGTGCGATCCGTCAAGCGGTGAAGCGGTGCCGATCGGAAGGGCTTGACGTAAGCCATATCCATATCCGTTACCTGAACCCTATGCCTGCGAATCTTGAGGCTTTGCTGAAAGGTTATGATCAAATCCTGGTGCCAGAAATGAATACGGGACAATTGGTCGATGTGCTTCGGGCGAAGTTCCTGGTTGACGCCAAGCGACTCAATAAGGTGTCAGGTCAGCCGTTCAAAATCAGAGAAATCATCGAAGGCATCAAAGCACTGATGGGAGAGAAGGCATGAACGCGCCAGAGAAATTAACGATTAAGGATTTCAGTACCGACCAAGAGGTGCGTTGGTGCCCAGGTTGTGGGGATTACGCGATCCTCAAGACCGTGCAGAAATTGATGCCCGAATTGGATCAGCCTAAAGAGAACACTGTGTTCGTGTCGGGCATTGGTTGCTCCTCAAGGTTTCCCTATTACATGGAGACCTATGGCTTTCATACGATTCATGGTCGAGCCCCCTCCATTGCGACGGGCGTGAAGCTCGCGAATCCAGAACTAGATGTGTGGGTGATTACGGGTGACGGCGACGCGCTCAGTATCGGTGGCAACCACACCATGCATGCCTTGCGTAGAAATGTGGATTTGCAAATCCTTCTCTTCAATAACCAAATCTATGGATTGACCAAGGGGCAGTATTCACCTACTTCAAAAGTGGGTACCAAGTCCCCCTCGACACCGGATGGTTCGCTGGATTTACCCCTAAATCCCTGTAGCTTTGCACTGGGCGCAGGGGCTAAGTTCGTTGCGCGAAGCATTGATACCGAGGCGAAGCATCTGACCGAAGTGCTCAAGCGCGCGCATGCGCATGAAGGGACCTCGTTTGTAGAGATATATCAGAACTGCCCGGTCTATAACGATGGCATATTTGATCTGATTAAAGAAAAGAAAACCGCCGGCGAGACTCGCTTGGTGCTCGAGCATGGGCAACCGATGATCTTTGGTACGGACCAAGATAAAGGTATCCGCCTGAACACCCAGACATTGTCGCTTGAAGTCGTCAAGTTGGGCGAAGATGGCGTCACTGAGGCTGATCTCGTGGTGCATGACGAGCGCAACCGCATGCTGGCTCAGATGTTGACGCAGCTGCGTGCGCCCGACTTCCCTGAGCCTGTGGGCGTGATCTACTGCAACCCTGACATGGCCTATGAGCATTCGGTGTATCAGCAGATCAAAACCGTTCGCGAGAAGAAAGGGTTGGCCGACTTCTCGAATGCACTGAAATCTGGGCACACCTGGACGGTCAGCTAAAGTCGCTTTGTGACCTAACGTCCACCGGGTTTCGGTTGGATGAATGCAGAACCCCGCGCTTGGACGCGGGGTTTTTGTTCCATATCTTCGCTTCTTCGCTCAGTGCCTCGCATCGGCGGCTCCCCTTTGTGTCGAGAGATGCCATGAGCGCTGCGGCTCATTCGCGAAGCGTATCCCAGGACGAAGAGAACGAGCTTCAAAGGGTTCTCCCGCCTGGGTGTTATCGAGACCAAGACATGAGCGCACGCCAATGCTCGAGCTGGTATAGTCCGGTGCAGGATCACGAGCAAGTTTGTTCAAGCGTAGGTAAACCATGACCGATTTCAAACCAGAAGATAACGTTGGAACCATTCCGGTTCAGGACAAGCATCAATTCGACACGGCTCGGTTGGCGGAATTCTTGGGAGATGAAATTCCAGGTTTTTCGGGTGACCTGCGTGTTGAGGAGTTTGCTGGCGGCCAGAGTAATCCCACCTACCTGCTGACCAGTGGACAGCAAAAATATGTCTTGCGACGAAAGCCACCGGGTGAACTGCTGAAGTCGGCGCATGCGGTTGATCGAGAATATCGAGTGCTTACAGCGCTCGCCGATACGGACGTACCAACGGCAAAAACCTACGCGCTCTGCACGGATGAGTCCGTTATTGGTAGCTGGTTTTATGTCATGGAATATCTGGATGGCAGGGTGATATGGGATTCGACCCATGGTCCCTATACACCAGCGGAACGTGGCGCATTTTGGGATGCTGCGAACCGAGCGGTAGCCAGCTTGCATCGCGTTGATTACAAAGCAGTAGGTCTTGAGGGCTTCGGCAAAGAAAGCGATTACATCGCGAGACAACTCAGTCGATGGGGTGGTCAGTACCAATACACCAAAACGGTGGACAATCCTTACATGGACCAGTTACTTGAATACTTGCCCAACAACATACCCGATGCGGATCAGTGCTCTGTGGTACATGGTGACCTACAAATTGCAAACATGATGATGCACGCATCAAAGGCCGAGGTGATCGGTATTCTAGATTGGGAGCTTTCAACGCTTGGATGCCCAATCGCAGACTTCGCCTATCTATGTCGTCCTTATCGCGATGCCCTAAGGGGCATTGATCTGGAACCCCTTGGCATCCCGTCGGAAGAGGCCTTCGTTGAGGCTTATTGTGAGAGAACGGGGCGGTCGGGGATTCCTAACTGGGATTACTATCTGGCTTTCAATATGTTCAAGATGGCGGCTATTCTTCAGGGCATTGCCCGTCGGGTTCTTGATGGCACGGCAGCAAGCAGCCACGCCGAAGCGGCTGGTGCAGGCGCGTTCAATATGGCGAAACTTGCTTGGGCGCAGATTGATTCAAGCGTCGATCTCTCCGATATCGATGCAGCAAGAGGTTAGTGGCGTCGCCAAGTTCGGAAGGCTGGAGAAGGGTGAGTTGATGGGCGCCTTAATTGGTTGACGCGGTGCCCTCAACCTCGCTCAGAAACGCAGTGATCTTCCGGCCAAGTTGTTCAGGTTTCTCCTCCCAGATGGCGTGACTCGCGCCGCGGATCATTTCGAAGTGCCCTTGGGGGAATGCCTTGGCGTAGCGGCGCCCGGTGTCGGGTGTCGCTTCATCGTGCTCACCACAGACGATGAGTGTCGGTGCTTCGACGGCGGCAAAATCGCCCGTCCTGTCGTGATCTTTAAGCGTGCCCGTGGCAACAAACTCACTTGGACCCCACATGTATTGATAAATGGCACCCCCTCGCGGGTTTTTTCTATGCAGCATGGCATCGAGCTTTTCATCGTTGCGCAACACGTGTTTTCGATAATACCGGCGCATCACAGCCTGGTAGATGGCTGAATCTGTCGCATCAATCTCGTGACAGTAACGAATGACCTTTTGGTCGTCTTTACTGAGCTGCTTGATCAATCGATTGGCGTCTTTTTGCCAATCATGGGCTGATAGCATGGGGGATTGAAGCACCAAGCTCTTGATTTGCCGTGTGGGATATCTCAAGTAATACTCAAGCGCGAGCGTCGCGCCCCAAGAGCCCCCCATGAGATGGAATTGCTCTAATTCCCAAGCCCGTGTGAGGGCTCTGAGTTCCTTCACGAAGGTTGCGATTGTTCGCCTATGAGCTGGCAAGTCACCGCTTTTACCAGAACCCATCTGAGTGTACGAGTAAACTTGCCGACCCTCGGCCAGATCGAACAGCCTGCTCTTGGGATTGTGCATGCCCCCCGGCCCACCATGAAGCCAGACAATGGCGGGGCGTTTTGAGCGATGACCTCGAACCGTGTAGTGGGTTCGACCTAATGCGTGCTCGATGAAGGGCATGCGCTATCTTTCGGTTGCGAGCAGGGATTGCGACAGGTGTGCCCAATAGCTTGCGCCAATGGGCAAAATGTCATCGTTAAAGTCATAGCCAGGATTGTGGATCATGCAGGACCCCTCTCCACGGCCGTTACCAATCCAAATATAACTCCCGGGTTTAGCGAGGAGCATATAGGCAAAATCCTCCGAACCCATCGAGGGTGTGGGGGACGTGTTGACGTTATTCATGCCCACCGTCTCAGCGGCCGCTTGAATCGCATCGCCCGTTTCGCGTACCGCATTGACGGTCGGGGGATAGCGGCGCTCATAGGTCACGTTAACGGTCGCGCCTAATGAACCCGCAATCTGCTCGGAGATCTTGGCGATACCATCTTCTAATTGCTGTTGGATTTTGGTCGAGAAGCAACGAGTGCAGCCTCGGATGACTGCGCTGTCTGGAATCACGTTATACGCTTCTCCCGCGTGGACCTGGGTCACGCTGAGCACGCTGGGTTCAAGCGGATTGATTTGCCTTGAAACCATCGTCTGTAGCGCCATCACGATCTGACTCGCCACGATGATGGGATCAACGGTTTGTTGAGGAATAGCAGCATGCCCGCCTTTGCCAACCACTTCGATTTCAAAAATGTCGAACGCGGCCATGATTGGACCGTCCTTGATGGCAAAAGCCCCCACGGGGATACCAGGAATATTGTGCATCCCATAGACGCTCTCGACAGGAAATTGTTCAAAGAGGCCTGCCTCGACCATGGCCCTCGCGCCACCCTCGTTTTCTTCAGCGGGTTGGAAAATAAAGTGGATCGTGCCCGAAAAGTCGCCATGGTTAGCCAGGTATTCTGCCGCTCCCAGGAGCATGATGGTGTGCCCATCGTGACCACATGCGTGCATGACGCCCGGCGTTTTTGATACATGCTCAAATTCGTTGGCCTCGACAATGGGTAAGGCGTCAAGGTCTGCTCGAAGGCCGATCGCACGATTTCCACCCCCTTTGGACAGCGTGCCAACGACGCCGGTTCCGGCTATACCGGTGGTCACGTGGAGTCCAAAGCTCTGGAGTTTGCTCGCAACGAAAGCCGAGGTGCGGTGTTCTTCAAATGCGAGTTCTGGATGCTGGTGTAGCTCTCGTCGCCATTCGGTGAGCTTGGCGTGTTCTTCAGCGATCTCTGCGATGACGTTCATAAGTGAGCCTCAATTCGAAGGTCTTAGTCTAACACCCTTGTGCGCCAGGGCACTTAATCCCTAGCACATGCGCGCGTGCCACGACGGAGTCATCGCTCAGCAGGTGCGTCATCAGATCTGCAAGTTCTTGATCGACATGACCAAGGGTCGTGGATTCAGCGAAGAGTTGAAGAACGTAATCCAAATTGCTGCCACTTGGGCCCTTGGCATCCTTGATCACCGAAGCTAAATCCTGGATGGATTTCTGGCCCAGATACCAAGGGTTACCAGGGAGCGCGATGTAAGTCCGTGCGGGCACGATCTCGCTAGCAGTCGCAACGTTGACATCGATCAATTGGTAGCCATTTTTTTCCCGATGATCCAGAGCAGTGAAGACGCGATCAAAATCGATTGAGGGAACCTCGAACAGTCGGCCGACAACGCGTTGATCGGGTGCGCGAAGAAGGGTTGCGACGATACCTGGTCGTGCCTCTGTGCCGCGATGATCCGTCGATTGCTGCGCGAGTGCTCTTTGATAGCCGGCTAATGTGCCGGGTCGGATTGATACGGGAATGAAATCTTGGCGCCAAAGGATTGACCCGTAGCCAAAGAGAAAAGGCGTTGTCATGATGTGAGACTATCACGCCCAGGTGAGGATTCGTTCGGAAACAGTCCCGAGGCAGTGGGCGTAATAGAGGAAAAGACATGACAAAAAAGCTTCGCTACGGCATCTTGGGAACGGGGATGATGGGGCAAGAACATCTCCGCAATCTGCGTTTGATTCCTGAGATCGAGGTGGTGGCATTTGCAGACACCAATGAGTCAATGGCGCTTAAGGCTGCGCGTCTCGTGCCATCGGCAACGCGGGTTGCCGACCTCAATGCGCTATTGAAAGAAGGTCTGGACGCGTTGGTCATTGCCACGCCCAATTATCAACATGCAGACCAGTTGCTGGCGTTATCGCGAGAACCCCATCTTCCTGTATTGGTGGAAAAGCCGATTTGCACGGATATTGATCAACTCACTCGCCTTGAAGAGGCCATGCAGGATCGAGCGGCCCCTCTTTGGGTTGGGATGGAATACCGCTTTATGCCGGCAATGCAGGCGTTTTTAGGCAATGCGCCCCGCGTTGGAAAGAAACACATCCTGAGTATTCGAGAACATCGTTATCCGTTCCTCAAGAAAGTAGATGATTGGAATCGTTTCAATCGGTTTTCAGGCGGAACATTCGTTGAGAAGTGCTGTCATTTCTTTGATCTGATGCGCCTGATCTTGGATCAAGAGCCCGTGCGGGTCTATGCCACCGGAGGGCAAGGATCCAATCACCTTGACGAAACTTACGCTGCGGGTAAGCCGGACATTTTGGATCATGGCCTGGTCGTCATCGACTTCGCGAAAGGAGCCAGGGCATCGCTCGATCTCTGTATGTTTGCCGAGGGCGCACGATTTGAACAAGACGTCTCATTGACGGGGAGTGAGGCAAGGCTCGATGTTCATATCCCCGGACCTCACCCGAAGCAGTCAACGGCGCTTGCCGAGCTCAATGTGTTCCCAAGGCAAGGCGATGCAGAGACGTTAACAATCGACGTGCCCAAAGAGATTCAAGACGCTGGTGCGCACCAAGGCGCAACCTATTATGCCCATCAAGGGTTCCTGGCGATGATTAAAGATGGCGCGCCGGCCGAAGTTGGCTTGCGAGACGGCCTGATGGCGGTGCTTATGGGCATGGCGGCACAAGCTTCAATTGCTTCGGGGGAGGCGATTGCCGTGGATGCGGGAGCACTCTCGTTAGGTAGATAATCCAGGGTCGTGAACCGAGCGCTCCGGCTTCACGCAGCTTTACTTTGGGGATCTACCAAAAAGCTGGGGTCCCAATCGCCGGAGAAACATTGTGTGTTTTTCCACGGCCGCAGAAGGGTGTTTATTGACTTTGTGCCCATGGATTGGATCTGGTCTTTCCTGAACGAAAAAACTTCGACCTCGCTGCTGATTGGGTCAAGGGTGAGAAAACCTGGCCAGCGCTCGCCTGCCAATGTGCCCGCGTTGATGAGGGTCAGTGTTCGAAAGGGAATCACGGTTTGAAAGTGGACGTGGCCATTGATGATCCATTGGTACGCGTGGCTGTCGATGAGGCTGTCTAGCGTCTCAGATCGCTCTGCCGCCATTCGAAGGGTTCCCGGCCAGACTTTGGCGAGATCCTGGTCACCCACGCCATGACAGAGCAGGAGGTCGTGACCTTGGAACGAGATGGATCGACTTTTGGGCAAAGAGCGAAAGTAATCGAGGGTGTGTGATTTTAGATTGTCCCGGCTATGAGCCTGGGGAACATGGCGATACTTGTCCGCTAGCAGCCATCGATCATGATTGCCGGCAACCACCTTCACTTCGTACTCTATCAGGAGTTCCACGACGCGATCCAAGTTTCCGCGCCCGTCGGCCAAATCACCGGTGCATAAGATGGTCGAGACGTCGCTGTCCGCGAGGTGACGCAGCGTGGCTTCAAGCCGCACATCCTCAGCGTGCACGTCACCAATCAAGCCGATTGTCGTGGACTGTTGATTCATCTTGAAGTACTCAGAATACCAGTGAGTTCTACGTAAGCCCCAGGGCGATAGTTTGCTTAAGAGGACATTGCATCCTAGCTCGAGCGGCACCAGGTATTAGTTACCCATTCGGTATCGAAGTTTAACGACCAGTGAATCCACCAACGCCTGACGCCAGGCCTCGCTAAATTGATCACTGAATCCGCGTTGAACATTGCTAGGCACGTTCGAGCCACGGGTGTAGACGACGAACAGGTCAGACAGAGGCGCGAGCTCCCAGCGATATCGAGCTTGAAATGACAAACGAGAAATCGAAAAATCACGGTCGTTTCCATCGGTGTCCAGCGAGGTCAGTCGTCTACCCTCGTCAACCAATGCGAAGCGATCCCGCTCGAAGGCTTTGATGCCTACCCATTGCAAACTCAATCTTGCCTGCTGGCGGGCTGAAAAGAAGTAAGACAGCTCGACATTGGGTCGCCAGGTTTCAGCATGATAACGCGTGAAGTCTGTTCCCCCCGAGTGCAGCAGCCATCCTGTTCGGGTCTCATGACTGATCGAGGCGAAGAGGGAGACTCGATCTGAAGGCTGATACGCAAAGCGGCTGGTATAACCCTGAAGCTGACCGCCCATGTCTTCCTGCTCGATCTTGACGTCAGCGGTAAGACTAAAGGGCTTAGATTCATCGGTGCTCCAGCGAAGACCCAGTTGGATCCGATCATCGAGCAAGTACGTGCCGTTGCCGTCACTGTTCTTGTCTTCGATGCGTTGCGGAAAGAAGTCGAGATCTATTTTCGCCTCTGCATTGGAGAGGAACCGCCATTCTCTGGATGCCGAGTAACCCTCTCTAACGACTTGTCCAGATTGATTCTCGTAGCGTCTTATTCTGAGATTGTCGACTCGCTCCTTCAGGCCTGGACGCTGGGCATCGCGATGATCGAAGCTATAGCTGAAGCCGATAAAATCGTTTCGTCTCAAAAATCCAAAATCATTGACATCGAGATTCTCATCGAAGTGATCAACCGTGACTTTGTGTTGCAGGCCGCGCCTGGGACGATAGGTGAAGTCTGCAAAGAACCCATCGCCTCGGGCCTCATCAACATCCGAATGGAGCGTCTGCACATCCAGCGTTATCCGCCCATTTTGACTCAAGAAATGGGCGTCGATCCCGGCGGTTCGAGCGGTTTCCATTTCGTGGTCAACTTCTGTAACCAGAACACCGAGCGCTCGACGACCGCTGCCCTCCGGCTGTTCGAATAGCACCCGTGCGGCTGAGAAATTGCGACCGCTTTGGGTAACGCGTCGAGTCTCACCGTTCTCGATGCCCGTGAGTTCAGTGTCGTCTTCTAGCGCCGCTAGAAATCCGTAGCGAAGAGAACCGCTTTGCCCCGTTATTTTTGCCGCACCCAGTAGCTCGCTCGGTTGATTGAGCTCCACATCACTAAATTCAATATCCTCTTCGCCAGGGGAACGAGGTGGAGCACCAATTCGGCGGGTATTGATAAGCGTGGTGGGTGAGCCGCCACCGCCTCCGCCTGGGCCCCACCGAGGGTTTGCCCTCGGTGAGGTCGAGAAGATTTCTTGCCCTTCCAAGAAAAAAGGGCGCTTTTCGGAGTAAAAGGTTTCGTAGCTGGTCAAGTTCACAACGACTTCATCCGATTCCACATTACCAAAATCGGGCTGAATGGAACTGGTGACTTGAAATGCCGTGGTGGGTCGCCAGAAAAAATCAAATCCCGCTTTAGCGCTTGCCTCTCCGCGATATTCGTCCAGTGTGGTTGAAGCGTAGGGGTAGAAAGTGAATTGCTGCTTGGGATTCACCCCTTGGATCTTGACTCGAGGCAGGACCGACAGAAAAGTGCTCTGCGTTCTCGGAAGCGCAGGTGATCCCCAATCCATGCCGGCATCCGCGACGGCCCTCTGAAAATACAGGCCGACGGTGCGGTCGCCCGTACTGCTGTAGGGCAGTGTCATCATGGTCCAGGGTAGGAAGAATTCAGCGGTCCATCCTTCAGAACTGACTGAGCTCGCGCCTTGCCAGGGGCCATCCCAACTGTTGGAGTACTGCCTTTCTGGCAAGATCGTCCCGTCTTGCAGGGTGCCGCCGAGGTTGATCGCAAACCAGTAGGCATACAGTCCCTCGCCAGACGAATCAATCGACACCGAAATTCGGTCGCGCTGCAAGAATTCGTCTCGACTACTTAATCTTTCGACGAGTTGGCTCTGCGTTTGCTGCATTCGTGCCCCAACGTACATGCCGCGCTCGGTATAAAAAACCAGCATCTCGGTTGATTCCGGCGCAGGTTCGAGCGTGTCGGGGGAGATGACACTAAAGTCTTGATAAACTTGGGCGCGCGACCAGATGGATTCAGTTAGTGCGCCATCGATGGTGACCTCAGCCTCCTGGTGCGTCACTCTCGGTGGTGATGGCCACTCTTCGCGGGCGAGCGCCGAGGCCCAGGGAGACAGGAGGGCGAGCATCATCAGCGAAGCGCCGAAGACCTTGATGCGCTGCAGCCTTCGGTGGAGGTCGAGAGTCGGTGTTTTAAACCTTGAACGAGGGCGCTGATTCTGGACCAGGCCCTGGCTGAATCGCGATACCGTCGCGGCGGCGAGTCTGAGTAGCCTTGGCAGCTGTCTCGTAGATTTAGAGGGTCCTGACGCCGGAAGAATAGACCGTCGAATCGAAGGGCTTTTGCGCCACTGATTTCCCATCGGGTTGTGCGGGCAAGAGGGATGCGGCGGGTCAGTCAACATGGTCGCGGGATGATACAGGAATCACAGGGTGCTCGCTATGCGAGCACACAAGCCTCACGTCAATCAGCGGAACAAGTATGAATCCGGTAGAACAGGTCGGCCTTTGGTTGATCAATAGACTTGAAACCCCAGGAAGTAAGCGCGCGGGATCGATTTCTATCGACCCTGCTGCTGGTCTCAGCGTCGATGTTTATGAGGGTGCCGATGGGTCGAGCGCACCAGTGATTCTCTTTTTCTATGGGGGTAATTGGGCTCGCGGCGAGCGGCGACAATACCAATTTGTCGGCGAGGCGCTTGCTAAGCTCGGCATCACCGCTCTCGTCGCGGACTATCGGAAGCGTCCCGATGTTCGATTTGAGGACACGCTGTCCGATGCTAACAAAGCGTTGGACTGGACCCTGGCCAATTACCGAGGCCGCCCGATCGTTCTTTCGGGGCACTCGGCGGGCGCTCAGATCGCTTGCTTGTCGGCGCTCGACAAGACACGGTCGACACCTGGTGCGGTTGCGGGTGTCATTGGACTTGCGGGGCCCTATGATTTTTATCCATTCACTGAGCGTGAGCACTGGGACTACTTTGGTCCGCCGTGGCGTTATCCTCTGACGCAGCCGGTTTGGCGCCTTCACGCCACCATGCCAAGCTTCTTGTTGCTTCACGGCGCAGCCGATCAACGCGTTCGACGGGGTCACTCAAAATCGCTTTACCTGCGTGTGCTGGCTTCTGAAGGCTTGGCTATTCGACGGGTGTATGAGAGGCTAGATCACACCGGCATTGTTCTTGAATTTATGCGTGGGCGGCGTCATCGCTCCCGAGTCATGATCGACATTCAGCAGTATCTAAGTGCCCTTACCAAAGAAACATTAAGTGAGATGGAGAAAGACTTATGGCATTAACGCCTTCGACAACCGAAGAACTATTGGTTGAGGAACATGGTCGGGTCGCGGTCATTACGTTGAATCGCCCCGATCGATACAACGCGATCAGTCGTGACATGTTGAATGAGCTGTCCAAGAAAGTCGTTGAAGCCAACCGTGATCCCGATATTCGATGCATCGTGCTCACGGGTGCAGGCAAAGGCTTTTGCTCTGGTCTCGACCTGATTGGCGTGAATGAGGGCGGCATTGGCAGTGGCGACAACAAAGGGGATAACCGGCCTGCTCGCCAGTTATTCGACTTGCGTGATGCGCCCATCAACGTCATGTGGAATATCGACACCCCCATGATTTGCGCGCTAAACGGTCCAGCGGCGGGTTATGGCATGGATCTGACTCTGCTCTGTGACATGCGGATTGCGTCAACCACCGCGAAGATGGCTGCAGTGACCGCCAAGCGCAATGTGGTGCCGGAAAGCGGCGGCACTTGGCTTTTGCCGAGGCTCATCGGGTGGGGCAAAGCGGCCGAACTTTACTATCGAGCCAGAACTGTGGATGCGGCGGAATGTCTTGAAATGGGTTTGGTAAACGTGATTGTTGAGCCGGATGAACTGATGCCAACGGCTATGCAATGGGCACAGGAAATCGCAGAGAACGCGCCACTGGCGGTGCAAACCACAAAGCGAATGATGCGAATGGGCTTAGAGGAATCCTACGATACCGCTGTGGATCACCTCATGGTGCATTTGGCGGGCATGTTCCAGAGCGAAGACTTCAAAGAGGGCGTTAAAGCCTTTGTTGAAAAACGTAAGCCAGAATTTACGGGTCGGTAACTCATTAGCCCGATCTCAACCCTCTGGATCCGGACGTCAGGTCGGGGTTTGATTGACATCACCGCAAAGGTGAACGCATTGCTGGGAGATAAGGATGCGGAGGAAGGGCTTTGCACGGTCTTCGTTAGACACACCTCCGCTAGCCTACTGATTCAAGAGAATGCTGACCCTGATGTGCTGATCGATCTGGAGCATTGGCTTGGGCGGTGGGTTGTAGATGGAGACCCGGCCTTTCGGCACCGATCGGAGGGGCCTGATGATATGGCGGCGCACATTCGATCTGCCTTAACCCAAACGTCAATAGGTATCCCATTCTCAGAGGGGTGTTTGGCCCTCGGAACATGGCAAGGTCTTTATCTCTGGGAGCACCGGTATGCCCCCCTCGAGCGTCAGGTTCTGGTGCACCTGGCCACCGGCTAGTGGATTAGCCGTGTGCGTCGCTCGCAAGGCGGTGAGCGCCCAAGAAGGGCAGAGTAAATCAAGGTATTAGCGGCTTGCCTGGTTCAATGTGGTGTCGCCGGCGCGTCCGATCAGGCACAACGGCCTTACTTGGCCGCTGCCGTCTTACCATAAGGCGGGCCCATTTTCTTGGCGAGGGATGAAAGTAGCTTGCTTTGCGAATAGATCGACCGCGCATGGCTGAAGTTCTTGAATCCGTCCACGCCGTGGTAGGCACCCATGCCGCTCGGCCCAATACCGCCGAAGGGTAGATTTTCCTGAGCGACATGCATGATGACGTCGTTCAGCGTGACGCCGCCAGAGACCGTGTGATCGAGCACCTGCCGGGTCTCGTTCGCATCTTCGCCAAAATAGTAGAGGCCGAGTGGGCGGTCGTGTTGATTGACATAATCGATGGTTTCTTCGATGCGGCTATAAGTTTTCACGGGCAGAAGCGGACCAAAAATTTCCTCCTGCATGATTTTCATATCCTCGCTCGGATTGAGGACTAGAGTGGGAGGGATGCGGTGGTGTTCTTGTTGCGCGAAGTCCTCATTGCTTGGATTAATGCTGATCACCTCAGCACCCTTGGATCGAGCATCTTCTAAGTAACCATTGAGCCGATCAAAGTGACGTTCATTGATGACCGAGGTGTAGTCTGGGTTATCTTTGATGTCAGGATACATTTCATTGACCGCACTCTGGGCTTGGCTAACGAACTCGCTGATTCGCTCCTGTGGCACCAAGGCGTAATCGGGCGCGAGGCAGATTTGTCCGGCATTCATTGTTTTGCCCGCCATCACGTTACGTGCCGTCATTGCCATGTCTGCAGAGCGACCCACGATTACCGGCGATTTGCCGCCCAGCTCTAGGGTGACCGGGACGAGATTTTCCGCTGCCGCGCGCATGACGTGGCGCGCGATGGCGGTTGCCCCTGTGAAGAGTAAGTGATCAAAGGGGAGTTGAGAGAATGCGCTACCGACCTCAGGTCCGCCCGTGAATACGGCAAGTTCCTCTTCATCGAAGGCGGATTCCAGCGTGGTTTTCATCAATTCAGAGGTGATGGGGGTATATTCAGAGGGCTTGATCATGGTTCGATTGCCCGCTGCAAACACGCCCGCCAAAGGTGAAAACGTCAACTGCACTGGAAAATTCCAAGGGCTGATACAACCCACAACGCCGAGCGGCTGGTATTCGATTCGCGCGCGGCCACCTAGCAGCCCAAAGGGAAAGTTGGCCTTGCGCCGCTCGGGTTTCATCCAAGTGCGAACCTGCTTCATGGCATCTTTCAGAGGCCCAATGGCGCCTTGAATATCTGTGAGCTTTGAAGCGTCAAGGCTGCGATTGCCGAAATCTTCGCTCATCGCCGCACAGAAGGCATCGCCATGTGTCTCTAGGACCGCGATGGCACGTTTCAATCGGTCGATCCGAAGCGAAGCAGGCACTTCGCCCCCCTTGATTTGGGCCTGCCGTTGGCGATCCAGCGTAGTTTGCATCACGGCTAATGTGGGTGCTTCACTCATGTTAAGTCTCCGAATCCGTAGGATTGAGCGGTGATCGGGCGTGACTCAGAGCCGCTC
>Ga0255757_10002648_pt1 | contig 16767 bp, 16 predicted proteins | sample 071ome_27_FD_179957 | JGI IMG/M metagenome (GOLD analysis project Ga0255757, IMG submission 179957) | Coastal salt marsh microbial communities from the Groves Creek Marsh, Skidaway Island, Georgia - 071409AT metaG (version 2) | ecosystem: Environmental > Aquatic > Marine > Intertidal zone >...
CTTCATCCAACCGAAGGTGGCTTCACACTGATTGCACTGCATGCTCATTTCAGACACGGTGCCGCCGAAAGGATTGGATACCCGGGTATCTTCGGATTCGCACCAGGGGCATGGCACAGAGGCATCGTATTTTTCGCCGAACAGTTCCCTCAGACTGTTGGAACGCGCAGAGCCATTTTTACTCGCGTCTCGCACCACTCAGGCAATCCCGATCATGTCGTTCACCGAGATCACAGGCGTCACCTCGGCCCGCGGGCAGATACACATCTCCACCCAGGGCTTTTCGGAGTAAACCATCCTCGCCTGCCCAACTGCGGCCGGCTTATTCGGTGCGCTGACAGACCCTAGATGAAACAAAGGACCGTCTTGCTCCTCGCGGGCAAATACCTCGAAATAATCCCAATCCATGGTGTTGCGCGCGGTTTTTTGCTTTACCAATCCCATGCCCTACTCCTAAATACAGTAGCCGTGTTCACGGGCAATCAGGCGCGCCTCGGGGACAATGTCATCCCGACTCCACTCGTGCTGCCATTCAATGCGCACCTTGGTGGAACGAACTCCCTCGAGCCTGCCTACTGAACTCTTTATGTCGTTTTGAATGAGATCCCAAGCCGGGCACCCTACGCAGGGAAATACCAGCCCTACGTCAACATCGCCTTCTACCGATACCGTAATCCGGCGCACCATGCCCATATCAGGAAGACTGACGTTCATGTGCGGATCCATCACGCCATTGAGCACCTCGGCAACGGCCGCTTCGGTTACCACAGCTGATCTCCCCACTCTTCCCGCTGTAACCGCTCGTAGCACGACGGGCGCATGGGGCCACCCGACTTAAAGTTGCCTATAGCGCGATCCCAGCTTGTCTCTTCCCACTCCCAGTCATGACTGGCTGCATCAAAGGTCATCGGATACGGCATATCGGTAATGCGGTATTCGCCCGTCTCCTCGTCCTTCTCGGCAGGCACTTTGAGACCTACCCTGTCGGCGAAGTCCGTTGCCGAACGAAGCCACTTATTGCGCATGGTGTCGTTGCTCCATGCCCGGACTTTGTAGTTCAGCTGATCCGGGTACCCCTTGAGATCATCCGGGCGTCCGTACCAGTGATAACCCCAGGGAAAAATCCAGCGCACGGCATCATCCACCAGCTTTTTGGTCTCGTCATTTTGGTTGTAATAGAACTCGGTCCACATTGCGCCATGGCGGAAGTGATACGCCTCCTCAAAGTTGACCTTTTTCAAGGTGCGGCGATACGGGGCAAAGCTGCAGTTCAGTTCAATATCCCAAGTAGTAAATCGGCCAGCGCGATCAAGAAAAGCCTGCGATACAACGAACTCAGCATAATTGCGCACCGGAAACTCCATGATCGGCAGCGACCAGTACTTGCGGGGATCCGCCTCAAACGCCACTTTTTGCATATCAAAACCGAAGCGCTCAAACAACATACCCTGTTGGTGGGCATGCCCCACTTCATCCTGGATGGTGCCGCAAATCGCGACCTTGGCGCCGATATCGGGGGCCACTCTGAAGGCGGTATAGGCCCATGTCAGCACCGTCACCTCTGACTGCGCCGCGATTTCCAGCGTGCGCTCCAGAATGGCTCGATACCGGGGAGTAAGCTCCTCCATGTCCTCTATCAATTCACCCGCATGAATCCGCTCAAGGAGCGCTTGCTCCTGCATATCGTCCATCGTGTGCTCAGCCACTGCCTGTGTCATGTCTGCTTCCTTTTGGGCCTCAATTAAACATACCTACTATATGGTATGTTTGTGTCGCTGGATTTGTCAATTTAGGCATTTCAGGGCTGGGAAACCGTTGAGTCAGCCCTGGCTAGAGGATTTCAGGGCCTGTTTGTCGATTTTTCCGAGGTTGGTCAGTGGTAACTGATCGCGAAACTCGAGGGTTTTAGGCGTGAGTAACGGACCAGATCGCTCCCTGATCGAGGAAATCAACGCCTCAGCATCCCTGTTGGCTCCATCTGTGAGCACGACAATCGCGTGCACCCGCTCCCCCCAGCGCGAGTCGGGCACCCCGACTACGGCAACCCCCTCTACCTCAGCTTGCTGCAGAATCGCCTGCTCAACATCACGGGAATAGATATTAAACCCGCCACTGATGATCATGTCTTTCAGACGATCGACAATGAAGACAAAGCCCTCATTATCCATCCGGCCGACGTCACCCGTGTGTAGCCAACCATTACGTAACGTGTCTGCGGTCGCCTCTGGCCGCCCCCAGTATTGACTCATCACGCAGGGTCCTTTTATGCAGATCTCACCAACCTCACCCGTATCAACTGGTTCGCCAGTCGGATCGAGCACAGCAATTGTCATACCGGGTGTGGCGCGCCCCGCGCTCTCTAAGCGCCGCACCACCGCGGGGTCATGATCAAGCCGGGTCATACTCGAAATATGAATACATTCAGTCTGCCCATAGCACTGATAGAGAACGGGTCCGAACACATGCAGCGCCTCTCTCAATCTCTCGGGAGCGATTGGCGCTGAGGCGTAAATAATGTGCTCCAGATTACTTAGGTCCCTTCGTTCAACATCGGGATGATCTAGCAAAGCGTAGATCATACTCGGCACCAGAAAAAGCGTGTTGACCCCTCGGCGCTCAATACAGTCGAAAACCGCGCTGGGTGAGAAAGACGGCATCAAGGACACCGTGCCACCCAAGCGAAGCACCGGCAGCACCAAAAATCCGGCCGCGTGGCTGATCGGCGAGCACGCCAGGAAATGAGGGTCTCGGGGAAATTCCCACGCCTTGATCGAGATCTCCGCCGTCGCCGCCATACTCGCCTGAGTGTGTACAACACCTTTGGGTTCTCCCGTAGTGCCCCCGGTGTAGGTGACCCAGGCAATGTCAGCGCCTTTGGGTTCGTATTGAGGTGCCGAGCTGCCTTCGAGCAGATCACTCAAATGCCGACCGTATTCGGCACTGGAAAGCGTCAGCACTTCGAGGCGCCCAAATACCTTAGCCAACTTCGCGCCATGCTCATAAAAAGCGTGGGAGTCGATGACCAGTGCTTTCGCTTGCGCATCTAAGACGATATGGGATTGCTGCTCGAGTGAACCCAGTGGATGCAACGGGGTATACCGAATGCCACCGCGCAAACACGCCGCCATCACTGCAAACGCATCCAGACGATTGCTCGCCAACTGCGCGAGACCGTCACCGGGTTGCAAACCGAGGTCAGCTAAGAGACCGGCAATACGGTTGACGAGCCTAAGTAGTTCGTTTCCTGATACGGATCGACCATCTACATCTGAGGCCGCGATGGCATCCCCCACCGACAATAAGGCCTCAGTCAGTAGTTGGGTATAGGTATCGACGGCCACGTGGATTCCAATCTGATTGGGAGTCACACAGCATAAAAATCAATGACGAATGCCGTCATGTCAAAACCGGCAAGATTGGTGTGCCTAGGTGTCTGCTTGCTCGTCCCGCGAAATGGCGAGCTCTCTAAAACCAATGGGGGAATGCCCCGTCCATTTCTTGAATGCGCGGGAGAAGTTAGCGGTATCTGAAAATCCGGTTAGGTAGGCAATTTCGTTGACGGGCAGCCCCTTCAGCAGATAATCCTCGGCAAGCAGCCTCCGTGTATCGTCCAATACCTCGCGGTAGGTAGTACCCGCCTCTTCGAGTCGGTTGTAAAGCGTCCGCGTGCTTACACACAGCACCTTCGCCACGGCATCCTTACCAGACACGCCCGTGGGTAAGAGCCTGACCAGTTCGTTGCGAACTCTGGCTGGAAAGTCAGCTTTCTCCAACTTCGTAATGTACTGTTCTGTGAGCTGCTCGTAAGAACGGGCCAAGTCGGGGTCGGCGCTCACCAATGGAAACTCAAGCAATTGTTTGTCAAAAACTAGTGACGTTGTGGGGGCCTCGAATTGAACCTCGCAACCAAAAAAAGAAGCGTATTGGTCCGCATTATCCTCCGGGAAGGGCCGAGCGAGGAAAATCCGGAGGGGCGCAAACGCATTCTGGGTGGCAACACGAAGGATCGTGACGAAAATGGCGGCGATGCCATCTTCACGAACCGATGGGAATGGCTCGGGGTTGTTGGCCGTCCAAGTAAGACAACATAACTCAGAATTTCCTGAATCGCGCTCAAGAGACATCAAATCGTTGGTGGTGACCACCGAGTAATAACGCACCATCTTCTCGATGTAATCACCCAGCGTAGCACTGCAGTAAGCGGCCACCCCCAGCGAGTAGAAAGTGGTTGGATGGATAAACTTCGCAAGATGTAAACCAAATACCCTATCGATGGGCTGTTCCTCAATCGCAGTTAACAGACCCCTAAACGCGCTATCGGAAATACGGTTGTAGGGGTCCATCAGGGGGCCAATTTCGATGCCTGCATCCGCAAACAGAGGCTCTGGAGCGATCCCCAGATCCTCCAGCGTTTGCCAGATCACAACACCGAGTGGCCCGATTGTGGAAAATGTCTGCGATATCATAGTTGGCGGAATCAATCCCAACGTGAAAAACCGAATCAATCATCCGCTTTTTCTGTTTTGAAGCAAACTACACGCCGCGGCCACAGCTAAAAGGCGCAAAATCACCAAGAAAAACGACAACCGAAATGCATGCAAAGACAGGTGATGAAGCCCGCAGTGCCTGTTACGCTCTCTCGCACCGCTGATAACTACCAGCCCCACTTGAGAACCTGCACAACCCGTGAAAACCAGACTGCACACCCAGGCAGAATTCCAGGCACGTATCGGCAAGGTCTTATTTGAATCCGCGCCACGCATCCTGACTAAGAACCAAATTCAGGACTACTGCCGTAGCCTGAATCAGCTCGACTGGTTTCACTTTGACGAAGCACGAAGTAAAGCGGAGGGCTATAGCGGCATCATCGCCCCTGGGTCACTTACCTTTGCCCTTGTGCATACCACTTTCTTCGAGCACGTCGAATTAGTCGACCTTAAAGCCCTTTTCGTGGGGAGCGATCGGTTTCGGGTGCACCGGCCGGTAAGCGCGGATGAGGCAATTTCGCTCGCCATGAGTATTGCAACCGTGGAGGCTCGATCCGAAGGATTTCGCGTTCAATATGACTTCCGATGGCATAGCAAAAATCACGAGGACACCATCTCAGAGGGCACCTTTTTGGTCAGATACTGGCCGCTTCCTAACTGAGGGCGCCCAGTGACAAGGCGCAATTGGATACTAGCCATGGGACAAAGACATGGAGCTTTTGTGAGGCTGAAACGACAAGATGGTTAACGTAAAACGCTGCTTCAACATATCAGAGCTCAGGAAAGCTGCCAAAAAGCGACTGCCATCACCCATCTTCCACTACATAGACGGCGGCGCCGATGACGAATGGACGCTTCGCCGCAACACTGACGCCTTTGAGCAATGGGAAGTTGTGCCCTCAATGCTGACGGGCGTGACAGACGTCGATTTGAGCACGCAACTGTTTGGTCAAGATCTGGCGTTGCCCTTCATCATCTCGCCCACCGGGATGTCCAGACTCTTCCATCATCACAAGGAACTTGGCGTCGCGCGGGCGGCGAGCAAAGCCAACACCTACTACGGCCTCTCCAGCATGGGCTCCAGCACAATCGAGGACGTGGCCGCGGCGGCGCCCGGACCAAAATTTTTCCAAATCTACATTTTTAGGGATCGCGGACTAACCCGGCGTTTCGTCGAACGTTGCATCGAGGCCAAATATGATGCGCTCTGCGTCACTGTTGATACTGCCGTTGCCGGCAACCGAGAGCGGGATATTGTCACGGGGATGACCATTCCCCCTTCTCTCACAACGAGGTCCCTACTCAACTTTGCTGGAAAATGGTCATGGCTCGCGGGATTGAGACACAATCAGGATTTTACGCTGGCAAACCTCGATGAAAATATTGATCCACTCAAGTCCGGTGCTTTAAGCATTTTTGAGTACGTGAATCAACAGTTTGACCCCTCCATCAGTTGGGCTGACATCGGGTGGCTGCGTGAGCACTGGGAGGGGCCGCTTATTATTAAGGGCATTCTTTCTCCTGAAGATGCTAGGCAAGCAAAGGCACTGGGAGCTACCGCTATCATGATCAGCAACCACGGAGGAAGACAACTCGACTCAGCGCCTGCCCCTATCGACTGTATTCCGGGGATACGAGATGCGATCGGAACCGACCTCGAGCTAGTCGTGGATGGTGGAATTCGTCGTGGCAGCCATATCGTGAAAGCGCTCGCATTGGGTGCATCCGCTTGCTCTATTGGTCGGCCCTATCTCTATGGCCTAGCTGCCGGGGGCGAGCCCGGGGTGACGCAGGCGATCACAATATTAGAAGCGGAAACACGACGATTCATGCTACTAGCCGGTTTCGACTCGGTTGAATCACTTAGGAGCAACGCTGCCATTCGACGGGTTGGTTTTGTTAACCAGCTGTCCGATGCGTAGGGCGATCAGGGTTGCCTTCTGTACCAGCATGCCACTAAAGTTGAGGCGTCCACGCGTGTCTTGGTGCGGCCAATCGGCCTTGACATGGTAGAGGTCGGCGGTTCGAATCCGCCTGGTCCTACCAAATATTTAAGCTTCTGTTTTTATGAAACTTTATTTTTTCGGAATCGCGCGTTTTGGCGTGTTTCTGTGCGGGGACACTACCGCCGAAAGGTAGCGATTGGGGAGCTCGCCTCATAAAGCCGGTTACCAGGCGTATCCGGCTATAAATTCGAGTTTTCTCGAGTTAAAATCGCGCTATGGAATCTAAAGCGGGCAGTCCAAGACAAGTCGTAGGTAAACGACGCGAGCGCCAACACGCTCAGGAACGAGGTAACGTGCGGCGCAAACTGCTGTTGGACGCCGCAATACAGCTGCTAGAAACCACACCCATCGAGGAACTTTCCTTCAAGCAGGTGTCGGAAAAAGCGGGTGTTCCTGAAGGATCAGCCTATCACTTTTTTGCGAATCGCTACGACTTGTTGGCAGCTTTGGCAAATCAGCTCGCCCAAAGTTTTGCAGATGCGTACTCACAGCCCATTGCGCGCGAGAACATTCATAACTGGCATGATCTCGCGGACCTAATAGTCGACCGCGCGGTCGCGATGTACCGCAGCAGTAACGTGGCGTCACAGATCTGGCTAAGCGGGCGCACGCCAGCCCAAGTGCGACTGGCTGATCACGTAAGCGATCGCGCTGTGAGTGGTTTCCTCTTTTCTATTTTCGATTCACTGTTTGTCATGCCGGAGCTACCGCGTGACTCAGATCCGTTTTTCTTCTTTCTCGAACTGTGTGATGTCCCCCTGTCCATCTCGATGATCGAGCATGGCGAGATAAGAGAAGACATGGTCGAGGAGGCCAAGCGCGTCGGCAAGGGCTACCTGAGCACCTACCTCCCACCCGTGCTCACCAAACGTCCCCCAGAGGAGTCAGGCTCATGACCACCGATACACACGAATCACCCAAAGTCGCGATTGTGACTGGTGCTGGTCACCCCGACGGTATTGGCGCCGCATCGGCTGAGGTGCTCCGAAACCAAGATTACGAGGTCATCACGTTTGATCTCGAAGGTGCGGATCGTGCGGTCGATGTTACTGATGCACAGCAGGTCACCGAGGCCATTCAAGCCGTAGCGGCTGACTTTGGACACTTGGATGTCTTAGTGAACAACGCAGGCGTGGGTGTGGGATCAGCGAACCTGCTTGAGCAAACCGGAGAGGATCTGGATCTGACGCTGGCAGTCAATGTGAAGGGCCTTGTGAATTGCTGCCAGGCGGCCATACCTCACATACTCCTAACCGGTGGCGGAGCCATTGTTAACGTAGCGTCGCTCTGCGGCCTGAGAGCCCTTCCAGCAATACCGCATGCATACACCGCATCAAAGTTTGCTGTCGTAGGGCTTACCAAATCAATGGCTCTGGAATTTGGGCCAAACCACATTCGCATCAACGCGGTCTGCCCCGGCTCGGTGGATACTCAAATGCGCTCGAAGGCCATTTCACTGCTGGCCCAGCAGGAAGGGATTTCTCTGGAAGAGGCCGAATCGCTGGAGACGTCGACGATTTCGCTGGGAAGAGCGGCCACCCCATCTGAGGTAGCTACCGTTGTGGCATTTTTGTGCTCGGAAAACGCGGCGCAAATCACCGGCGCGGCCATACCTGTTGACGGAGGTATGACCGGCGGTTTTTGAGGCGCTATCAGTTACCGAAGAAGTAACTCAGGCTCGCACCAATAACTTGTGGCGGACCATAAAGTTGGTTGGCCAGACCAGACAACCCAACAAAGTTGAAGGCCTGCTCGGTGTATTCCTCATCAGTCAGATTTTTCGCCCACACCGCGGCTTCCCAATTGCCTGCTGCGTCGCTAATCCAGACACGGGCGTCAACCGTCGAATAGGAATCTGACAGGTTATAAGGGTCATTAAATGCATCGCGATACATGTCGTCGGTGTACTTAAAGTTCGCCTGAATACCCATCTGCAAGTTGGATCCGACCGCAAACTCGTAACGGATCAGGCCGTTGGCCTGCACCTCTGCCGCGTTGGGGGATTGGTTACCCGCTGGCACAACACCAATGGCACCCAGCTCGGTATCCAAGAGCCCAAGACCCAAGCCGATCGTCAGCCCTTCAGTTGGTGCCGCCAGCAGATCAATGTCCAGACCATAGATCTCAGCATCATCAGCATTGGTAAAGGCGGTCACCAATACGCCTGGCACCAAGGTCTGCATATCTTTGTAGTCGTAGAAGAATGCCGAGGCATTCAACTGGACCCTGCCCGATGCCAGCGTGGACTTTGAGCCAATCTCATAAGCTGTGATCGTTTCGGAATCGAACGGCACCAGCTCACTGTTATCGAACGTGAAGTCGCCAAAGAAGCCGCCACTCTTGAAGGCGGTCGACACACTGCCGTAGAGCAACCAATCGTCTTTTGGTCGAAACTCGAGTGCCACTCGGCCTGACAAGTTGTCATCAGAGAATGTGCTGTCTGTTCCAGTCAGCTGGAACGCACCCAGCCCCGTAGGCCCGCAGAACGGATCGAGGATACAGCTCGCGTCGTAGGGGTTGAGGTCAGTGGTGCCACCGGCAAAATCGATCTCTTCGTCGGTGTAGCGCAAACCAGCCGTCAGATTCATGCGCTCCGAGAGTGGAATATCGACGCTGCCGAAGAACGCCCAGGTGGTGGTCTCTTGGTCAACATTCCAAAACAGGTTGGTGACGAAAAAGTCTCCTGCCTCAAAAATGTTCTCTGACTCAAACTCATCCTGAGAGTAGAAAGCGCCAACGATCCACTGGGGGCCGGAGTCACTGCCGCCAGACAGTCTCAACTCCTGAGAGAATTGGCTGATATCTTCGTCGTGAGTAATCGAGGAAAGCTGCAAGGGGTGCGAGTTGATGTTGTCACCAAAGACGCGGTCCTGCGACTCGTACCCGGTAATCGACACTAGGTCCCAATTTCCCAGATCCCACTCGAGGCGCAGCACACCCCCGGTGTAATCGGTGTCGAGAATGTATTTGGCGGCTTCGTCCGGGTTAAAGGTGTGGGTATAGGGGTCGCCGTCGGCGGTCTCCTGAATACCAAACACGTCCGAACACTGCGCATTATCGAACTGATAGTTTGCCGCCGGCGCGCACAACTCCGCAGGATTACTCGGGTCCAAAAGACCATAGATAGTAAACGGCGTGTTGGTGCCCTCAACGTTGCCGAAGTGAATACTCAGATCACCTCTAAAGGAATCGCTCGGGTCAAAACTGAGCGTCGCTCGGCCTGAGAGGGATTCAAGATCACCAAAATCGGTGCCAGTTAGGCGGTTGTCATGGAATGACTCGCCCTGGTTTTTGTAACTGATAGCCAGTCGACCCGCAGTGTTGGCAGAGAGGCCGCCACTCACAGCGCCCTGCACGTCGACCATGTCGTAGTCACCGTAGCTGCCGCTTATGTAGCCCTCAAACTCCTGCGTGGGTCTGCGGTTAATAATGTTGATCGCACCACCCGTCGCGTTGCGCCCATATAACGTACCTTGAGGACCCTTCAGTACTTCGACTCGCTCGACATCAAACATGCGCGCATCGAGCATCGCGGGTGATGCCAAGAATACCTCATCGATATACACACCCACTGACGGGTTGTTGTTGGCATTAAAATCATTCAGGCCCACACCGCGAACGGTGATGGCAGGGTTCACGCCACCCAGCGTGCCTTTGATATCGATATTGGAGAGCAGCTGCGCGATATCGGTCGCGTCTTCTACCCGGAAGCTCCTCATATCCTCAGCGGTAAACGCATTCATTGCGATGCTGACATCGGTAATCGCCTGCTCGCGTTTTTGGGCCGTCACCACGACCTCTTCGAGGGTTTGCGCGCTCACCGTCGTGGCCAGTGTGCTCAGTACAACGCTAAAGCCCAATGAAGTTTTGAATAGCTGTTTCATATGAAAAGCACCCCTTTTGATGTGATTTAGCGGCCTTATGAACACATAAATCCGCAGTTAAGCAGGCCATTTGAGTGAGATATTAAACCCAAGTTAACTCGATTACAACGTGATTACACACCTAAAATCAGCTATAATTAAACAAAATACCGCGCTAACTTGGCATTTCGGCCCGGCGCGCACTGATAAGAGAAATTAAAAATGACGTCTGCGCCTGCGACATGCGATGCCCCGTTCGCCATTGGGGACTACACCTCTGCCCCGCTACGGCTAGACATGCAGGTGCGCTTTACGAACCAGTCACCCGCTACCGTCTTTGACGTGATGGGCGATCCAGCACAGATTCAGAACTGGTACGTCCTGGCCAAAGACACCGTGGTGGACGAGCAGACCGCCGAAGACAAGCTGCAGTTTGAAGTTGATTTCATTTTGTTCGGCAAGGTGAGAGAGGAAGTCATGTTGTGGAACCCGCCGCAGCGTTACGTGTATCGAGCGTTTGGCGAGCACTTTCCGTTCGCAGATTATGTTGCCCTCATCGAAGTCGAAGAAACGGCACCCAATACCGGCGTACTCAGGTGGCAACAGTTCTTTACGGAGATCGAGGGCGAAGACAACCAGCGGTTGCTCTCAGTTATTCTGCCGCATCTCAACGAGGTCAGCCTGCAGCGGCTTGCCACCATGATTAATGGCTCAGATGTCAGTGTGGTCAGCCATCTGTGAGCCGCATGGCGTTAATCAATGCGTACTTGATGTCTTCTTCCGGGGCCATCATCTATCTGATCGCGCCGGTTCTGATTGGCAGCGCGATGGACTCTCTCGCTTTTGACAGTGAGCAGGCAGGGCTGCTGCTGGCAGCTTACTTTCTAGGCTATACCCTGATCACGACCTCGGCCGTCTTCTGGCTCAGTCACGTCAATATGCGCTCGGCTGCCTGGCTTTCGTCGTTCGTCTTCATCGCTGCCTTACTTACAGGCGCCACACAAAGCGCTGCGGCACTTATTTATGTTGGGCTGTTTTTCGCGGGGGTCGGCGCCGGCATGCTGTATGGCATTTCGATCACCATCATTGGCCAGAGTGATGCACCAGACAAACACTTTGGCATTGCGCTGGCTGCACAGCTGGTGTTGGGGAGCGCGCTGTTATTTGCAGGACCGGCCATCATAGGCCCCCAGTTTGGCTTCGCCGGCATATTGATCGCCTGCGCTTTTTTTGTGGCCATACTCTCCGTGACCACTCAGTGGACGCCCACCTCTATCTCTGCTGAAAACCAGCAAGGCGGTGATAAAACATCAACAGGCCACGGCGCGACAGTCTTCGTGAGCTTGATCGCACTTTTGTGTTGGTTCACGGGCTATTCAGGCGTCTACGCCTTTGTTGAACGCATTGGCGTAGCCGGTGGCCTCACGGGGCAGCAGATTGGGCTGATCCTCTCGCTGACCATCATTACGGGTGTTGCCGGCGCCATGGGCGCGGCGTGGCTCGGGGATCGTTGGGGAGCCATGAAACCTCACTGGCTTGGCATGGCTGGCACCTTGGTGACCGTTGGCTTACTGAGCAACGAGCCAGGCCTAATTCAATATTCTTTGGCCATTATTGCGCTCACGCTGACACTCAATTTTTGGCTGGCTTACATGTTGGGTAGCGTGACGCGGGTCGATATTTCCGGGCGCTATGCAGTACTCACGACAGCGGCGCTCGGGGGTGGTGCCATGGTCGGCCCGGCAATGTCCGGCTTCGTTTTACAACAAACCAACATGTTGCAGGTATTACTGGTTTCACTGATTCTGATTTTTGCCGGCTTCTCTGGTATCACGATGGCACTGCGGCGGTTTTCTGCAGTGCCAGCCAACAGTCATTAAGAGGTTAATCACCATGTCATCTCTGCACACATTACCCCGGTCAGGCGCCAGCTATGAGGAAGTCACCCGTCAGGTTGATGAATTGGTAGACGGTATGACCCCCGAGCAGAGCGGCAAGCTCAGTAGCACGGCTTTTTGGGGCATTGGTGACGCGCTACAAATTGCGAAGGAAACCCACGCCAAATTTTTCTCCTGGAACGCGCTGTTCACGTTTCAAGAGGGATCTGCGGCGAAGCTTGAAAATGATGTGCTCGATATTTGCATTGATCTGGTCGGCGGCGATGAGCAGTCACGAGGCAACCTGACTTCGGGTGGTACCGAATCCAATTTTTGTGCGCTCCACGCCATGCGCAACTGGGCGAGAGAACACCGACCTGACATCACAGCGCCAGAGATCGTCGCACCCTACTCGATCCACTCCACCGTGCACAAAATGGCCAAAGTGCTGGATATCAAAGTGGTGACCGTCCCGCAGTTGGCTGACCTGTCCGCAGATGTGGCGGGCATGCAAGCCGTTATTGGTCCCAACACCATCGGTATCGCCACATCGGCACCGAGTTGGCCCTATGGATGTGTTGACCCCATCGAAACGCTGGGCCACATCGCCATCGAGAATGATCTCTGGCTGCATGTGGATGCTTGCGTCGGCGCCTACATCGCACCGTTCTTTCGGGAGCTGGGCGAGGAGATTCCCGCGTTTGATCTGAGCGTGCCTGGCGTACGGTCTATCTCAGGCGATCTCCACAAATACGGTTATGCACCCAAGCCACTCTCCACCATCATCTGGAGGTCACAGGCAGAACAGGCGTATCACTACATTCCCGTGACCGAGTGGCCCTGTGGCCTCTACCTGTCCCAGGGGTTTGTGGGCAGCAGGCCCCTAGCACCCATCGCAGCCGTGTGGGCGCTGATGCACCATCTAGGACATGAGGGCTATGTCGCCAACGCTAAAAAACTGCTCGATATCCGCAACGCCATTATTGATAAGGTCGAGGCGATCGACGGCCTAACCACTTGGCCCACCCACGGACCCCTGCTACAAATCGCCGGTGAGGATCTCGACATTCAACTGGTGGTTGGTGCGATGGAACAACATGGCTGGAAACTGCTGGGGGTGCTTGACCCACCGGCCATCCATCTCACCATCGACGTACTCAGCGAGTCGTCTTTAGAGAAGTTTTTGGCCGACCTCGAGACATCTGTCGCCGACATTCGGGCTGGTAAGATCGATACCGAAGGATTGCTGACATACGGCGGTGTTGCTGCCGAAGAGATAGCACCCAAGTGGCTACTGAGCGCAGTGGAAATCATGGGCGTCGATCACTGATGCGATTGTCCGAGACAATGGGTCACCCAGCCAAAAAATTATGGCCCCAATGGGGTTTAGTGGAGAGCGTGTCATGGCAAAAATGACTCCGGAACAATTGGCAGCGCTGCGGCAGCACGACAAACCGGCATTTGCTTTTGATAACGCAGAAATCAACGCGTTTTTCGAGCGCGCTCTGCCCCACGGTTACACCCTCGAGACGAATGGCTTCGCAGCGCATCCCGGGTTTTTTCAAGCACCCCATCGTCGCGACATTGATGGCAACGCCGATGTCGTGATGGTGGGTTGCCCGCTGGACCTCGGGGCAATTGGCCTGGCAGGCGCGCGACACGGGCCCGAAGCCATCCGCACAGCCAGCCGGCACTTTGGCCCCATCAATGATGCGTTTGGCTCAATCCCTTTCGAGCAATGCAGTGTGATCGATTACGGCGATGTCGAGTGGTCTTGCACCGACCTCACCACTCGGGTCACAACCGATATCGCACAGGTATTTGAGGCAATTGGCCGACAAGGTTGCCTGTCTCTCTCCTGCGGTGGCGAACACACCACCACCTATGGCGTATTAAAGGGCCTCGCTGCGGCTTACGACGACGCTTTTGGTCTCCTCCATATCGATGCGCACTGCGACACCATGTCCGCCTGGGGGGGCGATGAGATCAACGATGGCTCTGTGTTCCGTCGCGCGGTGCTAGATGGCTTTATTGATCCTGAGCGCTGCATTCAGATAGGCATCCGCGGTCGGGCAGGCTTTTTATGGGAGTTCTCCCACGACGTGGGCATGACAGTGATTACCGCAGATGAGGTGCACGAAAAAGGCTGTGACTACATTAGTGACCAGTGCCGGGAAATCATCGGAAGCGATAGATCCTATCTGTCACTGGATATCGATAGTTTAGACAGCAGCGTGATGATGGGAACAACAGGCCCCGAGCCCTTCGGTCTCACGGCGCGACAGGTTCGCCAGCTCATTCACGGTGCAAGAGGCCTCAACCTGGTGGGCGCAGACCTGGTAGAACTCAACCCAAATCGTGACCCATCGGGCAGTTGCGCCCATCTCGCCGCGGCGCTCTTCTTTGAGTTGCTGAGCGTGCTGACCGACATTAAAGGGGCAGACGCAACCAGCGGCGTCACGACCTGGTAGAGCGGGATCAGAAGGTCGAGGGGTGGGTATGCATTTTTCTCTTACAGAACAAGTTGCGCTAGTCACCGGTGGCAATTCAGGCATCGGGCTCTGCACAGTCAAACGATTTCTCGAAGCAGGCGCCAAGGTGGTTGTGGCTGATCTTGCGTCTGAATGTTCGCTCGAAGCGCAACCCAATCTTCTCTATCGCCAATGTGACGTCACGCAGGAGGACCAGGTCAAAGCGGCGATGGAAGCGACAGTCACGGCATTCGATTCACTGACCGTTGTTGTGAATAACGCAGGCACCTTCTCGAACTACAACGCCATACAAGACAAGTCCTCCGACGACTTTCTGAGGTGCCATCAGGTCAACCTCATGGGCGCCCTGCACGCCATGAAGCATGCGGCCAAACTCATGAGTCGCGGTGGGAGCATTGTTAACACAGCGTCTGCTGCGGGGTTGGTGGGCGTGGTGGGCTTATCTGACTACGTCGCGTCCAAGCACGCACTGGTAGGTCTTAGTAAATCTGCCGCCCTTGAGCTCGCAAGCCATCAGATCCGTGTGAACTGTGTGTGCCCCAGTAGCGTGGATACGCCCATGGCAAACGCCGACGGCGGAGAGGATCTCCTCGCAGCAGAAAAACTGCTGGTGCCGCTGGGGCGAATCTGCGCACCAGAGGAGGCCGCCGCGCTCATCCACTTTCTCGCCAGCCCAGAAAGCGCCTTCATTAGTGGGCAAGCCATTATGCTCGACGGCGGCATGAGCGCGGGGACCAGCGCAGCCGCTTTTGATAAGTTGGCGCAACCATGAATCAGCCGTCACCCACCAGAAAAGAAGACCCCGGGTTTCTGTATTACGCCATCAAGCAGGTATGGATGGCGGCAGGCGCGGCAGAGGCGCACGCTCACTATGTCGCAGACGCTATTACGTTTGCGCACATTCAGGGCAAACTAAATCAAGGCCTTGGTGTTTACGAGGCAATCGATATTGCACTTGAGATGGGCATACTCGATATCTCAGCCGAGCCTGTGGTGGTCGACGAGGGGCCGGTGTGGGCCACAGTCGATGGCAACAGAAGCTCTGGCTATTGGTGCCTCAACATCATGGCTGATCTGGCCATCGAGAAGGCGCGTGAGCATGGCATTGGTTTAGTCTTCGGTGGTAATCACAACGATGCGGGCAGTTTTGCGCGCTACGTTTACAAAGCCTTCGAGCAGGACATGATGGCCATGTCATCAAACAACACTGTGCCACTAGCAGCGCCCTTTGGCGGCATGCTCAACAAGCTATCTTGCGCACCGTTTGACGCCATCAGCCCTGCAGGTGACAAGCCACCTGTCTGGACCAGCGTCGCGCTGGCCGAGTTCTACGACGCGGACGTTTCAGAAGCGGCTATCCACGGCAAACCGCTCGCAGGTAAATGGCTCATCGATCCCACTACCGGCGAATTGTCAGATGACGCCGGCCGATACGCCGAGCCGATTGAAGGCTACGGCAGAGTCTGGGGTTGCAGGGCCGCAGGCCAAATTGAGGAGCCGCGCACCTACGCTCTCAATATGTGGAACGAGGCCATGACCGCGATCATCAACCCTCTGGGTATTCCATCCACGGCGCTGCCCTCGGTGGAGGAGATTACCGACCCGGACACTAACAACTCGGTGCCCTCGGTGGGCGGTAGCTATTACCTATGCATCAATCCCGCCAAGTTTGGGTCCATTGACGCGGTCAAGGCGCGATCAGACGCCTATGTTGATGCGATACAAAATTGTCCTCCCAGACCCAGTCAATCTGTTCGGGTTCCCGGATCGGTCGGCTACCAACGATTGATTGAGAATACCTCCGAGGTAGACGTCTTAACGAATCACTGGGATCCATTTTTTGTCGGCATTGCCGGCAAATACGGATTGTCAGAGCAGAAGCTACGCGACGGCTTTCAAGCCGAACGCGGCTGACCTCCCTCGCCACAGACGTATTTGCTGAACCACAATCTTCGGTGTAGATTATTGGGCGTCTACGCGTGTCTTGTTGCGGCCAATCGGCCTTGACATGGTAGAGGTCGCCAGTTCGAATCTGGCTGGTC
>Ga0255757_10002655_pt1 | contig 16743 bp, 20 predicted proteins | sample 071ome_27_FD_179957 | JGI IMG/M metagenome (GOLD analysis project Ga0255757, IMG submission 179957) | Coastal salt marsh microbial communities from the Groves Creek Marsh, Skidaway Island, Georgia - 071409AT metaG (version 2) | ecosystem: Environmental > Aquatic > Marine > Intertidal zone >...
ATGAAATTCATTAACACCTTCTTTTTGAAGTTTTTTTACCAAGTCAGTTGCAATGCTAGAACCTATCATTTTTTGAACATCTGGATTATCTTCAGATCCTTCAAATTCTTTTTCTATCCAGGCAGGTACAGAAGTTCCGCATTTATTACTGAAATTTTTAACTCTCTTATAATTTTGAATGGGCATGATACCTGGTAATAATTGAATTTTAATTCCTTGTTTTGCAATATCATCTCTAAATTTTAAAAATATATTTTCATCAAAGAAAAATTGAGTAATGATTCTATCAGCACCTGCATCTACTTTTCTTTTTAGGTTATCTAAATCTAATTCTTTATTTTTTGAGTCTGGATGTATCTCTGGATATCCTGCAACTGAAATATCAAAATTTGCTAACTTTTTTAAACCAGCGGTCATATCAGCTGCATTTTTATATCCATTAGGATGAGGTTTGTACTGTTCTCCTGGATTTCGAACATCTCCTCTTAAGGCGACAATTCTTTTTATTCCTTTTTCAAACCAGTTAAGAGCGATATCATTGATTTCATCTTTTGACATGTCAACACATGTTAAATGACCTGCCACTGGAACATTACTTTCTTTTCTAATTTTTTTTACAAAACTGTCAGTTTTTATTCTTTCGCCACCACCAGCACCAAAAGTAACCGAGTAAAATTGCGGATCAAAGCTTTCAAGTTTTTTTAAACTTTTCCACGCAGCAACTTCATCCTCTGCATTTTTGGATGGAAAAAATTCAAAACTAAATTTTAATTCTTCTTTCATAATTTTAGTTTCAAATTTGCCGGAAGGTAAAAAAAAACCACCGGCTAAAGCGGTGGTCAAAATCGCTTTAGCAGTTTTTATATAGCGCCCGCAATTTGATGTAAATCAGCGCTTAGATGTTCTTATAGTTAAATAATATCTTATGTAAATACTAATTATCTTTAAATTCAGGTTTTTTTTTAGGCAAATCTCTTAAAGTTGCTATAGCAACAAACCAGTAGAACCTTAGTTTATTAAAAAAACCTTTTCTTGCTTTTAGCAAGTAATACTCAGATAACCCACATTCTGTTTTGATGTAATTAGTAATATCTTTACTCATTTTTTTAATTTTTCTATCAATTTCTTTATAATTAATGGAACTAAACCTATCAATACAAATGAAATAATTATCTCAACACTTAGTATATCCTCAATTTTATTAATTTTTGATAATTGAACACCCGCATTTACAAAAATGATAGTTCCAAGAAACATACCGATTTGAGATACCAAATAGAAAGTCAATACTTTCATTTTAGTCAGACCAAATACCAAGTTTATAATAAAGAATGGAAATATCGGACTTAATCTTAAGAAAAACAAATAATAAATTCCATCTTTTTTAATTCCTTCATTTATTTTTTCTAAATATTTGGAATACTTTTTTTCTACATAATCTCTTAAAACAAACCTGGACATTAATAAGCATAAAGTTGAACCAATCGAGCTTGCAAATGACGTTAGTATCACACCTGGAATTAAGCCGAAAAGAGCTCCAGCCAAGATTGTTTTCAATGCCCCAAAAGGCAATGCAAATGCTGTCACTATTACGTAAATAATAAAGAATACCACTACAGATAAAGAATAATTTAATTTGATAAATTCATTTAATTTATCATGTTGGCTTTTAATCGTTTCAAAAGAAAAGTATTGGCTATAATCAAAAAGCAGCCCAAACGAAATGGTTCCTACAAAGATTAAAATAATAAAAATTTTAAAAATCTTGTTAGTCATTAACTACAACTAGAACCGCCTAGAACACAAAATTTTGAACAGTGCGGATGATTAAGGTAGATTTTTTTCATCGATTCTTTAAGACTGTCGCCCAAGTCAAACTCTTGTTTATAAGGAAGCAAAGTACACGCAATAACACTTGGGTTTTCATTTCCTTTTTTCTTAACAATCATTCGAGAAGTTGAACACATTACAGTATCTGGACTTTTATTTAAAATTCTCCAACATTCAGTTGTTATTTCTGGAGTATCTTGTTTTTCATCCATTTCAGCAAAAGTTACTAATTGGTTTTTATTATTAGAGTCCAATGTAAGTTGATATTGATCAATGAATTTTTTAAAATTTCTTCTTGTTGTTTCTTCATCTTCATTCCACATCAACCGGGTTGCCAAACAATAATTAAATTTATTCTCAGACAACCATTTTAATCCTTCAATCATTGGATCCCAGCTATTTGGACCTCTGATTTGTTCATGCTTATCTTTATTATAATGATCAATTGAAACTCTAATTGTTAGGTTTAAGTGATTTAATTTATTTAAATCATTCTTATTATTTATCATTGGTTTCATTGCATTAGTAAGCACTAAAGTTTTAAAACCATTATCAAGAGAATATTTAATCATCTTAAAAATATCTTTATTCATAAATGGCTCACCACCAGTAAATCCAATTTCTTCAGTTCCCATTTCATTTTGAATACTTTCATTTACAAACTTCTTAAATTCATCAAAAGAAAGATAAGACAAACGATCATTTTTAGGACTTGATTCAATGTAACAATTTTTGCAAGTTAGATTACAAAGTGTTCCTGTATTGAACCATAACGTTTTTAATTTTTTAGATTCTATAAAAGCTCTAACTTTATTATCTGCAGTAAAATTTTTATTTTCAAATTTTTGGAACATTTTCAATTCTTTTAAACTAAATAACTTTAATGTATATTATTCAAATGTTCCCAGAAAACTACTTGCTTTTTTTACAAATAATTATTGTGATGTTTGTTACTCCCGGAGGACCCAGAGTTTTAATCATGTCCCAGTCGATAAATTATGGTTTTAAAAAAAGCTTATGGACAGCTTTTGGTGATGTTACAGCGAATTCTGTACAGATGTTACTTGTTCTTTTTGGCTTAAGTGCATTGATAGAAATATTTCCAAATATCGTCTCTGTTTTTAAGTGGGTTGGTATTTCATACATATTATATGTTGCTTATGGTTTTTTTAAATCTAAAGCAAACTTAGATATTAAAACTGGAAAACAAATTAAATCTAATACTGCTTTATTTAGAGATGGGTTTTTTATTGCTTTCTTTAGTCCAAAGGCTATCGTTTTTTTTGCTGCTGTATTTCCAACTTTTTTAACTGGTGAAAATTATATTGCCCACTTTATTATTATGCTTATCAGCTGGGTAACTTTAGATTTTTTAACATTGGCAATTTACTCAAAGGTAGCTGAGAAAATTATTGATCAATTAAAGTCAAATCCAAAAACATTAAATTATGTTTCTGCTGCTGCACTAGTAATTATTGCTGTGTTTATTGCTGTAAAAGTTTAAGACAACTAAGAGTTGTAGCATTTTTTCATTCTAAATATTGAACGTCATTAACTCTCTATATATAAATCTTTATAGTTAATTAACTAAATAACAAACAGGGGAGAATATGAAAAATCTATATAGATCTATCTTAACTTTCATCTCTGTACTTGCATTAGTTTTCAGTTTTGGAACTGCAAATGCAAAAGTTGAGGGTAACACAATTATCCTTGGTGCTGCAGTATCTTTAACTGGAAAATATTCTACTAACGGCGAGCATACTAAAAATGGTTATGAACTTGCTGTTAAAAGAATTAATGACATGGGCGGAGTTAAAGTAAAAGGGAAGAGCTATAAATTTAAAGTCATATACTACGATGATGAGTCTAACTCAAAAAGAGCTGCTCAATTAGCAGAGAGACTTATTAAACAGGATGGCGTTAAATATATGCTTGGACCTTACAGTTCAGGATTAACAAAAGCGATTGCACCAGTGACTGAGGAAAATAAAATTCCTATGGTTGAAGCAAACGGTGCATCAAGATCATTATTTACTAAAGGATATAAATACTTGTTCGCAGTGTTATCACCTGCAAACCAGTACCTAGAAGTAGCAATCGATCTAGCTGTTGAAAAGAACGGTGGAAAGCCAGTTAGAATTGCACAAGCTTTTGAGCAAGATGCATTCTCACAAGACGTTAGATTAGGAATTTTAGATGCAGCAAAAAGAACTGGATCAAAAATCATAATCGACGACAAGCTTCCAAAAGAACTTAACGATATGGCAGCAACTTTAGCAAAAGTTAAAGCTGTTAAGCCAGACGTTCTTGTTGTGTCAGGTCACTCAAAAGGTGCGTTAACTGCAATCAGACAAATTGCTGAGATGAAAGTTGATGTTCCAATGTTAGCGATGACACACTGTGACGCTTCAAAATTAGCAAAACAGCATGGTGAAAAATCTCAGTATGCACTATGTGCATCTCAGTGGCATAAGACTTTAACTTACAAAGATAAATTCTTTGGTACAGGTATGAAGTATGATGCTGATTTCACTAAAGCTTATGGATATGCGCCTCCATATCAAGCAGCAGAATCTTCTGCAGCATTATTAGTTTTCAAAGATGCATTTGAAAGAGCTAACTCTTTTGACACAAAAGCAGTTAGAGATGCACTAGCAAAAACTAATATGCAAACTTTTTATGGAAACGTAAAATTTGGTTCAGGTGGTCAAAATACTGCTAAGCCAATGGTGCTTTTCCAAGTTATGTGCAAAAGTGGTAAGTGTGAAAACGTAGTTGTTGCTCCAACAAAATGGGCAGCGGCTGAGTTAATTCACCCAATACCATCTTGGTCAAAAAGATAACTTAATATAGAAATTGCCCTCTTCTTAGTTTAGAAGAGGGCAATTTTTTTAGGAGAAAATGGATTTTTTAGTATTTCAAGTTCCAGCTTTAACTGCTCAAGCGATTCTTGACGGAACTCTTTTAGGTATTTTATTTGCTTTAATTGCTTACGGTATGGCTCTTCAATGGGGTGTGATGAATATCATTAATATTGCTCAAGGAGAACTTGTAATCATGGGTGGGTACATTGCATACTTTATGTACACGTCCGGCATTCATCCTGCCTGGGGTATTTTCGTATCACCAATCATTATGTATTTTGTGGGAGTATTTATTTATAAACTTGTAATAAACAAAGTCGTTGACCGTGACATGTTTATTTCAATTTTAGCAACATTTGGAATTAGTATTTTAATGATGCAATTAATGAATTTTAGTTTCGGTTCAGATGTGGTTGTTGCACAATCAAATTTTGGAACAACAATGTTATTTAATAATTCAGTTACACTTCCAAATTCTAAAATTTTCTCAGCAGTGGTTAGTATTGCTTGTGCAATATTATTAACACTTTATATGAAAAAATCTAAGCTTGGTCGAGCAATAAGAGCAACAGCTCAAAATGCAAGAGCAGCAAAAATTTTAGGTGTAGATACTGAAAAAGTTTATGCTTCAACTTTTGGAATTAATGCTGCACTATGTGGTGTTGCAGGTGCATTAGTTGCGATTACATTTACTTTACACCCATATGTTGGGTTACCTTACACGGTAAGATCCTTCATGATTGTAATTGTTGCAGGCCTTGGAAATTTGCCAGGCGTTGCAATATCTGGAATGAGTTTAGGAGTGTTCGAAGAATTTGCAGACTATTTACTTGGAACAGAATTTAGGATTGCATTTGTATTCTTTTTATTAGTATTTATTTTGCTTTATAGAAGATTTAAACTTGCAAGAACAAGGGAGTATCTAAAATAAATCAATGTTAGCTTTTACCAAAAGAGAACTTTATATTTGTGGTGCACTTTTATTATTTTTATTAGTTGCTCCATTTATTTTCGTTAATTTTAAATTGCAATTAGCATTCATGTTAATCTTAATTATTCTTGCAATGACATGGAACATTCAAGGTGGAGAAATGGGTTATAATTCATTTGGAAATATAATGTTTTTTGGAGTCGGGATGTATTTGTGCGCAAGTATGCAAATAGGTTTATATTTTCCTTTAGCTGAATGGACAGAAAGCGGAGGGGAAAAAACTTTTGTTCATGAACCTGATCAATATTTTAAAGGTTTAGCTGTTGGACTAGCATTTGCTGCTTTAATTCCACCTATGATTGCTGGTTTAATTGGATATGGAATTTTAGGATTAAGAGGACATTATTTTGCAATTTGCACTTTAGGAATTGGTATTGCATCAGGTGAATTGGCGGGTGGAATAGAATTAATTGGAGCAGGACAAGGTATGACAGCACCACCATTCCCGAAAGGTCTAGGAGATTTAGAAACTAGGGGAGAGTTTTTATACTTTTTATGTTTAATTCTTTTGGTTGCCACCTTTACTTTTATTAGATGGTTATACACCACAAGATTTAGATTAGTTTTAAATGCTATTAGGGATAATGAAGATAAAGCTGAAGCGATGGGTATAGAAACCATGCGTTATAAAATTACTGGCTGGATGATTTCAGCATTTTTCTGCGGTTTAGCAGGAGGTCTTGTAGGAACAATGGTTGGTTACATAGAACCAGTTGAAGTAGCGTTTGATGGAAGAGAGATGGGCGTATTCATGGTATTAATGACAATTCTTGGAGGAAAAGGAACTTTATGGGGACCAATAATTGGAGCTTCTGCATTTCATATCTTTAAAGAAAGTTTCTGGTCATTATTCTTAGGCTGGCAGTATGTCGCTCTTGGGGTTCTAATCATCGTAATCGTTGTTTATTTCCCAGAAGGGTTGATGGGTTATTTAAGAGAAAAAAAACCAGAGTGGTTCGGAGAAGTTATAGATGAAAAAGATAGAAAGGCTCAAATAAGTTTAGATTAATGGCATTACTTGAAGTTAAAAATGTTTCAAAATCTTTTGGTGGTGTAAAAGCCAATGTAGATATTTCATTGCAAGTTGAACAGGGATCTATTGTTGGAATTATTGGCCCTAACGGTTCTGGAAAGACAACATTGTTTAATTCAATAGTTGGAACACATCCAATTGATCAGGGTTCAATTAATTTTGATGGAAAAGAAATTTCTGACCTAACTATCCCATCCATTGCAAAATTAGGATTGCTTAGAACTTTTCAGCAAACTAGAATTTATGGAAAACTTAACTGCGTTCAAAATATGTTAATTTCTCACAAACCAAGAGATGAAACTATTTTTACAGTTTTTTCAGGAATACCCGCTGATTTAACAGCAAAGGCAGAAGATATTTTAAAATTTGTAGGGCTTTATCAAAAAAGAAATTTAAGGGCTGGGGATTTATCTTTTGGTCAGCAAAAACTTTTAGAGTTAGCTATGGCATTAATGAGTGATCCCAAAATGTTATTGCTTGATGAGCCAACCGCAGGGATTAACCCTACTTTAATTAATGGTATCATTAAAAGATTAATTTCTGTAAATAAAGAATACGGAATAACTCTTTTAGTGATTGAGCATAATATGAAAGTTATTATGCAATTAGCTCAAAAAATTTTTTGTGTAGCACATGGTCAACTTTTAGCCGAAGGAGATCCGGATCAAATTAAAAATGATAAGCGAGTAATTGATGCTTATCTAGGAGCACAATAATGGCAGATCAATATTCAGTTCTAGGTGCAAAACCAACTAAATCAGATCTAGAAAAACTCTCATCTGGAGAAACTCATGTAACAATTGAAGGTTTAACTGCCGGATATGGTAAAATGGAAATTCTACACAATATAGATTTATTATGCAGCAAAGCCCAATCACTTTGTTTAATTGGACCCAATGGAGCAGGCAAATCAACTATTCTTCATTCTATTTATGGTTTCACAAATATTTTTTCGGGTAAAATTAATATTGATGGAAAAGAAGTTACAAACGTAACACCAGCTGAAAAATTAAAGTCATTCGGTATTGCATATATTTTACAAGATAACTCTGTATTTCCAGATATGACAGTTGAGGAAAATTTATTAATGGGTGGCTATACAAAAGATAAAACAGAAGAAGCTTATGAAGAAGCGCAAAGAGTATTAGAAAAATATGAAAGACTAAGAAATAGAAGAAACCAACCTGCTAAAGTTTTATCTGGAGGCGAAAGAAGGCTATTAGAGATTTCTAGAGCTTTGGTTATGAAACCTAGTGTTTTATTAGTTGATGAACCATCAATTGGTTTAGAACCAAGATATATTGAAATGGTATTTGAAATTTTAAAAGACCTTCAGCAAAATGAAAACAAAACAATTATTTTAGTTGAGCAAAATGCAAAAAAAGGTCTTGAGTTTGCAGATATTGGATATGTTTTAGTTTCGGGAGAATTAGCAATCGTTGGTAAGGGTGATGAATTGCTAAATAACCCAGATGTCGGTAGATTATTCCTCGGAGGATAGTCTAAGTCTTGTTTTCATCACAATCTTTTAAGGACGGAGTTAAGCACGCAATTGGCGTTCCAGCCTTAGGGCTTGGCTCAAGTATGTTTGCTTTTGGAGCTTTTTTACATAGTGCTGGTTTTGATATATATCAGAGCTTCTTCTCAACATTTTTTACTTTTGCTTTACCTGGTCAGTTTGTGATGGCAGAGACAATTTTAGCTGGAGGAACTTTGTTAAACATTTTTCTAGCTGTTTTATTAACGAATAGTCGTTTGTACCCAATGACTGTCAATATTACTCCATTAATTAGAAATTCAAACGTTCCTAAATGGAAACAATATATTGGAGCACATTTCATTGCAGTGACATCTTGGTTTAATTTTTTCTCTGTTCAAAAAAATATTAAGGAAGATGAAAAGTTTAATTATTTTGTTGGATTAGGAGGATTTTTGTGGGTTAATTCAGTTGTTTGTACGGTAGCAGGGTACCTGTTTTCCAATCTGGTTCCTCATGAAATTTTAATTGCTCTTGTATTTATTAATCCAATGTATTTTTTAGTCATGACAGTAAGCAATTTAAAGGAAAAAAAAATTATTTGCTCAATTTTTGTTGGAGCAACCTTAAGTATATTTTTAAATGATGCTTTTCCTGGCTGGTCAGTTTTAATTGCTGGAGTTTTAGCAGGAACATTGGGTTTTTTTACCTTCAGAAAAGAGAATAATGAGTAGTCAATTTATTTACTTATCAATATTGGTCGCAAGTATTGGCACATATTTTTGTAGAGCTTTTGGCATGTTTAGTGCCAAAAATATCAAAGTAGATAGCCCTGTTTTTCATTGGATTAGATGTGTCTCTATGGCTGTCATTGCTGCTGTTATTGCAAGAATAGTTTTTTTCCCAGTTGGGATATTAACCGAGTCTACTATGTTAGTGAGAATTATTTGTACCTTAATTTTATTAGTCGTTTATTTTTTATTCAAAAAAAATGTAATATTAGCAGTATCTAGCAGTACAATCTGTTTTGTGATACTAAATCATGTTTTGTAATGGAAAAAGTCACAGGATTAAAAGTTAATAATCATTCATCTAGTCAAAGACTAGTAGATATTAAAATCGAAAATGATTATCTAGATAAAGTTAAAGAGCAGTTTGATCAATTTGATTTACTGGATATTGAATACAAGCCTTTTTTAAGATTTCATATTACCGATATATTTAACAAAATTTTTAACGAGAAAATTCAAAGTTTAACTAAAACTATTTTATTAAATAGAGATCAAGGAGCCTTTGTTATAGGTCCAGAAGAAATGGATCAATCTAAATACGATACTGATTTTTTGGTTAAGCTATCGACGGCTCTTACGCATCTTGTTGGTATTCCTAACTTTGATGCAATGTATGGAAAATATTATGCAAGGTTTGAAGTTAAAAATACTGATAATAGCGACAGCTATTTAAGAAAGGCAGCAAAAAAATTAGATCTTCATACAGACGGGACGTATGTCAAAGAAAAGACTGATTGGCTTTTGATGATGAAAATGAAAGAAGAAAATTCAGAGGGCGGAGAAAGTACATTGTTACATTTAGATGATTGGGAAGATTGTGAAAAGTTTTTCACTGACCCGATTGGCAAAGAAAATTTTGTCTGGGGTTCTCCAAAAAGTAAAAATGTAGATTACAAAATAGAACACCCAATTTTTTCCACGGATCACGAAGGAAAACCTATCATTTCATATATTGATCAGTTTCCTGAGCCACAAAGTTTAAAGCAGGGTCTATATCTAAATAGTTTGTCAGAATCTTTAGAGGGAAGCAAAAAACTTATATCTTTTAAATTGCCCCCTGGTTATGCAATTTTTTCAAATAATTATTTTATGTTACATGGAAGAAAAGCGTTTAGACCTCACCCTAAACTATACAGAGAACTTCTTAGACAAAGAGGTATTTTTTATAAGTGATTAGATTTATAGTCTTTTTTTTAATCTTATTTAGTTTAAATAATTTAACAATGGCCGATGAAAAAAAAGCATACTTTGCAGGTGGATGTTTTTGGTGTGTTGAAGAAGCATTTGAAAAAACTGATGGAGTTAAAGAAGTTAAGTCAGGTTATACTGGCGGACATGTAAAAAATCCAACATATGAACAAGTAACATACGAAGAAACAGGTCACTACGAAGCTGTTGAAGTAATTTATGACTCAAATAAAATTTCTTATGATCAACTTTTAGATGTTTTTTGGAAAAATATAGACCCATATGATGCCAAAGGTCAATTTTGCGATAAAGGATCGAGTTATTTATCTGCAGTTTTCTATCAAAATGATGATGAGAAAAAAGCTTATGAAGAGTCTAAAAAAAGGTTGAACAAAAAAGATGTTGCAGAATTTGCTACTCATATAAAAAAATTAGATATTTTTTATCCAGCTGAAGATTACCACCAAGATTTTTATAAAAGAAATCCATTAAGATATAAGTATTACAAAACTACTTGCGGCCGAGTTCAAAGATTAAAAAAAATCTGGAATTAACGTTTAGAAAAAAACTTCAAAATAAACGGAATAGAAAAAATAATTAAAAATATTCTTAAAAAGTGATGGTAGGTCACAAATAATGGATCAATGTTATAGGCTATACTGATAACTACCATTTCGTGCAAACCTCCAGGCGCAAAACTTAGAAATGCTGCCATGAAATCAAAACCTAGAAAGATTTTTAAAAAATAGGCGAAGATTGCTGCGATACCTAAAAGCAAAACTGAAACAATAAACCCGTGTAAAGAGTAGTAACCTATTTCTTTAATTGGCAAACCACTCAAACGACATCCAATTGCAGATCCTAGAAATACGAACGCAATATTAATGAAGAAGTCGGGAAATCTTGCAGTTGTTATTTCAAATGTGTAGAAAATTCCACAGAGTATCATAGCTGCTAAAATCGGTGCGGAAGGAACTTTTAATTTTTTTAATCCCATTGATCCTAATTGCGCGATTCCTAATAAAAAAATTAGTTCGAGAAAATATCTCAAACTATAATCTGGATTATTTCCATGTGATGAGATTTCCTGGTAACCAACCTGAGTAACAAATACAAAAGGTAAGATTAATACAATAAACAAAACTCTTGTTGCTTGTGGAATAACAACCTGTCCACTTTCTTTCTTACTATCAGTCATTTGGTTGATTGCTGCAGCTATAACAACAAAAGCACCAGGCAACCCAGCTAATACGGCAACCAGTTTTCTAAATTTACAAACTTTATAAAAATAAAATGCAACCACAATTGAACCAATGATCGTACAGATGATCATCGCTATAGATGAATAGATCCATAAATGAATTTTATATAATAACGTGATATTAAACGACCCAGCTAAAATCACACCAATGATTAAAAGAACTGGTAGGAATATTTTTTTATCAAAAGTTATTTTATAACTTGTGAAAGAAACTAATAAATTAAGAAGTAGCGCGCCTAATAACCAAGGTAAAGGCAGATGAATTAATGTACCCAGATACCCGCCTATTGCTCCAATAATTATACTTTTGTAACTTTTTTTAATTGCTTCAAAATATTCAGACACGTTTATTTGTTTCCTTTTTCAATTTTTATATATTTTTTAAAATCTAATAAATTCAAAGTATCGCTTGCTTTGTTTTTATATTTAGGAATTATATTTTTTTTAATCAAATCTAAAGTTTGTTTAGTTGAGTCTATATATCCATTTAATATTTGTTGAGAAAATAAAGCAAATTTAAATTTATTTTTACTAACATCGTTTAAAGTAAATTTTACATTTTGAGTAATGTTAAGCATTAAAGGTATATTTTTTATTTTTTTGTTTATCGTGTTTAATTGTTTTATTGAGTTAATACCGGTAATAAAAATACAATCTGCACCTAGTTTTTTAAAATGTAAAGCTCTTGTAATAGTCTCATCAAGCGAACCTGCAGTCAAAGCGTCTGTTCTTGCAACAACTAGGATATTTTTATTTTCTTTTGCAGCTTTAACTGCAGTTTTAATTCTCTCTTTTGCTTCTCTAAGGTTTAATAGTTTAACATGATCAGTTAACGCACATCTTTTTGGAAAAACTTGATCCTCTAACACTAGTGCTGAAGCTCCTGCATCTTCTAAATCTTTTACAGTTCTATAGATGTTAGCAAGACCTCCAAATCCAGTATCTGCATCTACAATTATTGGTAATTTTGTATGGCTACAAATTTTTCTAGTCGCATCAACTAATTCTTTTTGAGTAATTAAACTAGCATCAGGAAAACCTAAGCTCGCAGAGGACAAAGCAAAACCTCCAATAAATGAAATTTTAAATCCTTTACTCTGGATTAATTTTGCAGATAAAGGATCATGACAAGTTGGAAGATGATAGGTTTTTTTATCTTTTAAATATTTTCTTAAGAGTAAAGTTTTTTTATTCATTTGATAATAATTCTTTTAATTTACTGCGGTAGCTTGATAGTATTTTATAGTACTTTGGCACTGACTTGTTAGTAAAAAATTGTTTCCATCCAGATACACTTATTGTTCCTTTGAAATTATCTTTTCTATCAAAAACGGGAACAGCTACACTGGCAATATTATCTAGTCTCTCACCTGCAGTAAAAATATAACCTTTTTTGTCTATTTGATTTTTTAGTTCTGAATTATCCTCAGTATAAGCTAACAAAACTTTTCCTGTAGCTGATTTTAATTCAAACGTTGTGCCTTCCACAACATAATGATTTAATTCAGATTTAGAATTCACACGATATAGGCATACTTTTTTATTTCCAGCTTTTATCCAATAACCTGTCGACTGGCCTGTAGCCTCACAAACTTCACTTAAAATTTCTTTTATTTCATTTCCGATTTTAAAATTTGAATTATAAATTGAACCAAGTTTCCAACTACCGGGACCTAAGCGGTAACTTCCATTAATTTCATTTTTAATCAGAAAATTATGCTTTATTAGGGAACTGCATATTCTTAATATTGTTGATTTATTTAATCGAGTGATCACTGTTAATTCTTTTAAAGAAATACTTTTATTTGCGTCATCGAATGAATTTAAAATTTGGAAAGCTTTATCTAATACTTTTATGGTGCTCATAATGTTTTACAATGTGAAACATCATTTTATATTATAAAATTTGTTGACAATCTATATTTTTTTTGCAGAACTATATTTTTTTAAAAAATAAGGGGAGATTAAGATGGGCAAAGCTTACACACCAAATATTAAATCAGATAAAGGTAAAAACTTAACTAAATACGTAGCAGAGTTTGTTAAAAAAAATAAATACAACTCAATACCAAAAAATGTCGTTGAATTAGCAAAAAAACATATTTTAGATGGCTTCGGTCTAGCGTTATCAGGCTCAGTCGCAAGAACAGGAGATTACTTATTTAAGCATATTAAACAGAATTCAGCAAAAGGTAGGGCAACAGTAATCGGTTCTAAAATGAAAGTTACTTCACGTTTTGCAGCTTTGGCTAATGGTACTGGAATTCACTCAGATGATTATGATGACACACAACTTGCAGTACAAAAAGATAGAGTTTACGGGTTACTTACTCACCCGACAGCACCATGTTTACCAAGTGCTTTTGCAGAAGGTGAATTAAAAAAAATTAACGGTAAAGACTTTTTAAATGCATATTTAATTGGTGTTGATGTTGAATGTAAAGTTTCAGAAGCAATGTCACCTAGACATTATCAGCACGGTTTTCACTCGACTGCAACATGCGGAACTTTGGCTTCCGCAGCTGCAGCAGCAAAAATTAGAGGATATAATGTTGATCAAATACAAAGATCATTAGCAATTGCTGCATCATTAAGTGCAGGACTAAGAGAAAACTTTGGTACAATGACAAAACCACTTCACGCTGGAAGAGCAGCTGAGAGTGGAGTTGTTGCTTGTGATCTAGTTGGATATGGATGGTCTGCAACTGATAAAATTTTAGAGTCACCGAGAGGTTTCTTCCAAGCTCATGGTGGTGGATATAATTTAAATTCAATCAAAGGTCAGTTAGGTAGACCTTGGACTTTTTCTAAACCAGGTATTTCAATTAAACCTCATCCATGTGGATCTTTAACACACCCTGGAATGACAAAAATGTTAGAACTAATTTTAAAGCATGACATCAAACCACAAGACGTCGTTAAAGTTGATGTGGGTACAAACCATAACATGCAAAATGCATTAATCCACCATAGGCCAACTAATGAGTTCCAAGCGAAATTTAGTATGGAATATTCTATGGCAATTTTATTGGTTCAAAGAAGAGCTTACATTCCTGAATATCAAGATAAAAGAATTAATAAGCCAGATGTTCAGAAAATGTTAAGAAAAATTAATTTCTATAAAAATAAAGTTGCTGAGGCTGCAGGTTATGACAAGATGACAACTATTATTGATATTTATCTAAAAAATGGAAAGAAAATATCTGGTAGAGGTGATTTTGGAAAAGGAAGCCCAATGATCCCTATGTCTTATGATGAAGTTGCAGATAAATTCTTAGGATGTTGTGAATTTGCTAAATGGTCTACTAAAAAATCAAAAGCTATCATTGAAACGGTAAGACATTTAGAAAAATTAAAAGATATATCTAAATTAAGTAAACTTTTATCAAAATAACTTTTAATGAAAGTTGCTATACTTGACGACTATCAGGGAGTTGCTGAGCAACTCGCTGATTGGTCAAGTTTGAATAGTTCTTGCGATATAAAAGTTTTTAACACACCATTCGAGAATGAAGATCACGCTATAGAAAATCTTAATGGATTTGAAGCTCTCTTGATAATGAGAGAGAGAACGCCAATAACAAAAAAACTTATTGATGGCTGTCCAAATTTAAAATTTATTGCAACAAGCGGCATGAGAAATTTAGCGATTGATATGGAATATGCGAAATCAAAAGGCATAATAGTTTCAGGGACCGATGGAAACAAAAATCCAACTGCAGAATTAACTTGGTCATTAATATTAGGTTTAGCTAGAAATTTAAGACAAGAAACAGAAAATATGTACCAAGGATATTGGCAGACTACCTTAGGTGTAGAATTAAAAGGAAAAACATTAGGAATTATTGGTCTTGGTAAACTAGGTTGTCAGGTTGCTAAAATTGGAAAAGCTTTTGGTATGGAAGTTATAGCTTGGAGTGAAAATTTAAAAATGGCTCACGCAGAAGAGAATGGTGCATTGGCAGTAACTAAAGATGAATTATTAGAGAAATCAGACTTTATATCAATACATTATATATTGAGTGAAAGAAGCAAAGGTTTAATTAAATATGATGATATCTGTAAAATGAAGAAAACAGCATTTTTAATTAATACTTCAAGAGGTCCAATAATTGATGAGGATGATCTTGTTAAAGCTTTACAGGAAGAAAAAATTGCTGGTGCTGGTATTGATGTTTATTCAATTGAGCCATTACCAGAAAATCATAAGTTAAGGTTTTTACCGAATGCATTCTTAACTCCGCATATTGGTTATGTAACATTTGAAAATTATTCTAAATTTTATTCTCAGATGGCTGAAGATTTGCAAGCTTTTATTGATGGCAAGCCTTTAAGAGTTTTAAATTAAAATTATAATTTTTTCCAAATACCTTCAGCTGTAGCTAAAAGTTTATCGTCACACTTAATTTCCCCGTACATAAAGATCAGTGTATTAGTATGTTTTTTTATTTTTGCATATCCAATAATTTTATCTCCAACTTTCGATCCACCAATAAAATTAGTATTCAAGCTTATGGTCACTGCTCTACCTTTGATAACTTGATGTGCCGAGGTACCCATGCCTGAGTCCAGCATCGACATAACAAAACCACCATGAGTTACACCACCAGCATTCATATGAAATTCTTTAATAGTAGTAGTAAACTCAAATTCAGTATCTGATATTTTTCTAAACTCTAATCCGCCATTGTGTTTCATGAAACCAACTTTGCTTATATTTCTAAAATTCTCGGTCATTGATTATTTATGTTCATTTAAAATTTTATTAGTTTTACCAGTTAGTACATCAGTTCTTGTTGCATTGGCATTTGCATATGTCCAATAAATTTTTAATTTCTCTTTTTTTTTATTCATGAAACGATGTGGAATTTTAGCTGGTATCCAGCTAACTTCTCCTTTTTTTAAAATATATTTTTTTTTATTAATTTCAGCTATAGCCGTGCCTTCAAGGATCATCACAGCTTCCTCACACTTATGATAATGTAAGTTAATAGATTTATTTTGAGGAATTATTGTTATTCCACTAATCATTTTTTTTGACCCCTGTTTTTTGTTAATAAAAATTTTAGTTTTTACGCTACCAAACCTTTTAATGGGTTTGATTTTTTGTTCTTTAAAAATTTTTTCTTTAATTTGTTTCATTTTTTTCAATATATATATAAAAAGTTGAAAATGAGTAATCTTAAATTTTTAGTATTAGAGGGTGATGGAATTGGTCCTGAAATTGCAAAAGCATCAGTTGATGTATTACAAGCAGCACTAAAATTATATGATTTAAAAGTTGATCTCGTATACGAAGAAATAG
>Ga0255757_10002659_pt1 | contig 16723 bp, 17 predicted proteins | sample 071ome_27_FD_179957 | JGI IMG/M metagenome (GOLD analysis project Ga0255757, IMG submission 179957) | Coastal salt marsh microbial communities from the Groves Creek Marsh, Skidaway Island, Georgia - 071409AT metaG (version 2) | ecosystem: Environmental > Aquatic > Marine > Intertidal zone >...
GACTTCCGCCCTGGTGGGGATGGGATGATCGATCATTGATTCGAGCATATGTGTTGCCACAATCGAGCGACGACCCCAGCGCGCAGCGGAATGTACGATGCGTCGCTGGATGTTGGGTAGGTCTGCAATGTTGGTCTCAATGCCTAAATCACCGCGCGCCACCATAACGCCATCCGCCGCGCGCACGATGTCGTGGATGTGGGCGACGCCCTCTTGATCCTCGATCTTGGCAATAATTTTGATGTTGTTGGCCTTGCGACCGAGCAGCGCCCGGCAGGCGTCAACGTCGCTCGCTTCGCGCACGAAGGAGAGCGCGATGTAGTCAATGTCTTGGGCGAGACCAAAGGCGATGTCTTCGCGGTCTTTGTCGGTGATTGAGGGGAGGTTCACGTGGACGCCGGGCAGATTCACGTGCTTGCGGCTGCTTAGCACGCCGCCATCGATGACTAAACATCGAAGCTGACGGTCTAATTTCTCGATGACTTCGAGATTGATCAAGCCGTTGTCTAAGGTCACCCGTTGACCGATTCCCAGGATGTCGATGAGCTCAGGGTAGTTCACCGTGATCGTGCGGTTTTTCTTTTTCGTTGTCTCAGTGACGCTGAGCCAGACCTCTTCATGCTGGTCCAAGGTCATGGGCGTCTCGAGCTCACCTGTTCTGATCTCAGGGCCCTGGGTGTCGAGCAGCACCGGTACGGGGTACCGAACCTGACGATTCAGTGTTTTGAGCCAGTGGATGATTTCGGCAGCCACCTCGTGGCTCGCGTGCGACATGTTGATGCGCGCGACGTCCATTCCCGCATCGTGCAGCTTTTTCAGCTGCTCAAAGCTGTGTGTGGCTGGGCCAATGCTACAGATAATTTTGGTTCGTCGATCGCGCATGGTGATCGCCCACTTGTGGATGCGCGAATCTTAGAGGGTCTCTCGATGGGTTGCTAGAAAACCTGGTCCGCGGAGCGCGTCTGGCGCAATATTCGCACGGCTTATCGCGTCCAGGCGCTCAGAGGCGCCGCGCTTTGCTCTGCCTTGCGAAATCTTAAGCTGGGCAGAATCTAATGAATACGTTGAGGATCGATGACTCGCTTTAAGCACTGGCCTGATAGTAGCAATCGAGTGTCGCTCAGCGTTCTGCTGACCACCCTGCTAAACAGGGCGTTAATGGGCCCCAGCGCCATTGACCAGAATGCGGATATAGGCTCGAACGCCATCGGCCAGATTGCTCAAAGAGATTCTTTCATTGGTGCCGTGAAATCCAGTGAGATCGGCTTGCGTGACGGTGAAAGGATTGAAGCGGTACGCATCATCCGCGACTTGGCCATAGTGCTTGCTATCAGACCCGGCAATCATGAGGCCCGGCATGGAAACAATGTCTCCGTGTACTTCACTTAGACTTTTTTGAATCGCGTTATATCCGGCACTCTCCCAACTCGAGACGGCTGAGGCGTTGACGCCACCGCGAGGGCGAATCTCGAGGTCGTCAGAAGCGAGCAGATCGCTCACATAAGCCGTGACACTCTCAACCGAGTCCCGGGGATGAATTCGAAAGTTGACGGTTGCGATGGCCTCAATGGGCAACACATTGGTCTTCACGCTTCCAGAGAGCATCGTGGGTGCCGTGGTGGTGCGAAGCATGGCATTGGCAAAAGTCACTTCGCTCAGAACGGAATCAATGACCCCTGAAAATAACCAAGTATTGGCAAATAAAAGCCGCTGACCGAAAGGCATATGGCGACTGATTTCATCAAACATAGCGCCGGACAATCCCGAAAGCCCGCCCGGGACAGGATTCGATTCCAGTTTGGTTATTGCCTTGGCGAGTTTGCCTACCGCCGTGGTACTGGGAGGCATCGAGCTGTGACCGCCCGCGGCAAGGGCCACGACATCCAGTGTCAAACTGCCTTTTTCTGCGACATTGATCGGTGCCATCAGCGGCTCTACACCGGGGAACAAGCCATCGAACAAGAATGAGCCTTCGTCTAGGCTCCACGCCAGCTGAATACCCGCAGTGCGCAAGTGCTGAGTGACGGCCCCTGCACCGCGACCGCCGCCCACTTCCTCATCGTGACCGAAGCTGAGATAGACCGTGCGCTCGGGCTGCGCGCCTTGATTGATGAGGTAGGCCACCGCTTCAAGGATACCGATGACACCACTTTTGTCATCTAGCGCTCCTCGGCCCCAAATGACGCCATCCTCTATCTCGCCAGCAAACGGTGCCACCTGCCATTGGGCCTCGGTACCAGGGATCACGGGCACGACATCATAGTGTCCGGTGAGGAGAACGGGTTGCAGGCTCGGATCGCGGCCCTGCCAGCGGTAGAGTAGGGTGTACCCAAATCGCTCAAGGCTTAGCGTCTCGTGAACTGACGGGTAGCTGAGGGCAACCCATTCAATAAAGCCCTCAAACGCCTCGGCATCGAGATCATTCACGTTTTGATTGGACACTGTTTTAAAACGAATGGCTTCGGCCAGGCGCCCTGCAATGGCGGCCTCATCCAAATCAATTGCAACAACGTCCTGAACTTCTCGAGTATCCGGCTGATGAAGCCATGTTCTGATGCTGATCACGACCGCAAGCACCAGCAGTGCGAGGCTGAAGAAGACGAGTATTTTCTTGATCATGATGCCTTCCGTTATGCTCCTAGATTCTGCACTTAATGCCCGAGACCGAGGCCTACAGCGGATGCAGCCTCACGGGCACATCCTTGATGCCACGAATAAAGTTATTGGGCAGCCGCTCCACATCGCCGACCACCTCGATATGGCGAAACCGCTTCATGATTTCTTCCCAGAGAATGCGCAATTGCATCTCCGCCAGCCGATTGCCCATACAACGATGCACACCGAAGCCGAAGGATACGTGGGCCCGGGCATTCTTACGATCAATGATTAACCGATCAGGATCTTCAAACACCGATTCATCGCGGTTCCCAGACAAATACCACATCACCACTTTATCGCCCGCTTTGATCGATTTTCCGCCGAGTTCAAAGTCGCTGAGCGCGGTACGCCGCATGTGGATCACGGGCGTTTGCCAGCGCACCATCTCTGACACCATGTTTGGGATGAGCCCTGGGTTGTCGCGCAGCTTTTGGTACTCCTCTGGATACTGATTCAAAGCTACCACGCCGCCAGAGATTGAATTCCGAGTGGTGTCGTTGCCGCCAACGATCAAGAGCAGAATGTTGCCGAGGAACTGCTCAGGGTTCTCGTTGAGCTTAGATGTTGCCTCGTTATGGATAAGCATCGAGATGAGATCAAACTTCGGCGGTTCCTGGGCGCGTTCCGCCCAAAGCTGGTAGAACGCGGCCGCTGCACCCATTAATTCCTCATAGCGACTTTTCATGTCGATGGAATCATCACCTGTCACCTCAGGCACCGCAGTGGCCAGGTCCGACCAGTGCACCAGCTTGCGCCGATCCTCATACGGAAAGCCAAATAAGGTGGCGAGCATGCGCGCCGTGAGTTCGATGGACACTTCCTGCACCCAGTTGAAGGTTTCGCCAATGGGTAAATGATCGAGAATGTCAGCGGCTCGCTCTCGAATGAGAGGCTCAAGCTCAGCGAGGTTGCGAGGCGCAACACTGGGTGCCACCGCAGACCGCTGCACCATGTGTTGGGGTTCATCCATGGTGATAAAACTCTGGCCCTGTATTTGGTTCGCTTCCGTGACATACGGATCTACGATCGCGATGCCGCCTTTCTCCGATGAGAATACCTGATGGTTGGTGTCAACCTCCTTGATCAGTTGGTGACTCGTCACCGACCAATAGGGGCCATTCACGCTGTCCTCAAGATAGTGAACGGGGGCTTCTTTTCGTAGCCTCGCAAACCAGGGGCGCCAAGAGTCCTCTTTGAATCGCTCAGGTCGGCTGACATCAATCTCGCTTAACGCCACTTGCTCTGGGTTCATGATTTCTCCTTGTTCCGGTTTCGGTCGTGGGGTGTTTTGCTCACCATAACGAGTTTAACCCTACATTCAGTCGTTTCGCCTGGTCTTGTTGTTTGAAGCCTTTTGACTTTAGTGATTACAAACTTTCCTATGAACCCTAACCTGACTTGCTCACTTTGTGTGCTGCGCCTTCGGCCTCTTGGCAGAGAATGAATTTAAAAACAAAAAAGGGGCCGAAGCCCCTTTCTAGTAACACGGATCAAATCAAAAAGCGCAAAACCCGTGGATCAACCCGCCAATGCTGAAGGCTAGGTGCCCGTCCAATTCGGGGCGCGTTTCTCTGCAAAAGCGACAGGCCCTTCCTTGGCATCGTTAGAGCTGAAGACGGTTTTTTGAAGTGGTACCTGCATCTCCCAAAGCTTATCCTCTTCAACCCCCATGGAGGCTGCGCGGACAAGCGTTTTTGAGGCCGCGACGGCTAGAGGCGCATTTTCGGCAATGCGTTCAGCCAAGGCGATGGCCGCATCCAGCGCTTCGCCAGGTTCTGTGAGCGCGCTCAGCATGCCTGCGTCCATCGCTTCTTCAGCCGTGATGGGCTCGCCCGTTAAGGCCATTTCCATTGCTTTGGCATAGCCGACCCGAGCGGGGAGTCGGAAGACGCCACCTGCGGCCGCGAACAAGCCGACTTTGACTTCGCGAATACCGATCTTGGCACCTTTGGCGGCGACGATTAAATCGCAGGTCAACATGATTTCGCAGCCCCCTGCGAGCGCGAACCCATTCACCGCTGCGATCAGGGGCTTGTTCGCGCCTGATCGCACAAACGTATTGAGGGGGCCAATGTCCTCACCGCGGGCGAACGCTTTAAGATCCATGCCGGCACAAAAGGCTCGACCACTGCCAGTGATGACGCCGGCGACGAGCGAGTCGTCCGAATCCAGTTCCTGAACGGCATTCCAAAGCCCATTGGATAGGGCGCCGTTGATGGCATTCATGGCGTCCGGCCGATTCAGGGTAATAACCATCACGCCGCCCCGACGTTCAACGATGACTGCTTGTTCTTCACTCATGAGTTATCTCCACATCCATTCGAGTTGCAAAAAGGTTGATTCAGTACGAAACGTTCCCAGCGAGCATCGCACAGAACGCGCCATGCCGAAACATCGATTCTTCGACGCTGCCTAGGACACGACACTGCCGCCATCGCAAGTAATGACGTCGCCCACTGTGAAACCGCTCGCTTTTGAACTTAGAAAGATTGCAAGGCCCGCGATGTCCTCGGCTGTGCCAACGCGCCCCCGCGGATTGCCTTTGCCCACGGCATCCCAATCGGTATTGTCCACATCGCCCCCTCCGCCAACACCGGTCGATAACATCCAGGTGGGGAAGGGTCCGGGCGCAATGCCATTCACAATAATATTGCGCTTGATGAGGTGAGCGGCCAAAACGCGGGTCAAATGATGGATCGCCGCCTTCGAGGGACCGTAGGAGAAGTTGTCAAATACCGGGGTCTTGATGCCGTCAATGGAGCCGACGTTCACAATGCGAGCCGGTTCCTCAAAAGTTGCCGCAGCCTCAAGCATGGGCAGCAGCTGCTGCGTTAGGAAAAACGGGCCTTTGACGTTGGTGTCCATGACCTTATCCCAGCCGGCTTCAGGAAACTCAGCAAGTGGCGCACCCCAGGCGACGCCCGCATTGTTGATGAGCACATCCAGCTTCGCTTCTCTGTTTTTGAGATCGTCGGCAAATATCTTAATCGCCTCTAGCTTCGATAAATCGGCGGATATGGGAATACATTCGCCGCCATAGGCCGTCATGAGTCTCTCGGAGGCGGCTTGGCAGGCATCGGCCTTTCGAGAGCTGATGTAGACCTTGGCGCCATTGGCCAAAAAACCAGCAGCGATCATCTCGCCGATGCCCCGTGAGCCGCCCGTCACCAGCACCGTCTTACCTGAGACTGAGAATAAATCTTTCATCGTGTCCTTTTTATCCCAATGAATAGCGAGTCGAGGGGTCACTATATAGCAATCGCGTTATGATGGGGCTTGAAAAGGAGGACTTAGATGAGCGCAATCTTCAGCGAGTTTCGCCATCCCAGGCAGATGCTGGCCCATCAGGAATATGATGGGCACCTATCCATTCATGACGACAAGATGGCAGAGGGCCTGGGGTTTGCGGGGGCGCCGATTGAGGGTCCAACGCATTTCAGCCAGTTCGTCCACCTCTTGCAGGCCCAATTTGGCGATGCGTTTTTCGAGCGAGGGTGCATAAGTGCGCATTACCAGAACATGGTGGTCGAGGGCGAAGAAGTCCGTGCATTTGTTGAGCCGTCATCCCGAGGCTCGACCAGCACGCGTATCGGTGCGGAAAAGCGCGACGGCACGCCGGTGCTCACGGGGACGGCAAGCCTAGGCCCTGAGTATGGTGATACTGAGCTCGATATGCGCCGCGCGCGGCTCACGCCCAGCGACCAGTTGGTGATCCTCGCGGATCTCGTGGTGGGGCAGCAAGGGGCCGGAAACCCGGAAGCTGCTCAGATGACGTTTGATCAACATATGGGCGATCTTTACCCGTTCACCTTGGCGCAAAAACTGAGTGCCATCACTGAAATGCACCCCTATTACACGTCAGAGGGCGCGAAGGCATCGCCGTGGGGACGCCCGATAATTCCGTGGGAGATGATTTCGGTGTTGGTTCAGTACACGAGCCATCAAGCCGGGTTTCGAACGAGGGGCCCGGCCGTTGGCCTCTTTGCGGCACAAGAGGTGAAATTGATCAACGGGCCGCTCTTTGTTGACCAACCCTATTTACTCGAGCGAGAAATCATTGCGTTGTCTGAAAGTAAGCGTACAGAATCCAACTGGATTTTGACCCGAGTGATCGATGCTGAATCCAAAGCGCTCTGTGCTGAAGTGGTTCTGAATTCAGCGACCATGAAGAATTCTTATGCCAAGTATGAGGAAGACGCTGCGGCGCTGGGAAAGCCGCTCGATGCTTAGTTCACCTAGAGGTGAAAAGAGCGCTTTTAGGTCTTTCGAGGGTTCATCCCAGACCCATGTTTTTGCGTAGATTGAAGTAATAGGGAACTAAAGGCTCGGCGACGACTCAAAAGAGGTATAAACGAAGGCAGCCTTTGGACCTTTTTAACCTGACCCAGAGATAGGATGAAGAAAGCTCATGCAAATCGAATATCACTGTACGCTTAAGGAAGTCGCGGAGCAGCTCGGTGTCTCGACTGCGCAGGCTAGAAGCATTGAGCGAAGTGCGCTCGAAAAATTCAAACAAGCGTTGATCGCCAAGGGCTTTGACGAGGAAGAAATCGCTGAACTCATGGAGTAACGCATGAGGTTCAGTACTTGCTAAAAGAGGGGCGTTTCGCCCCTTTTTTTGTGGTGCGTCGCTCAGCCTGCGTAGGTAATGCGTCATTGCCCCGGCTTAAAGTTCAGCGTTGACTTGATCGATGCGGGGAGAACATCTTTCGCCAAAGTTCGCACAGCGCTACCCAGAGGAGGCGAAGTGAAACATACCAAGAGCACGACCATCGATGACTACATTGAGGATGCTACCGAGCCAGCAAAATCCAGAATGGTGCGTGTTCGGCAGATTATTAACCAAGTAGCGCCTGAGGCGAGCGAATCCATCAGCTACCATATGCCCGCGTTCAAAACGTTTGGAAAACCGTTGGTGTATTTTGGTTGTCACGACCGGCATATCGGTTTTTATGCGACGCCCTCAGCGCACACCGCCTTCGAATCTGAACTGAACGGATACAAAAGAGGTAAGGGGTCTGTTCAATTTCCTTTTGATCAACCATTGCCCGAGAAGCTAATCCGGCGAATGGTGTTGTTTCGGAAAAAGGAAAATGAGGAGAAGTTTGGTTGAGAGGCGGGGGAGACCTGCTTTAGGTTTCCTGAGGGAGGCCGTCATTAACTGAAACTTCGGCACGGTTATCGCAGCTTCTTTAGGGAGGAGGGTGGATCCCATTTCTTTTCGATCATTTTTAAAGATGAGAATGGCGTTCGCTTCACCGCTTCTTGCCAGATGTTTCTGTGACTGCGTTTGATTGGCCTAGAAGGCTTCTATTCAATCGACATCCAACTAAGAGCGTAACAGGCCGTGGCGATCCTTTCGGACGGTTGGCGAAGAGAGATGCCTCTAATCAGTTTGGGCTGATTTGACCCCTTTTGGATCTCCCCACTTCGCGGGTTGGTTCCAAAAGCCTTTGCGATCGCGTTTGGTCGAATCCGAGAGACTTCTTATCAACCACTGTCGGCTTTAGAGCCAGCAAAGGGCCTGTCGGCCCTTTCTTATTTCTGGCGGAGAGAGAGACCTATCCAATTGGTTGATAGAATCAGCACGGTTATTCAACTTTTTTGCTCTTAAAGTCTGTCCAGAGGTGATAGACGGAGGCCTTTACTTGCTGGTTGCGGGTAGCGCGCATATCGTGCGGTTTACAACGTTTGACTCATTTTCAGCCATGCCGCCTTTAGCTAAGGCAGACCTATAACTTTCCGTTTCCCGCACATTCAATGCCATGCTCCCATCGGCAAAGCCTAGCGCGGCTGCCAATTGAATCGCCTGGCTTCCTGCATGTTGATGAACTACCGGACCAAACGCCGCCACATTGAAGTGCTCAAGGCTCGCATTTGCGTACTGGAAAAAAGCCTCTTCATTGATGATCTCTTGTACATGATTGAGCCAAAACCACTGATCAGGTGAAATGACGATCTCTTCGGCCTCTATGCAGCAAACACGTCTCTCGACCGTGGCGGACTCATCATCCAATGGACCCAAGTGGGCGCGCGTAGCCGCATATTCTGGATCATCCCAAAAATCGATGGCTGCTTGAATATTGTCGAACTCTACAAGAGCCGCGTGCGAAACAGGTGGGCCCTTAAGAGTTGCTGTTACTGGCCCAAAAACTTTCATTAGAGCACCGTATTTATTGTCTCCTGTAAACATCGATTCACTTGCTTCCGCATAGGCGAAAAACCTCTCATGGTTCTTGATCTCAATTACATGATTGATCCAGTAACCCTTCATAGCGATACTCCTCTCGAATGAGCAAATTCAGTGGCGCTGCCCCTGCGATTAATGACGTTTTTGGTCAGCGGATTGGGGCGTCTCAGAGTTAGTCCAAAAAGCCTATCCGAAATACGCCTTTCTTTCAGCAGAGTCAACTGGATATGACGAAAGTCGAACTACGCTTGATGTGCCACCAGGAATTTGTTCCACTCAGAAGGCGCCCGTTAGGAGAGAGAGAAAATGATTGACCCAAAATTGTTTAATGAAAGCGAAGTTAATTGGCAGCCGCTACCCGGTCCGGACGGCAATCCTGCAGATCACATCGGAATGTCTATTCTCAGCGTTGATGATAATGCCAAGATCATTGACGTGTTATTTAAATTCGCTGCTAACGAGAAAATTATAGGACACCGGCACACCGCTGACTTCAACACCTTCGTTATCAAGGGAGAACATCGGATATACGATTTAGACGGTTCGCTTCGCGAGGTCCGTCCGGCTGGAACTTATAGGGCCACGGCAGCAAGTGAGGACGCTCATACAGAGGGCGGCGGAGATGAGGATGTTGTAATTCTTTTTAGCTTGCGTCCCTACGATAACGAAAGGCCTATCTACGAGATTTTGGATGAAAACAATGAGGTCATCGCAACGATGACATTCGATGCAATGAAGGATCTCTATCATCAAGGGATGGCCGCTTAACGTGCCACTCCAACCAGTGCTCTCGAGACGACCTTGCGGAGGCGGTCGTCCCGTGCGATTTCTTACGATTGTGGTTTCTGCAAGAAACGCTCATCGTCTCAGTTGTCATATTACTACCGCTGGTCTGGTATTGATGTGTTCAGTATTAGATCGCTACTAATATTTGATGGAATGTAAGGAGAAGGAAGTGTTGATAGCAGTAAGAGCGGAAGTAGAGAGTGCTGACCACTGGAGGGTGCAATTTAAAACGCATGGAGACGTCTTTAAAAGCCAGGGTGTATCAATGGTCCACATGGGGGTCGCTGATGAGACGACAGTGATTGCTATTTTTGAGACTAATGACCCAGAAGAGTTTATTAGAATATTCAACGATCCCGTTACGATGGATGCAATGTCCAATGACAGAGTGACCGGAGGAGTTGAAATGTTCTTGATAGACGAGACCTTCAACATATAGGGTCTTCCCCTGGGCCTCCCGGAATTCACTTAGCTCGCTCGCTTAATAAGTTGTTGTCCCTCAGAGGAATAAAATCCCAGCTGTACCTTTCCTGAAGCGGAACTCATACAGCTTGGCTGGAATTGAGCGCTCCAGAACTCTCCCAAATTCTCCATAGGTCCCCAAAAGCACATAGAGGGTGGGGTGGCTCTTCACCAGGGAACCGAAGGCTAAAAAAGAAGAGGGGCCTGAGAAGGCCCCGTGAATGCTAGAAATTATGAATTAGATGCTGTGCGGAAATAGTATCCGTTGTAGGGAATAGCTTCTTGGCAGCTTGTGAGCTCATCAAACTGCGATTGTATCTCTGATCCATTGGCACCCCAATCTGCCATTGAAGTAGCCTCTTCCTCTACCGAGTTCCAATAGTTCATCCATACAAAATCAAAGGGCATGGATGCAGTTGAAGGTCGACCAATGCTATTTTCTTCGTCCATAACAGCCACTTGATACCAGTAGGTGTTGCCCTCAAGCCTAGCATCAGCCTCGTCTAGGTAGGGCAGGTAGCTTGAGGTTACAAAATCTCTCAGGTCCGTCAAAGGCCTTTCGTCATTCATCGCGCATACTTGCATTGTAACGGCGTAAGGGGAGGACTCTTGTGTCCAAGTGTCGGGCGCATTTCGACGGCTGTATGTGTCAAAAGCAAACAGCCCTAGTCCTTGTTCAGGCGCGCACTCAATAAGATCCGGGTGCGCAGCTCTCAGTCTGTCTTGAACCCCTGCATCGGCATAATCTTTCCAGCCCGCATTCCGATCGTCGATACTAGGCCAACGTAGCACCCAGATTCCGTCAAACGCTTCTGATGACCAATCTCTTGGCATATAACCGAAAGCGCGCAACCCTCTATCAGGCAGCTGAGAGATCTCTTGATTCCAATCAGCCAAGAACGGCTGAAATGCCTCGGGCGAATAGTTCTGACCGAATTGACATTGCAAGTACTCTGTGTAGGAGGTTGGAGTAACCGTCCCTTCTGACTCTGCACCGCTTACCTGCGCAGCTTCAGGCGCGGAGGCTCCTTTTTCCGTATTGGTTTCTTGAGAGCAACCCCACAACACAAGTAGGGGAAGGGCGATAACTAATCTTTTCCATGATGGTAGATTCATTCTTTTTTCCTTGAAGTGAATTATTCCGTTGTCCTACATTTTCCAACTGGTAACGCCTTTATTAATTTCCGTCACACAAACTGCTGGACTGGACATCGTAATCGGTTTTACTTTCTCTAGTGATTTTTAGCAAGCGAGCGCTCTCAATTGAATCCTCCGAGAAAAAACGTCTTGCTCGGAATCTACTGTCAGATCCTATTACTCCTATATCCTGTTGCAATATTGGGAGGGGGGGCTAATTGGATCACTGCAATCTTCTTCCACAACTTGATGCTGCAGAAATGGAAAAAATCTCTTTGTCAGTAATTTGATCGCGACGTGAATTCTTCCCACAGGTGTTCCTTATCCCGTGCGACTTTGAAGTGCCCCGCCAGTTACTCGGCTGACTTAAGCGCGACTGAAACAGTTAAATGTCTGCTGCTGGATCGTACGTCTGGACATCGATTTCACCCTCTAAGTAAGGATCTAATGCCTCGATCAACCCGGTTTCAACCCGCCAGCTCATATAATCCTGTTGGTGTTCAGCGCTGTCCCAATGTTCCACCAAAAAGACAGAACCTGTACCTCTCTCGACGTAGGTAGAAACTGATTGGCATCCATTGTATGCCCTGGTATCAATCAAAGCCTCCTTCAGTACAGTTAGGAAATTATCAAGCTCACTGTCCCGGACTGGAAATTTTAGTGTTACTAAGACGTTCATTGCAGGGGTTCCTTTGCTCATCCTCGAAAACAGCAAGATTACACCTTTCGAGGCGATTTCCCATCGCTCTTTGCCCAGTTAAAAGGTTGATGACGGATTCGCTTAGCATGGCTCCCTGAAGGGCCCCCCGAAACCGTTCAGGGAGAGAGGGTGATCAATTAACCAGAATTTGGCACGAAATTAGCAGCATCTTCATTTTGGTCTTCCTTTCGTGAGCTAGACTGACGTTGTCAATATTAAAGGTAGATTTACTACCCAAATTCAAAAATAGGAGATTGCAAATGAAAAAACTTTCCATAGCTATGTGTTTGTTTTTTTGTGGTTTAATTCTTGAGACAATTGCCGATCCACTGTTCTTCGGGCAGAGTTATGGATTTGTAGTTGATGATCCCGCAGGATTTGTCGCGGCGATGGACGAATATAGAGCGTCAGAAGCAGGTCAAAGTTCGCCGGCGATGCCCGTTTTGGTGCAAAACATCGTGAATGGAGATTACGCTTCTACTCACCAAGTAAGCGTATTTTATCCCTCAACACAAGCAATGGACCGCAGTGTGGCTATAAACTCCGCCTCGCCTGATTGGTCAAAGTTCCAGGGCAAAATTAGACAGTTGGCTCGTCCAGAGTGGGAAAACGTTTACGCAATTCAGCTTGCTAAGGTGAAGAAAGACCCTACGACGCTTGATAACGCAGTGAGTATTGTTTACGCCATGACAGTAACGGATGTCGCTGAATACATCTCCGCTTTTGAAACACTGCTCGAGTCCGACGAAGTCAAGGCCTTTCCTGGAAATATCTATTTAGGGCAGAACATCGCCGCCGGCAATGTTCCAGGGACGCACTTCGTGACCTTTGTTGCTGAATCACGCGGAGAGTTGATAGAACACATTATGAAGGTTCAAGGGTCGCCGGCAATGGCAATCTATTCTAGAGCCGTTGCGGGTATCCGAACGGTTGAAGCAACTAACATGTTCAGAGAAGTCAAGCGCTGGGTCCCAACGACCAACTAACTAGTGAAGGAAACATCCCTCAACCAAACTTTTTTAAAAAAGGAAAACCCTATGAGACGATTAATCTCGTTCGCAACACTGATACTCTTGTTGTCAGCCTCACACACAGTTAGTGCATTTGAGGTCACCGGAGAATCGTTCCAGGCCGAATTTGACGTCACTTCTGTGACGAGCACCAAGTCCGGATCAGTGCTCACGGCAGAGGGGGACATTGAGGGCTATGGTCGCGTGTTCTTGACCTACAATTTCGATGGCGTGCACGGCTTGAGTGATTTGGGGCACTTCACAGGACAGATTCGCTCGGTCACGGCTGATGGCGTTATGTACGGAACTTTGAACGGTGTGTACAGGATGAAGTCTGGGAAGATGCACATTCATACATTCGACACACACTCCAATGGCGACATCGTCATGGCTATAGGGTCTATAGACTTAGTGGCAGGGAAGGGTGCTTTCACCGTTTACCCAGAGTAGAGACCTAAAAAAACGAGGAATAATAATATGTTAGAAAGACAAAATGATTTGAAATGTGCAATCACTTCCACGGACATAAGAGACGATGGGGTCACGCTTCATTGCATGACGAACATGAACGATTACGGGAAGGTTAGATTCTCTTTAACGCTTGTTTCTTCCTCGGACAGGAGCGGGGGAGAGTGCTTCGGCTCAGGAAGGGGAGCGATGATCGATGGGACTTTTTTCTCGGGTTCCTTCTCGGGGAGATGGAAGCGTGAAGGGACCAAAGTTGTAGCCCGTTATGTTGATCTGGTGAGCAACGGCGATATGAGTCTTTATGTGGCCAGTTTTGATGCTACTCAGGATGAGATGGTGATTGAGCAGCACAAATTTATTTAGTGGGAGAGGTTCTAGAAAGAATCGTGATCGCCCTTTGGTTTGTCTTTTAATTGAGCAGATATGCAACTTTCGTATCGTACAAGGAGGTAATAGTGTTAGATCAGTGTTCGAAAAGGTTGGTTTTTTGCTTGGCCTTTATGACGCTTTTTGGGTGTGGGAATGAATTGTCGGACCCAAGCGTTTTGAGAGCTGCGAAAGCTGGTTATGAAGCTTTTCAAACAGGGGATATGGAGGCTTGGTCGAGAACTCAAGCTACGGACGTCCACTGGAAAATCCCACTTGGTTTCCCTTACGGGGGAGAGTTTAGTGGTCCAGAGGATGTCATCGACAACGTATTTAACCCGATAGTTAAATACTGGCCAGACTTTAAAGTAGAACCAAAGAGATATAATCAAATCGGCAATACAGTGTATGTTCATGTTGAAATCACTGCCGGTGGTCGCACCTCAGAATCAATTCACGTTGTCACTGTTGAAAATGGGTTGTACTCCGCCTTCCAGGTTTTTGACGATGTTGGGTTCATGATGGAAGCGGCTGGTAATCCACTGGACGCCCCGTCAAGCGGAAGTCACTCGTCCCCCGAGTGGCAAATTGCAGCCTACACAAGCGCTGCGCCAAACTTTATTGGAGATGACGCAGCGGTCATGGGAGGGAATGGAGAGGTATTGAGAGAAGGGTCTAACGGTTGGACCTGTATGTCAGGGAATCCTCGTCCATTCCCGGAAAATGGGTGGTCGACGGTTCATGAGGCTATGCCGATGTGTGGTGACGCAGAGGCCCTTAAGTGGATGAATGCTGCTCTTAGTGGTGCGAAGCCTCAAATGGATCGAGATTCATACATATGGATGCTTCAAGGTGATGTAGGGGAAGACAACACCAAAATGGGAGTCCTTGATAAGGAAAATTCAGTGCCCGGGCAATGGATTGAGTCCGGTCCGCACCTGATGTTGATGCCAAAGGACCCATCCACGATTGAGAACTTCACCGACGATTTCTCAACTGGGGAACCCTATGTGATGTTTCCGGGTTCAGACTACGCTCACTTGATGATTCCCGTAACAGGATATTACGCATACCAGCCGGAATCCTCCCCTACCAATCAAAGCAAGTGAGAATGAGACCGGACCGAGATCTCCGAGAAGCCCCAAGAACTCAGCTTAAGCGGAATAATAAGGCGCGGCTACTGATAGCAGATGTTGACTGCGCTCTCAGGGTTAATCAGTCCGCTGCTGGCTGCGAAGTGATTACTTGGGACCCAAAACCTTCGTAAATTCTCCTTAGGATCCTACACATACATAGGGAGTGGAAAATCCTCCTGCCTGGCAATTCCAAGACGGCATTATAAATCCGCGCAGAAGTGCGGCGTCACATCTGATGAATTGGTGGTACCCTTGGGTTAGAGGTTGATCCGACTGAAAACGGGGCAGGATGCCAAGAAGGCTAGAGATAGAGAGACCAGCCCCATCAAGCTGATGGGGCATCTCATCTTTTGGATTGACTCTTATTGTGTAACGATTTCAGCCACCTCGAAATTCAATGTTTTCTCGACGAAGTTTAAAGTTCCGATAGCGAAATTGAATTTGCCGTTACTTACTGCATCCAGAGTGTAAAGCTTGAAAACTGTTCCCTGCTTCACGTAAACGCCTTGTAAAGTTGCTGTATTTACGTCTTCCCCATTTTGCGCCCAAGCATGGCCAGTAAACTCCCCTCGATCACCGAGTTCTTGTTTGTCAGTGAATACATAGGAAAGATAAACGCGGCCGTACTCGCCTGCTTCACCAGAAGCTGAAACTTGATAATTCACGCCGTCGGTGGTGTATGCTGAATCGATCGTAAATTTCGCTTCAAACGGATTTTCCAGTCCGAGATTGGGTGCCGCTGACAGCGAGAAGCTAAACAAACACAGCAATGTAAAGCTGAAGATTTGTTTCATGATATTTCCTCTAGTTGATATTTATGGAAAGTAAGCGTGTTACTAGCAGTTTATATTTGAAGGATTAAATTTGCGAGGTAAGCGATTCCTAGGAACATTCCGATAACCGCCATGACTGCGAGAAAACCTTTAGCTGCAGCCATGCCAGAGCCCGGCTGAAAATTACTACCCCCATGAACGAATCTCAGGCGTTCTCTCTCTTCCTCTGGTGTTTCGGGTACAACTTTTTAGCTCTCTTCGGTCACGATTACAGTCTTGCTCTCGATTGGCTGTAAGAAAGCCAGTAACTCCAATCTCCTCAGAGTCTTGATCATTTTGGCTCTCCATGTTTCGCATCTTTGATAACTCTATCTTTGGGAAATAGACACGCAAAATTTAGTTCGATTTTTGTCGGTGCGATTCTTTAGCAGACAGCGACCGCGATGCTAGCCCAAGCAAAAGATCAGCCTAAATTAGCGTTGTCTCTGATTCGTTAACTTGACACCCCAAAGGCCTCTGAGTTTATCCGTAGGTTCCTGTAGTGGCATAGGGGCTGGGTGGCATCCTGCCCGCCTAAAACCCCTACTCACGTGAAATTCCAAAGGTGGGCCGGAATGAGCCTTGCCCGTGTGGTAACGGCAAGAAGTTCAAGAAATGCTGTTGCCGTGGCGTGTAGAGGGTGTTTACAGGTAATCGGTCCCCGTTAACCTGATAACTTGAGACCGTTTCAAAATCTCCGTCTGCTCCTATAGATACATAGGGGTGGGGTGACCTACTGTCCGGCGATTCCGAGAGGGCACTACTAATCCACGCAGATATATGGAGTCCCATATCGTGAAGACGGGCGTACCCGCAGGATGGGGTTAGTTAGACCGAAAACGGAGGTACGAAAGAAGGGTTCCTGCCAGAAAAATTTCTGGGTACCAGTGCGGGTACCAAATCTAGAAAATAGCGATTTTTTTAATTAAGTTATTGAATTTAATAGGTATTATTTAGAAATCTGGCGGAGAGAGAGGGATGCTCTCCGTCATTTGTTT
>Ga0255757_10002663_pt1 | contig 16713 bp, 14 predicted proteins | sample 071ome_27_FD_179957 | JGI IMG/M metagenome (GOLD analysis project Ga0255757, IMG submission 179957) | Coastal salt marsh microbial communities from the Groves Creek Marsh, Skidaway Island, Georgia - 071409AT metaG (version 2) | ecosystem: Environmental > Aquatic > Marine > Intertidal zone >...
CAACTTCTAAAAAAAAAAAAAATAGGAATCAGAAAAACAATATAAAAACTTGTCAAATTCGAGGTCTATCGCTATTTGACCTCAATGTTCAAGAGAACGCCTTTTGAGGACAAGAGGACTTTATCGGTAGGAGTTTGGCTTGCTCTCTGCACGGTTCTAGTAGCATTCATGATACTTTTAGGTGGTGCTACGCGCCTCACAGATAGTGGTCTCTCTATAGTCGATTGGAAGCCGATAACGGGCATATTCCCGCCTCTTAGCGAGGCTGACTGGCTAAGTTTGTACGAAAAGTACAAGAGCACTGCGGAATTTCAAAAACAGAACTTCTGGATGGAGCCCGCCGATTTCAAATCGATTTTCTGGTTAGAATTCTTGCATAGGGTGATGGGCAGGATCATCGGTATTGCATTCGCATTTCCACTCTTGTGGTTCCTTATGTCAGGGAAACTTGTGGGTGGCCTTCTCCCAAAATGCTTGGTGATATTTGCCCTCGGATGTGCGCAGGGTTACATGGGATGGTATATGGTTCAGTCGGGCTTGACCGAACGGACAGACGTGAGCCAATACAGATTAGCGGCGCACCTTGGCCTAGCTCTAATTATATACATGGCTTTACTGTGGCTTAGTTTAAGCACCTTACGGCCCGGCAAAAAAAGAAAGCATGAACTCTCCAAAGCTACCCAAACTTTTATCTTACTGGTTTTTACCACGACGATTGCTGGCGCCTTCGTGGCCGGGATCGACGCTGGATTAGCCTATAATACCTTTCCCCTAATGGATGGTGGATATTTCCCGAGGGGATGGCTGGAAATGGAACCCGTTTGGCGTAACTTCTTTGAAAATACCGCCGCAGTCCAATTTATACATCGTCAGTTGGGCATTTTTGTTGCGATTTTTTCGATCTTCCTGTGGGTCAAGGCTTGGCAAAAAAACTTGATGGGGCCAGCAAAGTGCGCGGCGAACTTGTTGGCCCTAATGGCGTTAGTACAAATGTGTCTGGGTATCACGACATTGCTTACTAAGGTCCCATTAGTATTTGGCCTTCTACATCAAGCAGGCGCGCTATGCGTCCTCAGTGTCTCAATTTGGCTCATGTATGAGTTAATCACTGAAAGAACCAGTGAAGGTTATCTCGACCAGTTTGGGTAACTAGATCCAAATCAAGACTTGACCCTAAAACGTCACCTGATTACAAAACTTCTGACAAGTGGTGATTTGAGCCCGGCCGGCTTGCAGCCACAAAAAACAAATTGCTAAAAGGTCGGAGCCTGCAAGCCCTGACTTTACCAGTCAGGGTTTTTTGGTTACGGCAAAGACCTAAGGTCTTGGAGGTAGAAATGAGTGACAGTAATTATCAGAAAAACTGGCGATCTCAGACATGGTCGGTGAGAGGCGGGCTAAATAGGAGCCCGTTTGAAGAAACCTCTGAGGCAATTTACGCGACCTCCGGTTTTGTTTATCAAACCGCAGAGGATGCAGAAGCCGCATTTAAAAATGAAGTTGATAGATTCATCTATTCCAGATACGGCAATCCAACTGTAGAAGTCTTCCAGGATCGTCTCGCTCTCATCGAAGGAGCAGAGGCTTGCAGAGCAACAGCCAGTGGGATGGGTGCGGTATTCGCATCTTTGGCCTGTCAAGTTAAAGCGGGTGATCGTTTGGTAGCTTCGCGGGCACTGTTTGGCTCTTGCCAATATATCTTGACTGAAATTCTACCCGGGTTTGGCGTGGAGACGATCATCGTCGACGGTACCGATTTAGTTCAATGGGAGAAAGCCCTCTCGGTCCCTACCAAGGCAGTTTTTCTTGAGACCCCAAGTAATCCAGGCCTGGAAATTATTGATCTTCCGACAGTTTCCGCGATGGCACACAATGCAGGTGCGTGTGTGGTGGTGGATAATGTTTTTGCAACGCCTGTACTCCAGAAACCTCTAAAACTTGGAGCTGATATTGTTGTTTATTCAGCAACCAAACATATTGACGGTCAGGGACGCGTAATGGGCGGCGCTATACTGGGATCTAAAGAATTTATGGATATCTTATCGCCGTTTTACCGACACACCGGGCCATCTTTAAGTCCTTTTAATGCCTGGGTATTGCTTAAGGGGCTCGAGACATTAGAAATTCGAGTAGACCACCACTGCAAAAGTGCAATGACCATCGCAAAATATCTCAGCGAACGAGACGATGTTGAACGAGTTCTATATCCGGGGCTCAGCTCTCACCCGCAACATGAGTTAGCTAAAAAGCAAATGTCGGGATTTGGTACTGTTGTCTGCCTCGATCTAAACCAAGATAAAGGGCGTGCTTTTAAATTCATGAATGCACTGAATATGATCGATATCTCGAATAACTTGGGTGACGCAAAGAGTATCGTTACGCATCCAGCCACCACAACCCACCAACGCATCTCCGCGGAGGAGAGAGCCCATTTGGGTATTTCGGATGGGTTCGTTCGACTATCAATTGGGCTTGAGGATGTGAGGGATTTAAAAGAGGATATAGACCAAGCACTAAATCAATCCATCTAAAAAGTAGAAAAGAAGCAATCAAACAAAGAATTTTAAAAAAATGTATTCAGCAACAACAAAAGCCATCCGCGTAAGCGTCAAACCAATCTTTCTCGACGATCAATCGACACCCTCAGAAGATCATTATGTATGGGCTTATCAAGTAACGATTGAAAACACAGGGGGCGAAACCGTACAACTTTTAAATAGACACTGGAGGATCACTGACGCGCATGGGCGAATGCAAGAGGTCAAAGGAGAAGGCGTTGTCGGAGAGCAACCGCGCCTCAGGCCCGGGGAGCTCTTTGAATACACAAGCGGAACGCCCCTAACGACACCCTCAGGGTTAATGATGGGGTCCTACGAGATGGAAGGTGAAGGAGGACAAAGATTTGACATTGATATCCCTGCATTTTCTCTCGATAGTCCTTACCAAGCGAGACAACTGAACTAAAAAGCCGCGAGAGGTTAGTGAACGGAGGATCACTTGGCGACAGATAAAAAAGAGATAAGCATCTCAAAAACTTTCAAATCACTGGAACGCGTAACAAAAGATGAAGCCGAAGACGCAGTAAGGGTTCTACTCAGATGGGCGGGTGAAGACCCAAACCGAGAAGGCCTAATTGACACTCCAAGCCGTTACGTAAAAGCCTTCAGAGAGTGGTTCGCCGGATACGAAAATGATCCCGTAGAAATACTCTCTCGAACCTTCGAAGAAGTGGAAGGTTACGATGAAATGGTTGTCCTCCGGAATGTTCGCTTCGAGTCTCATTGTGAACATCATATTGCGCCTATCATAGGCAACGCCCATGTGGCCTACCTCCCCGATAGAAGGGTAGTCGGAATCAGTAAACTCGCCCGCCTAGTCGACGTATACTCGAAGCGTATGCAAATTCAGGAGCGTTTAACCGCTCAAATTGCGACAACTTTGAATGATGTATTACAACCTAAAGGCGTCGGAGTTGTTGTTGAGGCCAGTCATGGATGCATGACAACACGAGGAGTAGAAAAAACTGGTCTTACCATGGTGACCAGTCAAATGATGGGGGCATTTAGAGAGGACTCTGCAACCCGGAGAGAGTTTTTAGCTGCCATTGGCAACCCCACATCCGGCCCACGAAATATCATCTAACTTTTACGGAGGGTCTGATGTTAGACTTCCGACCTGCGCTTTTCGTGATAGGAATTCTCCTAGTCACCCTCGCCGTAGCCATGTTAGCGCCCTTTGCGGTCGATTTAGCGATAGGCAATAGCGATTGGAAAGTATTTGCGAGTGCAGGACTTCTTACCCTTTTCGTCGGGGGCGTTCTTATGCTGGCCAATAGGTCTGCCATATCCCAATTAACGATCCGACAAACCTTCATTTTAACCGCAGCCAGCTGGCTGATCCTGACGATGTTTGCCGCCCTACCATTCCTGCTTTCTGAGCTAGAGATGACTTATACCGATGCCTTTTTTGAGGCAATGTCGGGGATAACAACAACCGGTTCCACGGTCATAACCAAAATTGATTCAGCTCCAGAAGGCATTTTACTTTGGCGCGCTATACTTCAATGGTTAGGCGGAATTGGTATCATTGTCATGGCCGTCGCCGTTTTGCCTATGCTGAGAGTTGGGGGTATGCAACTTTTTAAAGTGGAGGCCTTCGATACCTTGGAGAAAGGGTTGCCTCGAGCGGGGCAAATAGCAGTCGGAATCGGAGTAATATATATTGGGCTCACATTAGTATGGTGGGTGGGGCTTTGGGTGCTAGGGATGAGTAAGTTTGACGCGGCCGTCCACGCCATGACCACAATTGCTACAGGTGGATACTCCAGCGCCGACGGATCCATTGGGTCTTTCAATAGCCACGGAATAGAGATTTTTATTATTATTGGCATGATCGTAGGCTCCATACCATTTATTTTCTATCTGCAATTTGTCCGAAATGGCAGCTACACCTTATTCAAGGACTCGCAAGTCCACTATTTCATAGCGATAGCAGCCCTTGGATCCCTGCTTGTTGTGACTTGGTTGTGGCGAACGCAAGATGATTTTTCACTGTCAACTGCCTTAATGGGAACATTCAATACGATTTCGATAATGACTGGTACCGGATATACCGTGGGCGATTACCAGCTTTGGGGGGCGTTCCCTCTAATAATTCTTTTTTTTCTCATGTTTGTGGGCGGGTGTGCAGGTTCCACCTCATGTGGAATAAAAATTTTTCGTTTTCAAGTCTTAGGAGCCATCGTGCGGAACCAATTTTTGAAGATGCTGCACCCTCATGGCATCTTCATGCCACATTACAATCATCGCCCGATAGACAATGAGATTATTCTCTCGGTAATGAATTTCTTTTATCTATTTATGCTCTCATTTGTAGTTTTAGCTCTAGCCTTAGGTGCTCTAGGACTTGATTATATGACGGCGATCACGGGTGCTGCCACGGCTATATGCAATGTAGGGCCGGCAATGGGCCCTATAATTGGCCCCGCCGGAACCTTTGAACCTCTTCCAGACGCAGCAAAATGGTTATTATCAGCGGGCATGCTCCTGGGTCGACTGGAACTTTTCACAGTCTTAATGCTATTGGTGCCATCCTTCTGGCGAAATTGATCATCGACAACGAACCAAAATATGTTTCTCGTTAACGCTTCCAAATTGAAAAATGTTTTGAAATTTGTTTCTCCAGTGCTTCATTCAGATCGTTCATCATAGCCTCGGTCATTCTGAACCAAATTTCTTCTCTATTAGATAAGGTGCTATCCTCTGCCACCGACCGCGACCGTACCGCTCGAGAAGACACCATCGCACGACGTTTTCCATTTGGATCAATAATTTCTAGGACAATCTCAAGTTCCCCATCATATCTCTCTGACTGATCAACCATGAAAGCGCCCCTGAAACCTGGAGTTCTTGGCAGTTCGACCTCGACAACGCGTCCCAGAGTCACTGTAGCGCGCAGGCTATCAATTCCCCCCTCGGCACGAATACGATCCTCGAGCCAATTGGAGGCCGCTTTCGTGGGCGCGATTGGAAACTTGTGCTCCACATTGGGTATTTGTTTCGGAGACACATAAGAGATTTTTATCTCAACGGAATTTACCGCAAGGCCTATGGGCTTTAAATGACTGTAACGTAAATCTGGAAATAAATCTCTTGGCGGTGCGTTGACACATCCCGAAAAAATCAAAAATAAAATGGGGAGAAACAGAAAAAAACGATCCAGAGATTTCATCACAAATGCTATCCAAAAATGGGAAATTCAAAACATCACATATAATCTTTTGCGCAACTAAATTTTAAGGAGAAACAAGGCCTATTTCGTCAGGTCCAAATCGATATTCCTGATTGCAGAATTCACAATTCACCACGATGTTATCTTCGACAATCATCTTTTCAAGCTCTGTATTCGGAAAGCTGTTCAAAACCTCTTCCACCCTATCCTTAGAACATCGACAATTCATTCGAAGCAGCTCATAAGGAAATACTCTCACACCATCTTCATTGAATAGCCGATACAAAAGATCGTGAGGGTGTAATTCCAAGGATAAAAGCTCTTCCTCGGTCGTACTTCTCATCATTGTTTTAGCCCGTTGCCATGCTTCCGCAGAATTATCGACGTCATTCTCTCCGGATTGAGGCTGATATCCCTGCTTCGCGAGATGCTGGAGCATTAATCCGCCACCCCTCCAAGCTCCACGCACCCGCTCCACAGCCACCATAAATGTGGCCGCTGACTGGACAGATTGCCTGAAATAAGTCTCCGCGCACTCCGCCAAGTTGCGCCCCTCAAGTGGCACAATTCCCTGATAAGGACGGGCTGCGTCACCATACGTTAGGTTAAATACCAGGCGCCCAGTCCCAAACAAGTCAGTTATTTCCGGAGTTTCTTTTGTGACGCCTTGACCTGTGAGTTTTTCAATTTGGGCCTCGTCAAAACGTGCATAGCCGCGAATATTCCCATCATGAGTCAAATCAACAACCAATAGACGTATGGCCTCTTCCCCGTAGGCCTGGACCGTCAGCACGCCTTCGCGCTTTAAAGTACCCGATAGGATCGCACCAAGAACAATAAATTCGCCTAATAGTCGAGCAACTGAAGCTGGGTAATTATGGGCTGATAAAATTTCGTCTAGGGCAGAACCAAGTCTTACCAAACGGCCCTGTGCAGCCATCGACTCTACTTGGAAAGGTTGGACAAGATTGTCCGGGGCTTTCATGAGGAAAGGCACCACATCAAAAGCCCCTTCTGCGCATGTAAACGATTTTCAGCTTCATCCCAAACAACAGATCGGACGCCTTCTAAAACACTCGCTTCCACCTCCTCCCCGCGATGCGCGGGAAGACAATGCATGAAAATCGCCTCAGGGGCTGCGTGCTCCATTAAACTTTGGCAAACCCTGAATGGTTCCAAAATCTTTAACCGCCTTGAAGCAGCCTCATCACCCATTGAAACCCAAGTATCCGTGACCACGCAGTCTGCGTCTTTGACCGCTGAGATGGGATCATCAGACACAACGATATGGGCCCCGCGCTCTTTGGCATATGCAACGTCCTCCTCGTCCAAACTAAGCTCATTTGGACAAGCCAATCTTAATTCAAAACCAAATAAGGTAGCAGCCTGCAGCCAGGTCAGAGCCATATTATTGCCATCACCACACCAAGCTATGCGAGCGTCACCGATTGGTCCAATGTGTTCCTCATAAGTCATTATATCAGCGAGCAATTGAACCGGATGTGACCGATCCGTGAGCCCATTTATAACAGGAACGGTTGCATATTCTGCCAAATCGTAGAGTTTTTTGGGTTCGTCCGTGCGCAACATAATAACGTCGACGTAGCGACTCAAAACACGCGCTGTATCAGCTATAGTTTCACCGCGACCAATCTGCAATTCATTAGCATTTAGTACTATAGCTTCTCCACCAAGTTGCTTCATTGCAACTTCAAAAGAAACTCTTGTTCGAGTAGAGGGTTTTTCAAAAATCATTGCAAGCGTCTTTGCTTGCAAAGGAAGACCTCCCCTGCCCCGGGACTTTAGGTCTGTGCTCAGATCAAGTATAGTTCTTAATTCGGCTTCAGAAAATCGGTCTAGATCAAGAAAATGCTTTGGCTGAGTCATTAAGTTAACGCCTTAAACGCACTAGACATCATCTCCAATGCCTCGTCTACATGATTCTGATCAATAATCAATGGCGGCAATAAACGTACAACGTTATCCCCTGCGGGTACGGTCAGTAGGCCATGATCCCTAAAAGCCGTCACCAACTCCCCGGCGGGAACAATAGCTTTTATGCCGACCATTAAGCCGGCTCCACGAACCTCTTCCACCAAATTTGGATAGTTTTGATAACACTGCTTAATCCTGGTTCGAAGCTCGACACCTAACTCGACACATTTTTTCAGCAGTGCTTCTTCTAGAATGATGTCTAAGACTTTGCAGGCCACAGCCATAGCCAAAGGATTGCCCCCAAAGGTGCTGCCATGAGTCCCAGCTGTCATACCAGCTGCCGCTTTTTCTGAGGCCAAACATGCCCCAACTGGAAATCCTCCACCCAAACCTTTTGCTACCGCGATGACATCAGGCATAACGTCGGCTGCTTGGTGAGCGAACAAATGCCCGGTCCTTCCAATCCCCGTTTGAACTTCATCAAAAAATAAAAGCAAACCAAATTCGTCACATAATTTGCGTAGATCAGCCAAAAATTCTCTCTCTGCTGGCCTTATTCCGCCTTCTCCCTGAATAGGTTCGACTAAAATAGCGGCTGTCTCTTTTGTCACGGCGGCCCTTGCCTTTTCCAAGCTCCCGAAAGGTACAATGTCAAAACCATCAACCATCGGGCCAAAACCCGCTTTGTGTGCATCGTTGGCAGCAGCTGATATCGTCGTCAGCGTCCGCCCGTGAAAGCTTCCAGCAAACGTAATCACTCGGAAACGCTCCGGATGTCCCGAGTTGCTTTGAAATTTCCTAACTAATTTTAGACCTGCCTCAACTGCCTCAGCGCCAGAGTTACAAAAGAATACTGAGTCGGCAAAGCTATTGGCGGTAAGTATTCCCGCCAGCTTTTCTTGTTTTGGTATGCGATAAAGATTGGAGCAATGCCATAATTTCTCTGATTGTTCTGAGAGAGTTTGGATTAAAGCAGGATGACAATGCCCAAGAGAATTAACGGCAATACCTGAACCAAAATCAAGAAAACGCCGTCCGTCCTCAGTAAATAAATAAGGGCCTTCTCCTCGTTCAAAGGCAAGATCAATTCTTGCATAGGTAGGCATGACATCTGAAATCATGCTCGTTCTCCGATTTAAAATTTAATATCTGCGGCTTATTAAAAGCCGCGAGACTTAGGCCTCCATAACTGACTTGTCAACGCAAGCACGCCTAAGATTTTAGTTTATATCCCCGGAAAACAAGCCGATAGCAAAAAAACCACAAAATAATATTAAGCAATATTACATATGCCAGCCCCCACCCCAAGTCCGCATCGTGGTGACCAATAAAACCAAACCGGAAACCATCAATCATATAAAAAAATGGGTTTATCATTGCCAAGTTTTGCCAATGCTCCGGCAGCCGTTCGATCGAGTAAAAGGTACCAGATAAAAATGACAATGGGGTAATAATAAAATTACTAATTGCGGCCTGGTGATCAAATTTATCTGCCCAAATCCCGATAATTAACCCCATCATAGACATCACACCTGCAGCACAAATCGCATGAAGCAGGATGAAACCTATATTGTGCACTCTGATGTCTACAAAAAACCACATGGAAGCCCCAACGCACAAAGCAACCAAAATACCCCGAGCGAGGCCTCCGCATATAAAACCCAAAATAAATTCTCCAGGCGTGAGAGGAGGCAACATTACGTCCACAATATTGCCTTGTATTTTTGAGACCATGATTGAGCTTACGGTGTTATTAAAAGCATTTTGTATGGTAGCCATCATTATCAAACCAGGCGCCAAAAATTCTATAAAGGCGACACCACCAATTTCTTGCACCGACCGACCTAAGGCGAGTGAAAAGATCGCCAAGAACATCAGGCTTGTAACCACCGGGGCCGCCAGAGTTTGCAGACCTACCTTTAAAAATCTTTGAATCTCTTTGCCTACATGGGTTTTCAATCCAAGCCAATTTACAGGCCCAAATTCTCTGGGAAGACGCAAAGCCATGGTTTTATTATCCCTGCCTAGTTAATCGTGATCCACGTCACCGCTTCCAGGCATTGGCGTATCCGAGGTATTTTTTCTTTTCTCCCCAAAGACTTTTCTTTCCGCTTTTGGGGTCTCTGTATTTCGGGGACTGACAATAGACAGTTTTCCCTCTGGCGCGTTCCCTGCCTTATCGACACCGAAATAAATTGTGCGATGTGGGAATGGCATCTCTATGGATAATTCATCGAAGCGCTTTTTCATCCGTCGATTAAATTCTCGCCCGACACGCCATTGCATAATCGGTTGTGTGGTAATCCTGGCTCTAATGTTGACTGCGTTATCACCGAAGGAATCAACTCCCAGAACCTCTAAAGGTTCGACGATCATCGGACCGTAAACTTTGTCAGCCTCCATATCACGACCTATTTCATAAAGAACGTCAGTTACCTGATCCGTATCTTCTCGATAAGCTACACCGATCTCAAATAAGTAACGTGAAAACTCTTTTGTCATATTTTCCACGGTGGTAACTTCACTGAAGGGAACGATATGAACATTGCCTGCTGTATCCCTAAGCCGGATTGTTCTTAAAGTGAGCTGTTCCACCAAACCCGAATGTGAGCCGATCCTCACAACATCTCCCACTGCGATCTGATCCTCAGTTAAGATAAAAATGCCCGTTATTATATCCTTAACTAGGGTTTGAGCTCCAAATCCCACCGCCAGCCCAACCACGCCCGCACCTGCCAAAAGCGGACCGATATTCAAGCCCAGTTCTGACAGGGTCACGAGGACGACTAATGTGGATAAAATCACCAATAATGTGGTGCGCAGCAGAGGTAAAAGCGTTTTCGCTCGCGATGATATATCACCCGCTTCTGTTAGATACCGTTCCACGAGTGCACTCACTACCTCCCAAATAATTACAGTAATTACTATAAGCAAACTCACTGTAAAAAGGCTGCTAAGGAAACTCTGTCCTTGAGAAGAAGAGATCCAATTACTAACGTCCACACCCCATGCACCCAACAGGGCTATCGTAGCCGCCAAAACGATCAAAATGTTACCGATCCGCTGTATGAGAGGAACGTACATGCTAGCACGCGACTCCAAGCTAGGATAACGAGCCTTCACATCTTCCTTCAAAGCAAAAACCCTCGAGATCACTCGAGACAGTGCACTCGCTGAAGCAACAGCCAAAACCAAAATCAGTAATGTCATAATTGTCGCACGAAAAAGAAAATCTGATCCTTTTTCTATTTCCAATGCCCATACGATAAAGAGGGCTGCAACATAGAAAAGCGCCAACACATGCCAAACAACCGAGAAACGTCTCCGGAAAGACAGAAAAAGTTCGGCCTCTTCGGTTTTACCCGCAATGAATGCGGCGACTCTTGCTCTAGATTGTAAAATTAATACTGCAACCATCAGAGCTAAAAATAACCCGACTATTTTAAAAGCCACGGACGCCGGTTGTGCCGCCAACCCACAATCTTTGGCAATATGTACGATGGTCACCCCAAAAATCGACACATATGTGAGCCGTCTGACCCAAATGAAAAGATAGTTGGCATCCAAATCACTGAGCTTTACCAATCTTAGATTTGCTGCAACGGGGGTCAAAAGCATTCGGGCAAAAACCATGATAACTGCGACTAAGAAAAGAGCTTGTAACAGTGTTTCTGAAATAGAGCTGGCTAATGGTAGGGATGGCTGGCCGAGAGTTTTGGTAGCCAGCATGCCTGAAACCAAAAGGGTAACTGGCGGCAGCAAATCAATTATTGTTCGCGCCAAAAGCGCAGGAAATCTGTCCCAGAAAGACTCTGTCTCTCGGGTTTGAAGACGGCCACGAGCCCCCGAAGTAATCCTTTGAACCAACAAATACCCAATTAAACCAGACCCCAAGATTAGTATTATTCGCCAAAAAAACGAGAAAAGTTTTTCTCTCGAACCCGAGCTGTAAAGATCTTCTGTTAACGCCTGTATTTCTGTCGGCAGGCGACTAAAACTAGAGGAAAAAGTAGCCAATTCATCGCTCACTCTCTTTAGTCGATCGGAGATTAGGTTAGAAATCCGAGATGAGAGTGTGGGGTCAGAATTTCTAGGTGCTGTCGCCTTTTGAGCCGCAATCAACGCTTTTATTTGTGAGACCAACCTGGCCCGTGATTCGGTATCTTCTAAAACATCAATCAACCTATTGAGATCGTTGGAACCGGCGGATTGTCCGGTAGCCGGAACGCTCTGTTGTTTTTGCACTTGCGCGAGTACAGGTGAACATAAAAAAACAAACAGAATGAAGAAACAAAATGCTTTAAATTTATATAGGGGCATTTGCTTTTTACGCATCAGTTATTTTTACATAGGGTTTCACTGAACATTATAGCACTAGCCAAACTTCCAAAATAGCCAATTTGCGCCCATTGGCGGAGAGGTTTCCCTTGTCTATGCTCTCTGAAAATTTTTTAGGAGAGGTATTCGAGAGTTATGGGCGAATTTGCGATTGGTCAACCGCTACCCAGGGAAGAAGATCCCAGATTACTGAAGGGAGACGGGAATTTTCTGGATGACATTAATTTTTTGAACCAAGCATACGGCTTTGTCTTGAGGAGCCCGCACGCACATGCAGAGATCATTTCTATAGATACCCAAGCCGCAAAAAACTCACCCGGTGTTATTCGTGTTCTGACCGGTGATGACTGGAAAGCAGAAAATTATGGGACCATGCCATGCGAAGATACCGCAATGGCCAATCGTTCAGACGGGACCCCGATGTTTCACCCTTATCGCGGCGCTCTAATCACTGAAAGAGCGCGCTTTGTCGGGGATTACATCGCCTTCGTTATTGCTGAAACTCGAGACCAGGCACGGAACGCCGCAGAATTAATAGAGGTAGAATACAAGGTATTACCAGCAATTAATTCAATTCAGAAAGCGCTCGAAAGCGATGTTACCTCTATATGGCCCGAAAATCCTGACAATATCGCTTTCACACTTGAAAAAGGAGACGAGCAAGCCGTCGAGGAAGCTTTTGCAAAAGCGGATAAAATTATAACTCGTGAATTCAGTATTAGTCGGGTCACGGCTGTTACTATGGAGCCCAGAGGATGCATCGGTTCTTACGACAAGCGAACCGCGAGGTATACGCTTTATACCGGGCTGCAGAATCCTCATCCTGTTCGACAACAACTCACACAGGGCGTGTTCCATATTCCGGAAACTCAAATGCATGTGGTTCCGGGCGATGTTGGCGGTAGTTTCGGTATGCGAGGAGGCACGTATCCGGAATTGGCCTTGGTTCTATGGGGCGCTAGAATTACCGATAGACCGATTAAGTGGATCTGCGACCGCTCAGAGGGCTTTATGTCAGATGATCATGGACGCGATAATCTCAGCAAAGTCTCGCTCGCACTGGATAAAGAAGGTTTATTCCTGGGCATTAAGGTTCATTCCGTCGCAAGTATGGGCGCATATTTAGCAATCCGGGGGCCCCGACCACCAACGAATAATTTGGGCACACTCGCGGGAGTCTATAGAACCCCCGCGGCCTTTGTAAGGGTTGATGGTGTTTTCACAAATATGAATTGCACAAACCCTTATAGAGGATCCGGTGCGCCCGAAGCTGCGTTTAATATTGAGAGAATAGTCGACATAGCGGCGGACGAAATTGGAATGGATCCTGCGTTATTGCGAACCAAAAATAGTGTAACCCCAGAACAGATGCCTTGGACAAATGCCCTAGGCTTTACATATGACTGCGGAGATTTTCCTGGAAATCAAGAAAAAGCCCTGAATGCGATAAACTATGACCAGTTTCCTGATCGAAGGGAAAAATCACGGGCAGCCGGGCGCCTCAGGGGAATAGGTATCTCAAATACAGTCAAAAAAACATCTTCACCCTTTCCCGAGACCTGCAAGCTCAGATTTGATCCATCAGGCACTCTGACCATGATCATGGGAACAATAAGTCACGGGCAGGGCCATGAGACAATTTTCAAACAAATCGTCTGCGACAAACTTGGATTGGACCCCTCTATCATTCGGTTTGTCCAAGGTGATACTGACGTGGCAACCTACGGCCGAGGAACTTTTAATTCACGCTCCACTTCAATCGGTGGCTCAGCAGCCGCATTGGCGTGCAGTAAAACAATTGACAAAGGCAGGCGGATCGCGGCTCATTTATTTGAAACTGCTGAGAGCGATATTGAATTCACATCAGGGAATTTCATTGTAACCGGCACTGATCGACAAATTTCTCTTATTGAGGTCGCGCAAAAATCGTTCCAGGCCTCTTCCATGCCACCAGATATTGAGCCCGGTCTTGATGAACAAGGGGTTTTTAAACCCGAGTATTGGAACTGGCCGACGGGGGTACAAGTATGCGAGGTTGAGATAGATCCTGAGACAGGCACCACAGAGATTGTCAACTTTGTCTGCGTCGACGATGTAGGAACTGTGATAAATCCTCTACTTCTAAAAGCACAGATGCATGGCGGAATAGCGCAAGGAATAGGTCAAGCCTTAATGGAAAACATCCATTTTGATGGTGTCAGCGGACAACTTTTAACTGGCTCTTTAATGGATTACTGCATGCCAAGGGCCGATGATTTTTGCTACATGGACATAATAAGCGCTCCGACCATTACTGCCTCCAATCTAATCGGCGCGAAGGGTGGAGGTGAGTCAGGACCTACAGGCGCTTTACCTGCAACTATTAATGCTATCATCAATGCGCTCAGGCCACTCGGCATCGATCACATAGACATGCCCACTACACCACACAGAATTTGGCAAGAAATCCAGGCGGCGAGCAAACTTTAACCAAATTGAGAGATATGCTGGAGAAAATCAAATGAATGAGCAATCCATCGCAGGCAGGGTGTGTATTGTAACGGGCGGCACTCGGGGCCTTGGACGCGCGATGGCAATGGGCCTGGCCCAATCTGGGGCAAAAGTTTTTGCACCCGGTCACATCGCAGAAGATATTCCAAACATGGAGAGGAGCGCGAGGAACTTAGGCAACAAAGACGGAGCAATTCACCCCCTCGTCGCGGACCTAAGAAAGCCTGGCGACTGTGAGTTAGTGATCAATGAGGCGATTGAAAAATATGGAAAGGTAGAAGTTCTAATCAACAATGCCGGTCTCGGTATGCGGCCATTTTCAGAGAACTTTATGACGGATCCCGTAAAGTTTTGGGAGACCGATGTAAACCAGGTAAGGGCCACTTTTGATACAAATGCCCTTGGCCCTTTTCACATGGCCAAAGCATCGATTCCACACATGCTCCAGAGGCATTGGGGGCGTATTGTAAATGTAACTACGAGCATCGGCACCATGCAAAGAAGGGGCTTCTTTCCCTACGGTCCCACGAAAGCCGCTCTGGAGGCAGCCACTCAAATCTGGGCAGAAGATCTGAAGGGATCAGGTATAACCGCGAACGTACTGATCCCAGGTAGGGCGGCGGACACTGATATAATGCCAACCAGCTGGAGAGAGGCTGGAGCTCACCGTTCAGGCGCAGAGCCAGCCACGCCCGAGATAATGGTGCCACCTACGCTTTGGCTGGTGTCTGATTCATCGAATGGGTTTACTGGATTGCGCTTCGAGGCCGATAAATGGGAAACCACGATAAACCCAACAGAGGCAGCAAAACAAAACGCTCGACCAGTCGGTTTTCGCCTCCATGAAGCTGATTGAGTGTGAGTTTTTTCTGCAATATGACCGTATATACTGATGAGTGTCCTTTTAAAAAATTATTGTGCATATCTCCAATAGAACATTCACTTTAAGATCGATTCGGCTTTGCAAAAAAGGGGGGCTCGAGATGAGATATCGAAATCAATTAATTACGGGGTTGTTTACGGCATTGCTTGCCTGCCTTGTCACTATTTCATCTGTTAAAGCCTCAGCCGACGTCGTTAAAGAACGCCAAAAACTTATGAAAACTATTGCCAAAACAAATAAGCTGATCCGCACGGCGGCAGAAAATGGGAATAGTAATTTAGGCTCGGTAAATGCTCAAAAGCTAGTACTAGCGGCACAAAAATTCGTCCAGTTATTCCCTAAGGGGACCGATCGAAGATCACTAGACCCCAGGTTAACCAGATCGAAACCAGAAATATGGAGCCAGTGGTCGCAATTCAAAATGGCAAATGACACCATGATTCAGATAGCTGAAAACATTATTGGTGGTAGTTTGAGCGGAGTTGAAGACCTCACAAACTCTTGCAGAGGTTGTCACAGAAAATTCAGAGGATCAAAAGTCAGATAACACCAGCCGCAGGAATTCCAAAAGTAAAAGGTATTGGATCAAAAAAGCGCAAATATCAAAGATATTTTGGTTGGCTCCTTAAGGCTGCAAAACAAACACCAATCATCGCGCCCACTGGGACTTGCAGTTCATAAAAGCGTGATGCCTTAATAGCGGCAGTAACTGGCTTTTTCTGGAGGAAGTCATAATGGGTGAATTTGGTATAGGGCAATCTGTTCCGCGGACAGAGGATCCGCGGTTGCTTAGGGGTGAAGGACGATTTGGCGATGACTTCTCACCAGGAAGAGAAGCAATCGGATTTTTTCTTCGTTCGCCACATGCTCACGCAAGGATCCTCTCTTTAGATACGAAGCAAGCAAAAGAAATGCCGGGGGTCCTGTCCATAATAACCGGCAAGGATATTGAGAAATTAAAACTTGGACAGTTCCCTTGCATGGTAATCCGTCATAAACGGGACGGCTCAGTGCAACAAGCACCTCGGAGAGGCTTGGCTGTAGGTCGGGTCCGTTTTGTTGGTGATCCTATAGCTTTCATAACAGCTGAGACGCTTAATCAAGCTAAAGACGCGGCCGAATGTATCGATGTTAATTTTGAAGTTTTACCAGCCTTTACAGAATTAGATCAATTCGGACAGTCCCCAGAAATACCAATCTGGGAAGACTGCTATGACAACGAAGCCTTTTATTTTGAAGTTGGAGACAAAACCGCTGTAGACGCCGCGTTTAATGCCGCAGACCACGTGACCAAAATAAGCTATCGAGTGAACAGAGTTTCCGCCAACGCAATGGAG
>Ga0255757_10002675_pt1 | contig 16682 bp, 13 predicted proteins | sample 071ome_27_FD_179957 | JGI IMG/M metagenome (GOLD analysis project Ga0255757, IMG submission 179957) | Coastal salt marsh microbial communities from the Groves Creek Marsh, Skidaway Island, Georgia - 071409AT metaG (version 2) | ecosystem: Environmental > Aquatic > Marine > Intertidal zone >...
CGCTGATTTATACATGTAACTTGAATATATTTGTACTTTCACGAACGCACCGCGTCGAGGCGCGACACAACGAGACGCGCATGACACCCGTCTCCTCGACGTCGACGACGAGGGCGCCGTTCGTCGGACGCGTCGCGCGTCCTAGACCGCGCGCGCACGCGCTCAGGGCGGCGGAGAAGACGCCGACGTCGACGTCAACGCCGCCGCCACCGTTGACCGATGGCGTCGCCTTCGTCTTGTGTCGTCCTGAGGGCCCCATCAACGTCGGCTCAGCCGCGCGCGCGATGCAGAACTTTGGCGTGCGGGACCTGAGAGTGGTGAATCCCGGTCCGGCGGTGGTTTCGGACCTCGAAGACGACGCGCGGCGTCTGAGTGAAGAGGCTTACAAGTTTGCGGTGCACGCTGGTTGGATGCTCGACGGCTGCAAAAAGCACAGCGTCGGTGAAGCTCTGAGCGATCGAACGCTCGTCGTCGCGACGACGGCTCGCGCGAGAGAGAATTTACCGCTGTATTCGCTCACGGAAGGGATGGAGATGATTGCTCGCGAGCTCGAAGAAGGAGGCACGGTTGGCGTGTTGTTCGGCAACGAAGCCACGGGCCTGACAAATCAAGAGCTAGAATTGGCGACGTTTGGGATCTGTATACCCACCGCGGCGCACGCTGAGGAGCGAACGAAGAGTGGGAAAGTCTTAAAGTACACCGGTGGGAGCGGTGCAGGGAAAGGGGATGTGGCGTCGTTGACGCCGGTGTCGTTAAATTTAGGCATGGCGGCGGGCGTCATCGCTTGGGAATTATTTCGAGCGACGCGAGAACGTGAGACGACGATTCGTGGCTTTGAGTCGCACAGAATGAGCGTAGGCGAACGCTCGAAACTTATCGACGACGTCGTCGCGGCGAGAAGGGCTGTGGAGATTTTCGGAAACGAGGAGCACGCCTCGTCAGAATCAGACGCGATTCGGCACGAAAAGGAAAGACGTGCTATAACGAGCGTATTCTCCGCTGGACCGATTGCGAGTCGCGATGCGACACCACTATTCATGCTCGCGCGTCGTGCGCTCGCGTTCGCTCGCATGGCTGACGCAGACTCAGCCGTGAAGCGCATCGCCATAGACTATATATCTCGCGTACCGCCCGGCGAAACCGCTTCGGCCAAGAGTCTCAACGCTCAAATCCGCGACGAGCTCGGCATAAGTCTAACCCAACGCGAGCTCGAGCGCGTGATGGATGCCGCCGCCAGTGCCATCGCATCCGTATCCGTGTGAACACATCGCCCGCGTCGTGATGTCACGCGTTGTAATAGCATGTAGCTTTTTCAAATGCGTTCTCAACTGTCACAACCGTGCTTCACACGACCGCGCGCGTCCATCATGCGCGCCGCGCCGTCACCGTTTGCACCGACGCCGCTGGCGTCCATCACACACCGCGACGCGCGATTCGACGTCACGGCGCTCACCTGCGACGCGCACTCAGCCGCGAAGGAGGCTCGTAAAGTGCAACTGCTCATCTTGGACGATGCCTTTGTCTTTCTCGTTTTCCGAGGATTCCGTCGAGCGCTCACGCGGGAGCGCCCGGACGGCAGTGGTGGTAGAGAGGGTGTTAGTTTCGGACGCCGATCGCGCGTCGTCGAGTCGCCGTTCGAATTCAAGGGCGGTAAGTTGGATTGGGAGCTCGAGTTGGCCGAAAGGAGAAGACGACGGCGAAGCGGCGCGCTGCGAGACGTAGGCGGCGGCGGCGCGTTGGGACTTGAATCGGTGATGACGATTGAAATCATGTTTAGCGATATCGTTGGGCTGGATCACGTCAATCATTTGCTGTTGAATTCGAGGTTGACGCTGGAGACTAGGACGTCGGCGACGAGGACGTTTGGGAGTCTGTCCGACGCCTTGCGATTTCACGGCGCCGCGCTGCGGCGAAGAACGGGCGCTCTGGATTTCGAATATCCAAAGAGATGGGACGGTGTGGACTTTTCGGAAGAACGCGAGGCGAAAAGGCAGGTTTTGGGATCGAAGCGGGTGAGAGATGGAGCTGGAGACGATGCGCATTTTGCATTGGGCAATTCGAGTAGCGAAAATAGCGAAGACGAGTCGGATACGCCGATGACGTCGAGCGCCGTCGTTGAGCCGATTCGAGTGAACGTGTTGCGCGGATACAGGACGTTTGTCACCACGTTCGACGACATTGAGCTGCAGCCGGCATTACAAGCGGTCATTGAACCTCATAAACGGTTGCTGACGCTCTTCGAAACGGGATTACCACTCTGGGCGATACTCGGACCGCAATACGGGCTTTGTTTGCCGCAACGCCCGCTGTTTAGAAAAGGGCTTAAGATGGCGTTTTTGGGGCTGACGCTCATGAGCGTCGTCGCTGGTTTGCACGAACTGCAAGAAAACTTACCGGGAACTCCGCTCGCCAAATGGATGCCACATTTGGCGCGCGTCGTTGACAGCGAGCCGAGCGTGAAGGTTGCGTCGTCGATTTATACGCAAAGCATCATCTTAGCCCCATTTTATTCCGTCATTCGTGCGTTTTCGTCTGGTCTATTTCGACTTGCGATGTCGATAGTGCGAGGCGTTGTGATTCCCATGTTACGAATGGGATTCGCGCTCTTGAGCGGCAACTCATTGGCCAGGACATTTTCCACGGCGTTTGGAAGCGCGAATGGATTCGTCAACGTGTGGAAAGGTGCGATACTACTCTTGGCTCGCTCCTCGCAAGGCTTGGTGAAATTGATAGTGTACGTTGCGGACAGAATTTTTGTCCATAGAAAGAGTTTGCGGCTGCGCGCCGAAGAATTCGCTGGGGTGACACCCCGCCCCGCCTTTGTCTCGCCGATGCGAAGTCGGGCGCACGAAACCCGGCTGGTGTCTCAAATCGTCGACGACGAGGATGAATACGATGACATCGACGACGTGGATGCGAAGAAGAACGACTAATCTGTGGGTGTCGTCGCCTCACGTTGGTTATTAAAATGTACCAGTAGAAGGACCAATAGAGAGGGGGAGCGTTGTAACAGTAGCAAAGCAAACCAAAACTTCACACTTCAACGCGTCGCGACCGCGCGTCACCATGCGCGCCTCCATCGGATGTAGAGCCATGTCGACGACGTCCACGTCGTCGTCGTCGTCGTCATGCGACCCAATCAAACCGACGCCGAACAAACAAGTCATCACCGTGCGTCACAAGAACACCAACTGCATCCTCGTTGGAACGATGCACTACAATCCGCACTCCATCGCCATCGCGCGCGACACTGTGCGCAATCTTCGCGAGTCGCAAGCTCTCGGAGGCGTCGTGTTAGAGACGTGTGAGAAACGATGGGAGAAGACGCAGTCGTTCCAACCGCCGGGATCGTTCATGCGGAAACTACTCGATAACGAGTTCCAAGCAGCTGCAGAGGAGGCGGGGACGAGCGCAATCATTCTCGGGGATCAGCCCATCGCAGACTTGGGCACGAGCATGAAAGCGCTGGCGAAGCAGACGTTGCTTGATTTGGGAACGCCTTGGGACGGCGGGTGGGCGAGGTACACCGACGACATCAGCAAGGCCGTGAAACGCGAAGTCAAAGCTGCGAAGGGCGGAGTGGAGAGTCCGGCGGAGGTTTTCGACACGAATTTACTCTTAAACGTACCGGTGAGCTTGTTTCGTTATCCCTTAGCGTGGTTATTAAAGTCACCGAAGCTCATGGTGCCGCTGACGACGTTTTGGCTCACCATCGCGGCGCTTCCGGGAGCGGTGGAGTCCATTCCAGATTTGACAGCACAGTCGGAAGCCGAGTCGCTAGTGACAGATTTATTCCTCGTTTTAGATTTCCTTCAGCTCACGTTGCTGTCGAGGATATTTCTCGTGGCACTGTTGCGCGACAGAAATGATATTTTGGCGGCGAGCGTATCGGCGGCGTGTGATCAGGCGAAAGAGGGCGAATCGATCGTTGCGATAGTTGGCGCTGCACACTTGAATGGAGTTCATCGACGCCTTCTCGAGGAGGTTGTTTAATCGCTCGTAGCTATACTCTAGTAGAAGTAGACACTACATTTCATTTGACTATCAACTAAAGAAATATACCGAGTCCTTGATCACGTTGAGGTCTAGATCACCCGGTGGAGGTGGCTTGGGGAACTCATCAGCGACGTCTGGATAAGTCTCCCGCATCTCGTGGTAAAGGTTCTCGAGGAGCGGTTCGCTATGCACCTCGATAAACTTTTCTCTGAGAATTGTATTCATCGTATCGACGTCGCACGCATGCGTCCAGAATGAGTCGTGCACGCCCGCGAACGTCAAGCCGGCATCGACGCACGCGACAGCCGTCTTCATCATGTGCGAGCTATCAATGCTATGGATGTAATTTGGCGGGAACGCGCTTCGCTGCTTCACCTTCATCACGGGTTGCGTGTCGTCCTCAACTTTGAGTGAAAAGGATTGGAGAATCGTCCGAACCCGCTTCGTAGACTGTCTGTGATACGGCTGCACGACGGGTAATCCGAGAGGTGTCGTCCACTTGACTGGCGCGCCCGAAGCGGTGGCCACCGTCGCGCAGTCCGTGAGCCAAGCCATGACGTCTCGCGCATTGGAAAACATGTTATTCAACGCATCGAGAGTCCTACGAGCGGCGTAGTTGGACACGCGGTAACGAAGAAGTTCGTTGTCTTCCATCGCGTCGCGTTCCTTCAGACGGCTGTAAATTTGTGCCCGAGCCCCGATGAAAGTCACGCCGTACACCGAAGTCATCACCGTTTGTTTTACCAACTTGCGATCGATGTGATTTGCCAACGCAATGGCAAGCTTGGCGTTCGCCACGTCTTCTTCGTCATCGCTGTCGATGAGCTTCATGTCTTCGGCAACGATGCGTTTCAATACGTTTGCGATACCAGTGTAGACGTCGGCTGCGCGATCGGCGGGAACCAAGTTGACCGCTTCTCCACCGTGCAAATCCCGGCCGAGAGCAGCGTAGTGTTGCAAACCATTACACGAGCCATCTTGATGGACGGGAAGGTTACTCATGAACTCCGTCGGGTCAGAGAGCTCTAAAGCCTTATCGAGCTCGATGCACGTCGCGAGACATTGCCAAGGCTCTTCGGCGTCTTGCCACCAGGCGCCTTCGGCGAGCGGATCTTGCGCCGACGCTCTCACCTCTTCGATGCGATCCTTGATGAATTGCACGCGCTCATCCATGGGCAACTTGTCAGCGCCGTTACCGAAAAGTGTAGCGCACTGAATGTGCATCCATCGTAAGCCGCGTTCACCGAGCTGCTTCTTCTCCTGGAAGCGCAGCAATCCCCGGCACAGATCGCTACCGATGTGGTTCAGGTGCACGTGCATGGTGTAGGCCCGGCCTCTGAAGTCGAGGTTGTGAGGAAAATAAATTTGCGGTTCATTCTTCATTTCACGCGCCACCTGGAGCTTGATCAAGAAATCGCATCGTTGAGAGTGCAATTCCATGTTTGACTTTTTCGTCTTACGAACGCTCTGTAGGTATTCAATCACCTCGCCCTTGCCCGGAAGCCCGCTCGCGAGAAGTTGATGTCGTCGCTTGTCGGTTCTCAGAGAGAAGGAACCACCGGGCCATCGAGGGATTTGTAACTCGGCACGCAGCGGTACTTCAGCGATGCCGCCTCCTCTCGCCCACACCTCTTCGACAATCGGCAGCACGTCCGTGTTGATCTGCCACGGCGTCCGACCGAGCGCGTTCAACGCGTCCAACACTTGTTGATACTGCACCGGCACGCCGGCGCCCTCGGCTTCGAGCGCCTTCTCACCCAGCGCATTAATCTGGGCTCGACTCGGACCTTCGTTGGAGTATTTGCCACGCATGAAAATGCTATTGCTTCGCAAGTAACCACCATCATTGTACCTGACCCACGGTCGCGGAGGTACCACCATTGGGAAATGCTTCACCGGAACCAACGCGGCTCGCGTCATCGTCTCCGTATTGATGAACCTATAGATTGAATCGTGCCAATGAAGCATGCCGTAGCCCGCTTCCTTGTAATCGTGATAAAAGGCTGGTAGTGTCAACGTCTCACCGTGTTCACCAGGAACCCCAATCTTTGCCGTGTTCATCAGCGCCGTAAGCAAGACGGTACCAACTTTCAGACGCACCTCTCGCCCCCACTCTGCGTTCTCGAGCGCTTGCCTCGCGTGCTTCGATACCGATTTAATGGTGTTCAGCTTGGACGTATCCAGCGCCATGTTGATTCTTTGTTCCGCCGTTATCTCAATCTCTTTGACGTTTTCCTCCGTGTTAACCATTCTCGACCTTCGGAAAGCCTCTTTTGCAGCCTTCTCCGCGGCTCGCATGCGAGCCAAGTTGACTTCGGCTTGCACAGCGCTCCCGACGTGGTCCGCCACGACGATGAATTTCGCGCTCCCAGCGGCACCCATGTCGTCCCTGATCATGTGCCAAGATTCGTTCTTGGTGTCGCCCTTCATGAGTGTGCTCAACGTCGCGTGCAACGTCAACACGGCTAATTTTTCAGGTTCGAGCAACGCTAAATAATGCCCGTAGACACGACGATCCACGCCCGGCACGTTGCCCTTAATTTTCTCCTGTTCCTCCTTCAGCGCTTCGACAAGCGGCACGTAGAAGGAGGCTAACAACTTTTGCACGACGGGCAACTGCGCACCAATGCCCGCGGCAAAGGTTTTACGCGCCAACTCCTTGTATCTCAACACCTCTCGTTCGACGGCTAAATTCTCCGCCTCGCGCTGCTTGCGAAACTGCACCTGTTCCTCACTCAGCGGTACCTGCGGATCGCGTACGGGCTCCGACCTGCGTAACTGTCGTCTCCGAGATTGCAACGCTTGCAACGCGAGCTTAATCTTCGCCCTTCTCTCATCCGTCGATTCGAAAATCCGATCCGGAGCGTCGCCAAACGCCGTAGCCGCCGCGCTCAGAGGCCGAAGCTTTGGTCCCGGTCTCGGCGGCGCTTCCGGCATCCCACTCGCCGCCAAGAGCATGTCCAATTCCTCGTCATCCTAATCCGCGTCAAAACGTATCGTTGCGTCAGTCAAAACCACCTCGTTCGCCGTCGTTCGCTCGCGAATTCCCATTTAAAAAAGATGACTGAACTCCCGTCAAAAAACTCCACCAAACGCGAGCGACTCTCCAGAGAGAACAACCAACCTCGCGCGCGCGATGCATCGCCCGACAGCGAGCCCACACCACCGCCGCCGCAAACATCCATTCACCGTCCGCGCGCTCACGCGCGTCGCGTCGCGAAACGAAACGAAACGAAAACAAAAGTCGCACCTCCATCAACTCTGCGCTCCATCGTTCGATCGACGGCGTCGATGTCGCGTGCACCGACGTCGACGCACCGAACGCCGAGCTCATCCGTCGACGCACCACCGCCAACGCGTCCCATGACGAGCGCGACGACGACGACGCGAGCGTTCCGCTCGCCGCGCGGCGCAGCATCGTCTCCACCCGACGCCGTCTGGAGGCGCGCGCGGAGGCGCCGCGAGACGAGTTCGTTCGAGCGAGCGCAGTCCCTCGAAGTTTTGGGAGTCATGACTCGTCGAGTACGAAAGCTTTGAAAGTTCTTGAGTCGTCACCGGTGATGAAAGGAGGCGGTCGGTTGCGGCCAACCAGTGTTCGGACATTTGGTAAATTCTGTGTAATAGTCACATGGGTTTGATTTTATCTAGAGTATCTCATGTGTGAATATAAATTTTATGGTGTTTTTGTAACACTGTTTGCACGTACGCTACTTTTGCGTCGCGCGCTCGTCTTCGCAATCCACCCCGGGGAACTCTCCCTCTGGACGTCTCGCCGCGGCGTCGCGTCCGCCTTTACGAGCCGCGCGTTCACCAGTGAGATCACCATGGCGTAAGTGGCGACGCGACGCGCTCGACCGATCGACTTTTGTATTCTTCTCGCGCGGCGTTCGACTTCGTCTCGTCTCGCGCGGCGTCGGCGTCGGCGTCGCGGTCGAGTCAGGGGTCGGATGCCGGTGTGGTTTTAGGGTCACACGCACCGCGTACGATGCAGAGCGAAGGACCCGGACGACGGACGCGGCGATGCGGCGTCGCGCGCGCGAAGCGATGGATCGAATGCATACGTTTCCATTCGATCCATCGCGCGCGTTCGCGTCGCGGGTTTCGCACGGCGGCGCGCGCTGGGACGCGGCGTGATGCGACCTTTGCTCGTTCGGGGCTGCGCTCTTTTTGGGGTTTTTTTGGCACTCGCGCGTCGCGCGTTTGTTCGACGGGACGCGACGCGAGCGGTGCGAGACGGGTGAACTGAATGACTGACGATGTGAATTCTCTTTTCGATTCTTTCGCGCGAGCAGTAAGAAGACGAAGGCTCCGGCCTTTTACCCGGCGGATGACATCAAGAAGCCGCTCAAGCGCACGATCGAGCACAAGCCGACCAAGCTTCGCGCGTCCATCGCCCCGGGTCAAGTTTTGATCCTCCTCGCGGGTCACTTCAAGGGTAAGCGCGTCGTGTTCATCAAGCAACTCGAGTCCGGTCTCCTTCTCGTTGCCGGTCCGTACGGGGTGAACGGCGTGCCGATCAAGCGTGTCAACCAACGTTACGTCATCGCGACGAGCGAAAAGGTTGACGTGTCCAAGGTCGACGCGAAGAAGTTTGACGATGCCTACTTCAAGAAGCCGGCGAAGGATCGCAGCAACAAGAAGAGCGAGGAAGAATTCTTCAAGGTTGACACCTCGAAGAAGGAACTCCCGGCTTCTTACATTGAGGACAACAAGGCTGTCGACGCCGCGCTCACCGCGGCCATCAGCGCGACCCCGTACCTCAAGGAATACATGTCCACCCTCTTCACCTTGCGATCCGGCGACAAGCCGCACGAGATGAAGTTCTAAGCGGTGTCATGTAGATGCAGGTACAGATAATGGTGTGGATGATGTTGAAGGTGTCTTGAGGAGGCGCGTTTAGAACGCCGGGGCGCGAATCCAGAAACGTAGCGATTAGGTTCGAATCCCAAAATTACTTAAAAACAAAAAGACAAGTCTCGTGCGATCCTTTCCCCACGCTAAGCACGCTCTCGGTAAAGAAGCTAGGAATGTTTTTCTCTTCTACTACAAATCTAGAACCATTCGTTATGTTCTTCGGCGTCCATATCTTCGAGTTGCGCCCGCTCGCGCAGTTCATTCTTCTTCTTGAACATTTTCACCTCGAACCCGGTGCCTCTGTCAACGCCATCCCAGTGTCGACCCGGCTTGATGTTGTATCGGTTGTTCGGCGCCGCGATGCCGCGGCGGAGCCAACTATGCGGTGGGACCTCTTGGGGGATTCTAAAACCGGACTTTTTGAGATCCTCAGCCGACAAACCGAGGCTGTCGACGACGGATGGAAGATTCAACGCGGCAGCTTGACGCTTCTTGCGACTGACATGCGCCATGGGATCCCCAAAGCGCATCGCTTCGCGTTGTTTATCTTCAAAGTCTGCATCGATATCGGCGTGCGCGAACGGTGCATCCTTCGCCTTTTCCAAATCAGCCTTGTATTGCTTGGCCATTCTCGCCTGCTCGACGCCGGCGGACCAGATGGGACGTTCACGCTCCTTTGGTTTAGTGTTCTCAGCGCGTCGTTTCAGCTCTTCGCTATCCATGAGCTTACCAGTCGCTTTATCACGATAATTCGTAGCCGCACCGCGACCGCTTTGCTCATCGCTGAGCTTGGCCAAACGCGCCTGTTCAGCTTTGCGCTTGAGCTCAGCCTCCATGATTACTTGCGCCGCGCTCACCAAACCTGTGGACGTACCGTCAGTCATCGAGCGCCCCTTGGGAGCTTTTTCCTTCTTAACCCTCGATGGCTCTGGTTTCGCCTCTTCCACAGGCTCTGGTTCATCGGGAATGATGAGATCACCGTCGCTGTCATACTGCAACTCGCCTCCTCCGCCAGCCGGCGCCGGCGCGGGCTCGTCTGGAATAATCAAATCACCATCGCTATCGTACTGCAGCTCACCACCCGCCGAATCGGGTGCTGAATCGTTCACCGCCGGCGTCGGGTCCGCTCTCACCGCCGGCGCGGGCTCGACATCCTCTTCGCTATCGCTATCGTGGCGCCCGCTCGCTCGGCCAGCCACCGGTTCTTCGTCTTCGCTGTCGCTATCGTGTCTCCCACCGCGAGATTCGGGTTCGCCGCCATCCACCGCCGCCCACCCGCTCCCATCATCTCGAATCCCCATGTACTTCACCGCGCGTCGCTCAGCCTCGTTCGCATCTTCCAGCACGCTCGCATCAACCTCTCTTCCGCGCGCGTCCAAAACCACGGCGCGATCTTCCTCTGCTCTCTTCTTCTTCTCCTCCTCCTCGTGCACGCTCGGGGCGAACCCGGCATCGCCATCGATGATTCGAATCGTCCCATCCGTCGTCGCTTTTGGTCGCTTCTTCTTCCGTTTCTTCTTCCCGTCGTCCCCTCCAGGCGCGCTCGACGACGGGCCGGACATGTACTTTTTCAGGTAGTCTAATTTGGAACTCATCTTCGTCACGAGACGCCCGTACCGTTCCCCCGGGGGTGACGCTCGAACGCGCGCGAGCGAGACGGGTTTGTTTTGCGTCGCGCGCGCGCGTGCCTCTGGGGTCGGGAAACTCGGGTGGTGTGTCTATGCGGCGAGTTCTGAGGAGACTGAAGAGGACTGCGAATGATACAAGCGGGCTGTTCGGTAAGTTTTACAAAGCGCGTGCGTGCGTACATTTGTGGTATACAATCTCGTGGATGACACGAAGGATTGAAACGTAAACGCGAGCGTCTCTTACTTGGTCTCTTTGCGTCGAGCGGCGACGAAGATGGATCCCTTATCCCCGCGTCCGGTGCGAATTTCGTCGTCGCAGTACGTAGTGGAAATCCAACCTCTCGGACTCACGAACCCGAGGGGAAGTTTCACCGCGGGCAACGACCCGAGCTTGAACCCGACCGACTTGAACTCGACGTTTAAACGGTTGGGGTGTTCTCTCGGCTGGTTTTGAGCGCACTTTGCGTCGAGAGTCACCGACAGCGGTACGCCGAACACCTCGAGCTCGGCTCGATTCGCCGCGGAACCGCTGCTAATGTCAATGTCTTGAAAATTCCCCTTGGCTCTCACCTTCTCGCTCTCCACCGCCGACTCCTCATCGCTCTCGCTCCGTCCCGAGCTCCCACTCAGATCCGTCAGCGCGCTTCCGAGCGCCCCTTCCTTTGCTCTCCTCGTCCGCGCGTCCTCGTCGCTCGCCAACGTCGCCAACAACGACCATCGTCCGCTCACCGCCTTCATATCCACCCCGGTTCGCTTCCCCGCCTCCTCCAGCGCATCAATCAGTTCATACATCTCATCTCGCTCGCTCTCCGTCGCCTCTCGTCCGCCATCCGTGCGCGCGCAGAGACGAATCAGCTCAATCTTCACCGCTGACACGGAGCGCTCCCGTCCACTTCGCGAACTCATCGGTCCGACGTCCTCACCCGCCGCGAACCGCGTCGTCCGTCTCCGCGTCGTCCGCGTCGTCTTCCTCGTCGTCCATCCTCGGGTGGGTACCCGAACGCTCGCCGTCGACGCGCGCATCGCGAGACGATCGGCAACCAATGCGGTTTGGTGTCGTTGGATTGCGCGCGCGGTCCTCGGACGCACCCAGTGGACGATTTGACGAGTCATGAACCGTCGAAACGGACACGAAGGCGTTTTGAAAGTGCACTCTCGACGCGCGCCCGACCAGCGCGCGCGCCGCACACGTCGGCGACGGAACGACGGAGCGACGGGTCGGAGGGACGCGGCGCGACGCGACGCATCGGTCTTTTCGGGATGAGCGGGACGGCGTCGACGTCGGCGTCGGCGTCGGCGACGGCGACGGCGAGCGATGCCGCGGCGTCCAAAGTCATCGTGAAAGCGCTCGAGACGTACACCTACGTCGGCGTGTGGATATTCCTCTCCGCGGCGGTGATTCTGTTCAACAAGTACATTCTGAGCGTGTACGGGTTTCCGTTTCCCATCGCGCTGACGATGATACACATGGGGTTTTGCTCGACGTTGGCGTTCGTCATCGTGCGCTGGTTGAAGTGGGTGCCGTCGAGTAACCTAAGTAAAGAGACGTACGGGAAGAAGATTGCGCCGGTGGCTGCGTTGTTTGCCGTGTCGCTCTGGGCGTCTAACACGGCGTATATTTATTTGAGCGTGGCGTTCATTCAGATGCTCAAGGCGTTGTCGCCGGTGACGGTGTATTGCGTCGGGTGCGTGATTGGTTTGGAAAAGTACTCGCACGCGAGATTGGCCAACTTGGGCGTGGTGACGCTCGGGGTGATGATTTCCTCGTTTGGGGAGATGAACTTTCACCTGTTTGGGTTCATAGTGCAGATTGTGGCGGTGTTGGCGGAGGCGTGTCGGATCCTCTCGGTGCAAATCATTCTCGGCAAGGCGAATTTGAAGCTCAACTCGATTACGACGCTCTACTACGTATCGCCGGCGTGCTTTGTGTTTCTCTCCGTGCCGTTTGCGATTTTAGAGTTACCAAAGATTGCGTACGGGCTAGAGATTACGCACTCTGTGCACTATTCGACTGGCATCATGATGGCGAACGCCATGTGTGCCTTTGCGCTTAACTGCGCCATTTATCTGCTCATCGGGCGCACGAGCGCGTTGACGCTCAACGTCGCCGGCGTCGTCAAGGATTTCATTTTAATTCTCATCAGTTCCGCCTTGTTCGAGGCGCCGATTTCCTCCACGCAGTTGGTTGGTTTCTCCATCGCAGCGGGTGGGGTTTTTTACTACAACTACTCCAAGTTTAAGGAGGCGTTGGCGGCGCAAGTGAGCGCGGATGCAAAGGCGTCGGCGCCGGGGCCAGAAAAGGCGTAAAGTGAGAGAGTTTCGTCATCAAGAGATAGTCACCGTTTATAGATTTGTCATGCATACAATAGATGTGATTAGTTCTACTTTACAATAATCGCGCGCGCGCGCCTTCTATTTCGTGTCGCTCCCACCCTCTTGAATGCGAAGTTGATCGAGCTTGACGGCGTCAAACTCTTCCGACAATGCGCAGAGCTCGTCGAAAATCAAGCGTCGAACATCTGCCTCGGTGAGATACCTTGCGCCGTCTTCAAAATCGAAGGTGAACGGAGAATCGGCGCACGGTTCGTCAACTTCGTCGTGAAGCGATTCCAAATACGGGTGCTCCAGTGCCTCTTCGACGGTGATGCGCTTCGCCGGATCGAGGACGAGCATCTTATCAATCAAATCGATAGCCCTTGGAGAGGCGTTTGGAAAGAGCTTTTCAAAGTTGCATCGCGCCGTCGCTGGAAGCGATTTTATGTAGCGCTTCGCCTTTTCGTTGTTGATGAAATCCAGTTCAGATTCATCTTTGGGCGTGCCGATGACCCGCATGATGAGATTGAGCTGATGGATGTAATCCTTGCCCGGAAAGAGAGTCTTGCGACCCAAGAGTTCGGCAAAGATGCACCCGACGCTCCACACGTCAATCGCGCTCGTGTACTCTGCGCACGAGAGTAAGAGCTCCGGGGCTCTGTACCACCTCGTGACGACGTATTCAGTCATAAATTCGCTCGCATCGGCGTCAATCAGCGCTGTTCGCGCCAAACCGAAATCGCAAATCTTCAAGTCGCAATTCGCGTTGAGCAATAAATTCCCCGGTTTGAGATCCCGGTGCAAGACATCCGCGCTGTGAATATACTTTAACCCGCGAAGAATTTGATAGACAAAGTACTGACAGTGTTCATCCGTCAGCGACTGACTGCTTCGTATGATTTGGTACAAATCAGTATCCATCAAATCGTACATCAGGTACACATCCTCGAATTCGTGCTTCGACGCCGGTTTCACGCAGTCGATGATGTCGATTACGTTTTCGTGTCTCAAGTGTCTCAACAGCTTAATCTCCCGCAGCGTTCTCTTGGCGTCGACGATGTTTTCAAACGCATTGACAATCTTCTTTATCGCCACCTTTTTATTCGTCTCCACGTCTCTCGCGCTGCACACGACTCCGTAGGCGCCTTTGCCGATCGGTTTAATCGGCGCGTACTTCGCATCCACCTCAAACACCGTCCCGCACACCGCAAACTTGGACGTCGCGCTCTCCCTTCTCGAACCCTCCCGACGCGCGTCTCGCTCGCGTCTCGCCCGCCGTCTCTTCGCCCGCGCCGCTCGCACGGTATCGTCGTCTAAACCGCCGCCGCCGCCCGCTTCTTCGCCTCGTCTTCGTCTTCTGCGCCTTCTCGGCCGAAACCCGTCACCCTCCCCTCCTTCGTCGTCTTCGCTCGTTTCCTCCGTGTACGACGAATCGTCGTACGTCGAATCGTCATCCTCCGTCGTGCTCAGGTCCCCGGCGTCGTCGACGGCGGCGGCGGCGTCGGCGGCGGTCGAACCCGATGCTCGCCGATGCGCGACGCGGTCGTTATCGTAGTAATCGTCGAGCGCATCCGCCGCCGTCGTCGTCGTCGTCGTCGCGGCGACCGGTGCGCGCGCACGCGCGTACGAGTCCCCCATCGCGTCGGCGTCCCGGTACGGACGCGGACTCGGTGTCTCCGCGTGCGCGTCGGCGTCCATGGCGTCGCACAGTGGCGATGATGTCAACACGTGGCGTCGAAAGAGTCAGTCAACCATCCAACACAGTTTTACGCTACTCATCGACGCGGCGTTCACTTCGTCGCGAACGACGACGACGCGGCGTCGATGGGTGATGACGTGTGCTTTGTTTTGACGGCGAACGGTGAGTGGGCGCCGTTCACGACGTCGACGGCACAGAAGGAGGAGGAGGAGGAGGGTGCCCATGCAGAAGAAGCCTCGCTGACGCGAGACATTGGAACGAAATTATGGAACGCGTCGACGTGGTTAGACATGGTGAACGACGCGAAACGAAACGAGGCGTTCGCGAATGGACTCGCGGCGACGCTTCGAAGCGGTGACGTCGCGTTGGATATCGGGGCGGGTACTGGTATTCTATCAGTCATGGCGAGCCGAATCGTCGGACCGAGTCCGGGGAGAGTCGACGCGTTGGAGGAATTCGGACCGAGCGCCGTCGTCGCGCGTCGAGTCGTCGAAAGCAACGGGGTGGGGGATAGGGTTCGCGTGATCCAGAGACGGAGCGATGACCACGAGGATGGGGAAAAGTACGATGTCGTGTTTAGCGAGCTTTTGGATTCGAGCTTAATAGGAGAAGGATGGCTTGGCGTCGTGCGAGACGCGAAGAGACGGTTGTTGAGAAGGGGTGGGAGAATTTTACCGCGACGGGCGCGGGTGTACGCGCGGTTGGTGGAGTGCGCGGACGCGTTTGAGTATTATTCGCCGACTTCGCGTCCGTCGGCGTCGCCGCCAAATTTTGCGAGTGGGACCGACGCACCGACGGTGATTTGGTGTGATGAGAGTCAACAGGCGCACGCCAAGGCGTGGAGGAGGACGATGAGGGCGATATCAGACGATGTGATGATTGCGGAGATGGACTTTGAAAATTTGCCGGATGAAGGGGCGGAGCCCGTTTGGCGCAAACCACTCGCGATTCAAGGCTCTGGACGAGCGCACGCAGTCTTGACGTGGTGGGAGATTGATTTAGATGAAAACGGGATCGCGACGTATTCCACAAAACCTGGAGCGCAATCGGCGTGGTGTCATCATTGGCGACAGTGTCTGAAATTGATGCCCGCGAACGTGCGTTTGACCGTCGACTCGAATTCGACGCTCGAATTCGTGTCGACGTTTGATGGCGATACCATCTACGTCGGTATTAGTGGTGGTATCGCGAACGAAGACGACGGTTACGTTCGTTCTGCAAGTTTGTCGATCGAACCTCCCATCGAAGCGCCTTGGACGCGTCACTTGGACGACGATTCGTCTTCTCGAGCACGTCTTGTATGCTTCGGAGCCAATCTGCCCGAATTCGTCGCGTCCAAGTCTAGCCTCGACGTCGTTCATGGCGTGGACTTGTCGAAAGCCAATGCCCTTTTGTGCCCGAAAGAGACGACATTGCACCCCAATGCGCCCTCTGGCGCCAAAAGTCTCGAGTTCTTACCGTCAATCATCCACGTCTTTGAGCTCGGCCTCTCGCTTGAGAGCGCCGCAGCGACGCCGCCGGCGGAACTCATGCGTTTCGGCACCAGCCAAACCGAAGGATGCGTCACCATCACCGCGTCGAACGACGACGAGATATTCGATTCTATCATCATCCATCTCGACGTCCCAGTCTCAGCTGACGGAACGAATGAAAAAGCCGATCCGTTTGCGCCGCCGACGCATCGCTCGCTCGCCGACGTCGCTCGACAAGCGGTTCTCATCATCCCCGAACACGCTCGACGCGCGAGTCTGAACCTATGGTACACCGTCGTCAATCCGTCATCGTCGTCCTCGAGCGTCAGAGATTTACGCTTCGCGTTGATTCCTTAGAAATGAAACATGTAGCAGTGTTGTAAAACAGTAGCAGCCTTGAGCGAAACAAGATGCTGATTTGACTGGCGCTCGTCACTCTTCATCTCGCCATGCCCGTCTCCCACGCGTTCTTCGCCCGAACACCGGTGCGGTGCGCGAACGAACCGTCGTCGGTTTCGTCGCGACAGAGACGCGCGGCGACGTCGCCGACAACGCGCGGAGTGAGCGACGCCGGCGTCGTGACTCGACGAGACGCGTTCTTGTTAGGGAGCCTTTTAACAGTCGTCACGACGACGAGTGGACGGTCGTTCGCGATGACAAGCGACGACGACGACGACACGTTTGACGAAAGCGCAGTGATGGACGCGCCGCCGGCGCCCG
>Ga0255757_10002687_pt1 | contig 16650 bp, 9 predicted proteins | sample 071ome_27_FD_179957 | JGI IMG/M metagenome (GOLD analysis project Ga0255757, IMG submission 179957) | Coastal salt marsh microbial communities from the Groves Creek Marsh, Skidaway Island, Georgia - 071409AT metaG (version 2) | ecosystem: Environmental > Aquatic > Marine > Intertidal zone > Salt...
GGGCGCGTCGCGTCGCGTCGAGTCGAGTCGAGTCGAGTGAGGGGACTCTACTGCGTGTCGTTGGCGTCGTTGGATTAATTTTTGAGGTTCTCGTCGGGACTAAGGCGCGATGTCGGCGACGCTGCAGCGGTTGTTGAGCGAAAAACCGCTGACGACGGACGCGTGGGTGCAGTGCGATGGGTGCAAGGTGTGGCGACGGGTTCCCGCGGTGGTGGCGGAACGTTTGGGGGATAACTCGGCGTGGTTTTGTCATCAAAACTATGACCAAAACTTTAGCACGTGCGACGACCCGCAAGAGCTCGAAGACCACGAGATCGACGTGTTGATGCAAGCGCAAGAGGACGCGGCGAGACGAAACGCGAAATCGAGCTCGCCGGGTAAGTTGAAGCCAGAGGTACCGACGAATGAATGGTTTAAGATTACGAGGAACATTTTTACGCACCGCGAGCCGAAAAAGGTGACAGAGGACGACGTGATGATTTGCTCGTGCGTCGTGGAGGATGGCGTCGGGTGCGGACCGGATTGTTTGAATAGACTCGTTTTGTCAGAGTGCGACCCGGCGTATTGTCCGTGCGAGGGTGCGTGCGCGAACCAGAGACTTTCGAGAAAGCAGTACAAGTCGACAGACGTGCGCAGGACGGGTAAAAAGGGACACGGTTTGTTCGCCACGGAGAACGTCAAGACGGGTGATTTCATCTTGGAATACCTCGGGGAGGTGTTACACGAAGATGAGTACCACGCGCGCAAGCAGAAGTACCAGGATGAGGGACGGTCACACTATTACTTTATGACTCTTTCTTCGAGCGAAACCATCGACGCCACCATCAGAGGCAACTCTGGGCGCTTCCTCAACCACTCTTGCGCTCCAAACTGCGAGACGCAAAAGTGGATGGTGCGCGGTGAGTTATGCATCGGTATTTTCGCCACTCGAGACATCGCGGCGGGCGAGGAGTTGACGATTGATTACAAGTTTGAACGCTTTGGCGAAAAGCCGTCTCGCTGCTTTTGCATGGCTGGCGCGTGCTGCGGATGGATTGGTGGTGCCAAGGCGGCCGAGGCGGCGAAATCGTACAGCATCGATAGCGACGACGAGGAAGGTCATGAAAATGATTTGGAACCGGTGATGCACGAGCTCGATGACGCACAAATTGCGGCTGAGGAGGCAAAGGGACGAGAGCTCATGGCAGACAGGTTTACACCAAAGAAGACCACCATCAAGGCTGAAAGCAAGGCTTGGCGTCCGCCAGAAGAGGTCCGCGAGATCGAGCGACAGCGCAAGGAACGGGAGAGGGAAGAAAGCCGAGCCGCGCGCGCGTCCAGGCCGGGTGGTTCGAACGTGCGACGCGTTCGCGCTCCCGCAGGATCTTACGCACAAAAATGGAGCGCCATGTCCGCCAGCGCGAAGAAGCGCACCGAGGTCGATCTTCGCATGGAGGAGTACCAATCGACGAGCGGTGGCTTACGCTCGAGAGAAGTCATCTCTCACTTCATGGGTCTGTTCAACTTGTGCTTCCCGGTCGATGCTGATGGTAGAACCGAAGTTTCCACGCGAGATCTCGGCTTAATTCTCGAAGCCATTGCGCTCACAAAAAATCCAAACCTGCAAGCCGCACTGGTTGAGAATGGTATCCTCTCGCAGTTCCAAAAGTGCATTCACGTGCTCGGTGGGCCAGAGGCAAGCGCCGCACAGGCTCCTCTCTTGAGAAAGATTTTGAAAATTCTCGCGGATTTCATGCTTCACGGTAAGGACGTCCTCGTGCCTCGCTTGAGCGAGACGAAGACAGCGAGGGGCACTCTCATGAAGGCGATCGGTGACTTGCGCGTGGCGAATGACACGCCTCTGATGAAGGTTGCGAGAGACTTTGAGCTCAAGTACATCCCGAGCGGGACCATGGGCCCGATGCCAGAGCGACCGCGGCCGCATGCGCAGCAGATGCGTCGCACGGACTCCGGGTCTGGATCGATGGGATGGGGCTCGCGTGCACCCCAAAGCGGTAGTTTGAACAGATACGGCTCCTCTGGCGCTCTGTTCAACTCAAGCGCGCCACCGGGTAGTGCTCTCTCCGGTCGCTCGGGTGGGTTCAACGGAAGTGCACCGAGAGGGAGCGCCATGACTGGCGGCAGAGGCGGAGGAGGTTGGGGTCCGCGTGGTGGCGGCGGTCCGCAGCGAGGCGGGTACTCAAGCCATCAAGGCTCTGCGCCGCCGACGTCGAGCTTGGCTCAAGCGATGCGACCGCAAGCGCCGGGATACCCGCCGAGGCCAGGCGAGTGGAACGCCCCAGGTGGAAACGCGCCTGGATACGCCCAGCAACCGTACGACGACGGCAGAGGCGTCAAACGCGAACGCGAAGAATCGCGCCCACCGCCGCCGCAGCAGCAGCGCGCGAACAAGCCAATCTTGACCGCTCCGCTTCCACCACAATTTGACGATCCCCTCGGTGAGCTCTTCTCCGACGCCGTCACCGCTTTCGTCACCATGGAAGTGGAGGAACTCCGCGTTCCGAGCAATCCGCTGCATCAGCCGGGCGCCAACTACGACAGACTCACTCAGCGCTGGGCTCTCGCCGCGCTCACAAAGGAGCAAGACAACTGGGACGAGTCCAAGGGACCCCTTAACGTCGGTGAAGTCCGTCAGCGCGTCGCGGCGTACGTAAAAAACGTGGCGAGGCAGTCTTAGATGGGTCGTCAACGCTAGCACGTGTAAACACAACTGATTTGATTCGACGTTGATTTCTCCTTATCCACACTTTACCCCTCGCCATGCCTTCCACCGTCGTCCTATCGACCGCCGGTCTCGCGCGCGCGCGCACCGGAGTCCTCGCCTCGCGCGCGCGTCCGTGCCGAGGCTCCAGAGCGCTCGCGCGACGCGTCGTCAACGCCGAGCAAAAGTGTGTTCGAGAGACGGGCACGGCTGAACCGACCGACGCCGCGAACGTTGTCCGTCGCACCATCGCGATCGACCTCGGCGGCGCCACCCCGGCGTCGGTCGGATTGCCCTTCGCTTCAACGGGCGAGGCGGTGTGCGTCGAGCTCGAGCGACCGCTGGGGATCGTCTTCGAGCAACGACTCAAGGGTGTCACCACGGAAATCTTCGTCGACGAAGTCGTCGAGGGCGGGAACGCCGCGCGCGCCGGCGTGCGACCGGGTGACGTCTTGCGATTGACCACGGCAGTGTTTCTCGTCAGCGCCGCGATCGACGTGACGACGTGGCTTAATCCGCCGAGCAAGCGGAACGTGAAGGCGTACTTGGAGTGCGACGGGAAGAGTTTTGATAAAGTCATGGATGCGATTGCGAGTCATTCGGTGCAAATTGACACGCCAGAGGGCAAACAGGACGTGAATACGGTTGGTTTGGTGCTCGAGCGCGCGTCCGCGTGAGACGCGGGAGACGATGTCGATCGGTAGCTAAATTATTTTAGAAGACGTTGTTATTCAATCAAACGCAGCTGTGTAGTCTTACCGCCCTCATACCTCGACTCCGTCGTTCCGTCGCAGTCTTCGCCTTTGTTCGGAGGGGCATGGTGAGCGTCACCGAATTAGACGACGATCCTCGCGGGGCAAACACGGCGCAGGCGCGATCGTCGCGGGGCGCTGGGACGTCTTCTAGATTTGGTTCCTCGCCAACTGATGCTTATGATGATTACGACGACGCGATCGAAGAGGAAGAGCGACCAGACCTGTACGCGGTTCTCGGCGTCGAGGCGAACGCTACGGAGCGCGATATCGTGCGAGCGTACCGGATGAAAGCCATGGAGGCGCACCCGGACCGTCGAAGAGGAGCTGGGAAAAAAGATGAAGACGAGGAAAACTCCTCGCCGGAAGCATCCGAGGAGACCGAGTTTAGCGCAATCAGCGCAGCTTATGGAATCTTGAGTGATAAACACAAACGCGCGTTCTACGACGCTGGAGGGTCGATGCAAGAGATGGACGTCGAGGTGGACGAATACTTGTCAGCGTTTTGGGAACTTTTTGAAGAGCGTTTCGGCGGCGAAGACGGCATCGCGAGCATCGCAGAGGTTTGCGCGCATATGTCGCCGGCAGAGCTGGCGACGATGCCGCCTTTTCCGTTTCCTAAGCACTTTTTCCCCGAGGGCACGTTCCCGGAAGGTTTGAGATTCGATGAAGAGACTTTTGTCGCGCCTCCGAAAGTGAGAGCTTTCATCGAGGAACACGGCGAGGCAGCTCTCGCCGAACTCGCGACTGAGCTCGCGGGAGCCAAGGAATCGAAAAGGCCGAGTCATAATAGTCGCGGCGCTCAGGTTGCGGATGAGGAGGAGGAATTGCGCGCGTTTATCATGGATGCGATGAAGGATGAGTTGGACGACTTGATGCCGAATGAATTACCAGAGGGATTGGACATGGACGCAGCCATGGCAGAGCTACTACGATCGATGCAAAATATGACTGGCGATTTGAATGGGATTAGTCAGTATGATGCTAGTGACTCGAGCTCGGACGACTCGAGGTACGTGGCGAGCTACGAAAGCACGCCGCGCTCTTCAGAGACGTTCATCACGAGCCCGCATCACTGGATCCAAGCCGCGAAAGCGGGCGAGTTAGATGCGCTGCAGACAATGTTGGGGCGCAACCCCGAGTTGGTTTACGAGCAGTTCGGTGGCATCGGTAACACCGGAGCGCACTGGTTGGCTGCTAGAGGACATTTGGAAGCGCTCAAGTGGTTTGTTGAAGAATGTGAGTTTGATCTCGATTACAGGAACGGCTGCGGTAGCACCGTCCTCCACTCTGCCGCCTCGAACGGGCACGAAGACTGTGTCATGTATTTACTATCTCGTGGTGCTAAGCGTGACGCGCGCGATGAGTTCGGCGACACGCCGGGCGATGTCGCGAACATGATGGACCGTAGCGTTGAAATCATCGAAGCGCTCGGTAGCAAACCGTTGGTGTACTGCGGAGCTTGTGAGCCCGAGTCAACGCTCACCCCGATTGAAGAGCAGAGCGAATCGTCCATTGAAGAGGTAAGAGAAGAAGTACCCGAAGACGAACCCACGGTGATCACGCTCGAGAAAGATGAGCAGAGAAAATGGTTGGATTTCGCCAAGGCGGGAGACTTGTCGTCGATGAAGGACATGTTTGAGAAGAATCCGGATCTCCTCTACGCCGATGGTACGGGCACTAGCTATGGGTTCTCTGGCAATACCGCCATGCACTGGGCCGCGTCCAAGGGACACGAACAATGCATCACGTGGTTGTGTGAACGCGGAATGGATCCGAATGTGACGAACAAAGCTGACAGCACGCCGCTCCATTCAGCCGCCGGCGCTGGACAGATTACGACTCTTCGAACGCTCATACATGCGTGCGGCGCTTCTCCAACGATTCCAAACGATCTTGGCGAGACTCCAATGGACGTTGCCATCGCTCGAGAGCATCACGGTGTCGCCCTGTGTTTGAAGACGTGCGCAGTCTTGGACGCATTGCGCGACGAGTTCTCAAAAGTTGGTTCATTCTCCTTGAAGAACGCCAAAGATCTCATCAACTCTTATGCTGTGGATGATCCATCTTACCTTGGGTTGACTGAAAAGCCCGAAATTATAGCCAAGGTTCGCGATATCGTATTGACATTGCCGGATAAACTCGCGTTGGGCGAGCCCGTGCAGAGACCAAAACTTCAGGGCGCTCTGACGGTGACAAAACCGGATGAAACGCTCGCAGATAAATCTCGAAAAGCCAAGGAACGAGGGAATGAATTATTTGCCGCCGGAAATTATGACATGGCGATCAAATCTTATTCGATGGCTATTCGTCTCGACAGAGGCAACCACGTTCTCCATAGCAACCGTTCGGCCGCCTACGCCGGCGCAGGACGCTTCGAAGACGCGCTCTCCGACGCCGAAACGTGCGTAAAACTCGCGCCTGATTTCGCAAAGGGCTATTTGAGACACGCCGTGGCGCTCAGTGGCCTGGGACAGCACGCAGAATCCGCCAAAGTGTGCGCCAAAGGATTGAAGAAGGATCCCGAGTCCGAGGCACTATCGGCGCAACTGAAAATCGCCAAGGATGCGATTCTCGACGGTGAGCGACGATATAAGGAAATGTGGGGCGATGATGCGCCTAGCGCGCGCGTCCTGTGATAATAGATTTGATTTTTGATTGTAGTGAGACGTTCAACGCTCTTAGACGAATGAAATTCTTTGCGCGCGTGCAGCATACTGAACCTCAGTGCACGTCTCGCGGTGGCAAAGGTGACAAGCACTCGAAGCCCCGACAGAACGACATGGATCAGCAGTCTTCAAAGATGGAAAGAGGTACACCGGTGATGTCGAGCGCGCCGCAGCGATCACCGGGCGCGCGTATCGCCGCGTGCGTCGTCGGTGTCGTGGGATCGTTGATCTTGTACGGAGTGCTCCAAGAGCGGATCATGACACGTCCGTACGACGGCGAATTCTTCAAGTACAGTGTCTTCCTAGTTTTAAGCAATAGAGTGTTGAGTGCTTCGCTCGCGGCAGCCATCTTGGCGTACACGCGAGGGATGGTGCACCCGGTGGCGCCGATCTGGAAGTACGCCGGAGTGAGCGCGAGCAACGTGCTGGCGACGACGTGTCAGTACGAAGCGCTGAGATATGTCTCATTCCCGGTACAAACTTTGGGTAAGTGCGCAAAGATGATCCCGGTGATGATTTGGGGATATTTTATCAATCAGAGACGATACAAGGCGAGCGATTACCTCATAGCGCTGTGCGTTACGCTTGGGTGTACCGTTTTCGCTTTGTACGGAGAGGTGACGCACAAGCATAGCGCTGGAAGCTCGGGCACGAGCGCGAAGGGCATGTTCCTCATGCTTGGCTACCTTGGATTTGACGGTTTCACCTCGACTTTCCAGGACAAGCTCTTCAAGGGTTATCAGATGGAGACGTACAACCAAATGCTCTACGTCAACGGCGTCTCCGCCACCCTCTCTCTCTTCTGGCTCTTCTCCGACGGTGCCTTTGCCCAAGCCCTCGACTTCATCGGTCGCCACCCCGCCGTATTCAAGGACATCCTCGTCTTGTCTTTGTCCTCTATGTGCGGTCAGCTCTGCATTTTGTACACCATCAAAGAGTTTGGAGCGCTCCTCTTCGCCACCATCATGACGACGCGTCAGCTCCTCTCCATCCTCCTCTCTTGTCTCCTCTTCCTCCATCCTCTCACCTGGCAACAATGGGGCGGCACCGTCATGGTGTTCTCTGCCCTCTACGTCCAGGCTTTCCTCAAAAACCAATCCAAATGATTGACGACGCGACGCCCCGCGCCGTTTGGATGTCGACGCGACGCGACGCGACCCATAGCGAGCGACATTCGTTGTAAACACACACCACCCAAAACAACGAAACGAAACGAAACGAAACGAGCGTCTCACACGCGACTCCGAACCGACGAGACCGACGAGACCCGAACCGGGACGCCGCGCGTTAAAGATCCAGACGCGTCTGGCTGGACCGCTTGAGCCATCCAAACCACGTTCCATCAATCACATATGCGCAAACAGTCTTATCTGACGTGGATGATGTCATCCAGATGCAAAACAAACACAGTCAAAACCAATATTCATACTAATGATACATACTTCATTACGCACCACGTGTCCGATAATTATTTTAGGTATATTTATTCAGATGACGTTTCCGGATACGGCTGCGACGAACGGCCGCGACGGCGGCAGACGACGACGACGACGACGACGACGCGGTCCCCGGGGACGCACGCGAGCGCGAGACGACGATGATGACCATTAGAGCGCGCGTCACCGCGCCGGCGACGACGACGAGAGGTGCGTGATGCGAAACGCGACGCGACGTTCTCGGTCGCGTCACGTGGATTCAAAGCGCGAGGCGCGTGGGCGACGTGGACAGAGCTGGCGAGATGCCGACGAGAAGACGACGTTTTCGCGGCGTCGACGGAACGGAAAACGACGGTTCGGGGATCGTGGACGCGCGATGTGAAGGGTAGTAAAGTTTCCGCGCGTCAGAGGGGAAGACGCGGGGAGACGCGATGGTTTTGCGGGCGACGACGTCGAGGGTCGCGCGCGCGAGGGCTGAAGGGAAATCGCGGTCTCGAGCGAGAGAGAGGGGATAAAGGAGGGCGACGTTTACGCGTGTGATGGGTTTTGGGCGTCAAGGAGGGTGTGTGCGCGTGGAGTGTGTGACTGACGATGGTGTTGCTTTGTGGTTTTTGACTCGAACGCAGTGGGCGCGAACGAGCGACGCGTGAGGATTCAACGACGCGGATCGACTTTGACGCGCAAGGCGATCACCGCTCCGGGCGTCATTGAACTCGGCGACGAGAACGATGATTCGGTGGTTTGGAAGAGACTCGGCGCCGAGGGTGCGGATAAGGCGCGCCAGGTGTGGGGTTCGGTGAACAGTGAGGCGGCGGCGGCGGCAAAGGGCGCGTGGGCCGGGGTCAAGCCGGCGCACAAGGTGGCGTTTTCGGACATCTTGGCGAGCCCGAAGAGAAACGCCTTCTTGCGTAAGTGGATTCCGACTGATATCACGTACGTGAGTTTCATCGGTGCGCTTCACGTTGGGGCGTTGCTTGCGCCGTTTTACTTCACCTGGGGTGCGTTCAAGTGCTTCCTGGCCATGTACTTCATCACAGGATGCCTCGGTATCACCCTCAGCTACCACAGACAAATTTCGCACAAGTCGTTCCAGACGCCCAAGTGGCTCGAGTACGTCTTGGCGTACTGCGGTGCCTTGGCTGTCCAGGGAGACCCGCTCGAGTGGGCTTCCTCTCACCGCCACCACCACCAGCACTGCGACACGCCCAAGGACCCGCACACGCCGTATGAAGGCTTTTGGTGGTCGCACATGGGTTGGTTGTTGGATAACGAGGCGACGATTGAGCGCGTTGGGGACCGTTCGAACGCGCAAGAACTCGCCGCTCAGCCGTTCTACCGATTCATGGAGAAGACTTATATGTGGCACATCGCTGCATCTGCCATCGCCTTGTACGCGATCGGCGGCATGCCGTGGTTCATTTGGGGTTTCTGCTTCCGCACGGTGTGGGTGTACCACATCACGTGGGCTGTGAACTCGGTGTCCCACTGCTGGGGCTCCCAAGAGTTCAACACCGGCGACTTGTCTCGTAACAACTGGCCGATAGGCATTTTGGCGTTCGGTGAAGGTTGGCATAACAACCATCACGCCTTCGAGTTTAGCGCCCGACACGGTTTGCGTTGGTGGCAAATTGACATGACGTGGATGGTCATCTCTGTGTTGAAATTTTTCGGGTTGGCGAGCAAGGTGAAGCTCCCCAAGGAATCCCAAATGGAACGCATGAGATTCGAGCCGAAGACGGCATAGATGATATAACAGCGTTCGCTCATTAGAATACACGAGACCCGAAGACTATCGGGCGTGCACCAATTTCCATTTCTCTTTCGCTCGTCTTTTTAATGAAGACGTGAGTACCAATACTTGCACACACACGCGTACGCCTGAATTGATCCCGTCCCATTTTCACGACGCGTCGCGTCGCGGGTTCCCTCGCTTCTTTCGCATTTTACTTGATGCGTGTACGCGCGCGGTTTATCTTAGTACTAAGTAGTTAACATTTACAACAAACACTCTTTGGCGGCGAAGCTACCGACGCCGACCTCTCCCGCCGGGGCGTCCGCCGCGACCTCTCCCAGAGGAAACCCTCGCCTTGGACGAAAACTGTCCCGCGAGATCATCTACAGACATGAAATCCGCGTCTCCTTCGGTCGGATCCTCGATCAAGGCGTCGGGATCCGGCACGAATCTCCACAAATCTACCGCAATCTCCACGCTCTTTTCCCTGTGGTGCGCGTACGTCGCCGGCAAGTCGTACTTTAACTGCGCCAAAACATCGGCTTGTTTCGCGTGAAACCTCGTCCGCGCCACCTTTTCTATGTGTTCCCTCGTGGACGACTTGTGCAAGGAATAAATCGCCCCGGTGGCGATTCGAAACCCGGCGCGTAAAAACGCCACGTCGGCGCCTTTACGCCGCGTCCCAAACGGCGGGTTCATCAACACCGTGTCTGCCCTCAACCTTCGTAGCGCCCAAGACGATCCAGACGATCCAGACGACGAAGAAGAACCACCAATCACGTCCGCGAGCACCAAATCCATCTCCAACGCCGGTTCAAACCCTTCCAAGTTTTCCCGGCACGTCTCCAACGCGTCCGCGTCCACGTCCACCCCAATCACGTGACTCGCCTCGCACAACACCGCCGCGATGGACAACATCCCGCACCCGACCCCTAAATCCACCACCGTTTTCCCTTCCCCGACATCCCCGGCGTTCGTCGCGTGGTGCAACACTCCCGCCGCGAGCTCGGCGTTCGTCGGGTACTGCTCCAGGTTTTGTTTCGGCGTCGCGAACGGCGCGATGTCGCTCAGCAGCGACTCTAACCGTCGCACCCGCATGCGCGCGACTCGATCGACTCGACTCGGCGAGACGTTACGGAGAGTGACGACTCGACCGCGCGCGTAGAGCACCAGTTTTGAGCCGCTCAAAACGACGATGAATTCTCAAAAAGTCACAAGCAGCCGGACGGGACCACTCCTTCGCCGAGCTCGGCGACCCCTGCGTCGAACTCCGCGCGGACTCTCACAGTTACACGACGCGCTCGGCGACGATCGCGACGCTCCACCGCGTCTCTCGAGCGCGCATGTCTCCCAAGTCGGACGAGCGGCGTCGACGCGCCCGCCCTTCGGCGATTGCCGGGTCGCGACCGGGACGACGACCGCGGGACGACGACGATCGCGGCAAAAACTTACCCAGTGCCCACTGATTTTTTAAAAACCAGTACAACCACGCGATGAAGCGGTAGAAGCGTTTCGAATGAAGCATCCAGAAGCTTCGATGGGCACCCCGCGCGCGCACTGCTTACACATACGATTCTAACTGTCCGAATGTCCGAATATCCGAACAGTCGTCGTAACAAGACAATCGAAGCTTCTTCCGCGACCGTCGAAACGGAGGCGGCGGCGGGGGGGGTGGTGGACGAATTGACGGTTCGTGACTCGTCGAAATCGTCGAAAGAGTCCTTCCGAGGACGACGTCTGTTGCGGCGCGCGCGCGGGACGGGACGACAGATTGCGACGCACATACTTGTGACGACACACACACACAGACAGACATGAGTAAGGCTGACGGACCCGCCGTTGGCATTGATTTGGGCACGACGTACTCTTGCGTCGGTGTCTGGCAGCACGACAGGTACGGCGACGACGACGATGCGACGACGACGCGATGACGACGCGCTTCTGGTTTCATCTTTTCGCGGGAAGGATGGATGAAGAAGCCGCGCTCGACGGATGGACCCGCGTCGACGGCGCGCGCGGCGATGACGACGAAGCGTCGCGATTGAATGTATTTTTACCCGTTCAAATCCGCGCGTTTCACCGCGCGCCGCGCCTCGTCGACGCTCGGGCGTCGCGGAGGATCCAGATTTCCTTCGGGTCTTCCGCGCGGCGCCAGCCGTCCCGTCGACCCGCGGCGTTTTCGAAACGAAGAAGGCGTTTTCGACGCGCGCGACCGCGAGAGGGCGCGAAGAGAGACGAAATCGCGCGAACGAGGCGACTGACGCGTGAGTGCGTTGTGAATCACCGCGAAACGCTCCCGTCTCGGCGGCGACGACGACGGATGGACGGATGGACGGACGGATGGAAGGATGGATGGATGGTTTGCCGAACGCTTTCGAGCGTTCTTCTTTCCATCCTTCCAAGCCTCCTTTTTCGACGGTTCCCGAACCGTCAGTACTGTGTCCATCGTCCGTTTGTCCGTTTGTCCGAATCAGCCGAGACGGTGGGTTGTTTATCGCGTGTGATTTCAACTTTCTTTCCCGTATTAGAGTTGAAATTATCGCGAATGACCAAGGTAACCGTACGACGCCGTCGTACGTTGCCTTCACGGATTCCGAGCGTCTCATTGGCGACTCTGCGAAGAACCAGACTGCGATGAACCCGAAGAACACGGTTTTCGACGCCAAGCGTTTGATTGGCCGCAAGTTTTCCGAACCGCAAGTGCAAGCGGATGTGAAGGATTGGTCCTTCTCCGTCGAGGCGGGCGAGGCGGATAAGCCGATCATCGTCGTGGAATTTCACGGTGAAACGAAGAAGTTTTCCGCCGAGGAAATTTCCTCCATGGTTCTCGTCAAGATGAAGGAAATCGCCGAAGCGTACCTCGGTAAGGAAATTAAGAACGCCGTCGTTACTGTCCCGGCGTATTTCAACGATTCCCAGCGTCAAGCGACCAAGGATGCCGCCGTTATCGCCGGCTTGAACTGCTTGCGCATCATCAACGAGCCGACCGCGGCTGCCATTGCGTACGGTTTGGACAAGAAGAACTCCTCTGATGGCTCTGAAAAGAACGTTCTCATCTTCGATCTTGGTGGCGGTACCTTTGATGTGTCTTTGTTGACCATTGAAGAAGGTATCTTCGAAGTCAAGGCGACGGCTGGTGACACGCACTTGGGTGGTGAAGATTTCGACGCCCGCTTGTTGCAACACTTTGTCCAAGAATTCAAGCGCAAGAACAAGAAGGACATCACTGGCAACGCCCGTGCTCTCCGCCGTCTTCGCACCGCGTGCGAACGCGCCAAGCGCACCCTCTCTTCCACGGCGCAAACCTCCATTGAAATTGACTCTTTGTTCGAAGGCGTCGACTTCTACACCTCCATCACCCGCGCTCGCTTTGAAGAGCTCAACATGGATTTGTTCCGCAAGTGCATGGATCCGGTCGAAAAGACCCTCCGTGACGCCAAGATGGACAAGTCCTCCGTCCACGAGGTTGTCCTTGTCGGTGGTTCCACCCGTATTCCGAAGGTGCAACAGCTTCTTTCCGACTTCTTCAACGGCAAGGAGCTTTGCAAGTCCATCAACCCGGATGAAGCCGTCGCTTACGGTGCCGCCGTCCAAGCCGCCATTTTGTCTGGCGAAGGCAACGAAAAGGTGCAAGACTTGCTCTTGCTCGACGTTTCCCCGCTCTCCATGGGTCTCGAAACCGTTGGTGGCGTGATGACTGTGCTCATCCCGCGCAACACCACCATTCCGACGAAGAAGGAACAAGTCTTCTCCACCTACGCCGACAACCAGCCGGGTGTGTTGATCCAAGTCTTCGAAGGTGAGCGCTCCCGCACCCGCGACAACCACTTGTTGGGTAAGTTCGAACTCTCTGGTATCCCGCCGGCCCCGCGTGGTGTTCCGCAAATTAACGTTTGCTTTGACATCGACGCCAACGGTATTCTCAACGTCTCCGCCGAAGACAAGGGCTCTGGCCAAAAGAACAAGATTACCATTACCAACGACAAGGGTCGCTTGAGCAAGGAAGACATTGAACGCATGGTTCAAGACGCAGAGAAGTACAAGGCTGAAGATGAAGAACACAAGAAGAAGATTGAAGCCAAGAACGCCGTCGAAAACTACGCTTACAACATGCGCAACACCATGAACGACGCCAACGTTGGCGGCAAGTTGGATGCGGATGACAAGAAGACGATTGAGGACGCCGTTGAAGCCGCTATCACTTGGTTGGACGGTAACCAAACGGCTGAGGTTGACGAGTTTGAGGACAAGCTCAAGGAGTTGGAAGGTGTGTGCAACCCGATCATCAGCAAGATGTACCAAAACGCCGGCGGCGCTGCGCCGGACATGGGTGCGGGTGCTGAAGACGCTGGCGGCGCCTCCTCTGGCCCGAAGATTGAAGAAGTCGATTAATCGTCGAATTCACCAATCATCGTGATCCATAATATCTCTTCTCTGAAACGTTGATCCGTGCCCGTGAGGGGCTTTAGCCGGTTTTGCTTAGCAAGGATGCAATACAGTACTTAAACAATCATTTTTGATACCTCGACTCTAGCTACTACTCCGCTTTGACTTGATGATTACAATCAGCGCGCGCTATTCACTTTTTGTTTCGAAGCATCATGGATAACTGTTCGCGCGAGATAGACGTCCCCGCTTGTTGCGTGACCGGAATAGGGGTCGCCCGGAATCTAGGTTGCGAAAGCGATTCGCGTTGCTCCTCTTCTTCGAGCATTCGGCGAAATTTCCGCTCGTGGTAGGCGCCGCGCTGTTCAGTGTTGAGATTGAAAGGCGTAATCTCCGTGAGAACCGAGCCCGTGATGGAGATGCGTTTTCTCTTGCGCACGTCCGTCATCGGTGTACTCTCAATCCTATCGATCGGAGCTGAAGTGCGACGAGATCTCTCGACTTTCAACGCGCTCGCGACGTCGTCCATCGACGGCGCCGGCACCGGGTTTGTCCTCGTGTTTCGAACCGATTTGTACACCCTAGAGTTTACCCTGGTGAACGGATTTTCGTACGAGCTATTTCGGCGCCTTTCTCTCTCCTTGGCGATGGACTCCTTCGCCTTTTCAATCTCTAAAAGTTCGCGCTCCTCTGTGGTGAGAATCTTTTGCTTGCGTCGAGTAATGTTAAACTTTGGACTCACCGCCTTTGTCGTCGTCGTTCGCGCAGGAATTCGCGTCAAGTCTTCGTAATCGGTCGTTCTGCCGCCGGTTTCAAATGCTCTCAGCTTTTCCTTGCGCGAACGGTACGGCTTGACGTCCGTTTTTGGCGCAGTCTGACGGTATCTGGACGACACCCCCGTCGGAGCCATAGCCGCCCGCTTTTTCCTCGCCGCCTCCTCGCGCGCCTCGCGGTCTTTCCTCGCCGCCTCTTGCTTGTGTTTCGCCACCACGGCGACGCGAGGAATCATCGGATTCGGCGTCTTTAAGATTCGCTTCGCCGGAGTCTGCGAAGCGAACCGCGTCCTACGCGCCTTGGAAGCCGTAGTCGTCGATTTCTCCGCCGACACCGATTCTTCGAGCTTCTTCTTCTCGCTCGACTGCGCCAAGAGCGCCAGTCTCGGCGAACGACGCACCGGCGTCTTCTCAGTCGATTTTGGCGTCTTACCACCCGTCGCTGTCGTCGTCGCGCACTCCATTGTCGACGCCAACGCCCGTCTCGGCGCTCCCAACCGTCTCGGCGTCCTCCCCGGCGTCTTACCGCCCACCGCGCCACCATCAACCACCACCACCCGCGGCGACACGCGATCCACATCCCCATTCTCCCCTCGATTATCTGGATCTTCCATGAACGCGCACGTCGGATCCGTGATTCTCACCGCCGCCCCGGACGCCCCGGACGCCCCGGACGCCCCGGACGCGCCGCCCCGTTTCCTTCTCGGCGTCGACAACTGTCTCGGCGCCGTTCCGTCGAAATACGCCTCCATCGCCGCGTCGTCGTCCTCGGCGTTGAAATCAAAGTATTTCGGCGCCGTGAATTCCCACCTGCGGCGTCGTTAAAGTCATCAAACAGAAAGAGTCGGCGTCAGTCAGTCCGTCTGTCTCTGAGTCGTTTGAATGCGAGTTTCAATTTCAACTCCACGCACGCGCGTCGCGCTGCGTGTGCGCACCTATTCGAAGTCGTCGGTGTCGGGGTTTCGGTGGGCATGGTTCTTTCAAGGGAATCCCGCGCGCGCGCGTCTTATATCGTCGCGCGCGTCGATGAGTGTGGACGAGCGCGCACGCAGAGGGAGGAAACGGCTCTTTATTTTGTTTTATTGGTGGTTTTTTGTTTTGACGCCGTTCGTTCGTTCGTACGTTCGTTCGTTCGTTCGTTGGACTAGGATGGAGAATATAGTACTACAGAAGAGAATGCGTTCGTTTCGTTCGTGTCCATCATCGCGCGTCGTCGTCGTCGTCGTCATCGAGACGTCGGCGAAGAGCGAGCGAATGGAAATGTGTCGTCGCGTCGGCGGGCGTTAGTTGAGTTCCATCTCAGCCTGAAGCGCCCTGAGCTCAGCCTCTTCGTCGGCATCGATCGAAGTGGTCGATGATACGGCTGGAACAGATGGAAGCGGAACGCTCGGCATGGCGGGCTCGCCCAACTCGGCGGCGAGCTCGGCGTCGAGGAGGTTGTCCTCGACTTCGAGCGCGTCGAGCTCGGCGAGTTCCTCCTCCAACTCGTCCTCGTCGAATTCCGCCGCCATCCCAGTGGGTTGACCCAAAGCCTCTTGGACTTGGCGCATCTTGTCCGTGTGGTCGTTAATCTCATCCATGACGGCGTCGACGTCGTCGATACTCGTTTCTTTCGACAACGCCTTCATCGCGTTGGCGCCCGTACGCAAGGCGCCAAAGGTCTCCGCCGTCGCCCTCGAACCCTCTAACATGATCACCTGCTCCTGAAGCTTGAGCTGCCGAGTCGCCAACGCCTCCAACTCTTGTTCATACAGCTTTTTCGTCTTTAAATGCGCGAGCGCGCCCCTCTTGTTTCCGCCTCTGTTTGCCTCGCGCGCCTTCGCGAGCGCCTCGGCGATCTTCTTATTCAACAACGCCTCTCTCTTTTGGTTTAGCTCGAGCGCCTGTTCGCGACACAAACGAATCAAACGGTCAGTCACAGGGTACCCTTTGTTTTTCGCCATCCATCCTCTGTGAGGAACGACGGATCGCCCGGTTCATTATAAAAAACCAATCATCAATCGACGTAAATCGAAAATCACTCTCAACCGCTCGCCCGCCCCGCCCCGCCCCGCGGAACCTCCACATCGCTCGCGCGCGTCGAAGCCCTCCATCGCGCGCATCCTTCATCGCCATCACCGATCGAACGAACGAACGAGCGAGGACGCGGTGCGCGAGGCTAAGAAGAACAAATACAAGAATGAGAGAGATCGAGTCAATGC
>Ga0255757_10002746_pt1 | contig 16480 bp, 8 predicted proteins | sample 071ome_27_FD_179957 | JGI IMG/M metagenome (GOLD analysis project Ga0255757, IMG submission 179957) | Coastal salt marsh microbial communities from the Groves Creek Marsh, Skidaway Island, Georgia - 071409AT metaG (version 2) | ecosystem: Environmental > Aquatic > Marine > Intertidal zone > Salt...
GACGACGAGAAGAAGAAGAACGACGACGACGAGATGGGAGCGAACGCGTCGAGTTGTAACGAGAAAGGCGGCAACAATAACAACAACAACAATAAACCTTCCTATGCGTTGAAATCGCTGTTCGCGTGCTCGAAATGTCGAGGCGAAGGCGTTTTAATTTCTCAATCTCGAAGGCAACGGCAAGAGAAGAAGAGGCAAGAGAAACGAGAGATGTATCCAAACTCGTACAGAGGGAAATACGGAGAAAGTAATAATAATAATAATACGAACAAAAAGCAGAAGAAAAAAGCGATGGGAGATAAGCGGTCGACGTGCTCGGATTGCCAAGGGACGGGGTTGATGGATTTGAATGAGAAAACCGAGGACGACGGCGTTCTTCGCGACGGCGCCGACGCGAAAAGTCGAGGTCACGTGTCCATCGTCGGCGGCGGCATAGGCGGGATGGCGTTGGGCGTCGCGTTGCAACATCGAGGCATTCGGTTTACGATATTTGAAAAAGACGAAGAGTTTAAAGCGAGAAGGCAAGGGTACGGGTTAACCATGCAGAGGTACTCGGGGGCGTCGGCTTTAAAACAGTTAGGGTTGGAGTTGAATGGAGTTGGATCCGACGCGAACGTTGCGTTGCACAATAACGGGAAGGTATTGGGTGAGTACGGGCACTCGGTCGAGAAAAGGAAGGAACGAACGGCGACTGATTCAAACGCTGCAAATAGTAATAGTAAACACTTGCCAAGCGTGGCTCACTCGTTGAGGAACGTGCACATTCCGAGACAGGAATTACGGAAAATGCTGTTGGATGCGGTAGATCCAGAGAACATTCGGTGGGGAATGAAGTTCGATAGCGCCAAGGCGATTTTAGAAGACGGGGAAGACAACGACGACCCTCGCGTAGAAGTGACGTTCACGAACGGCGAAAAAGTACTCTCCGATTGTGTCGTCGGTGCGGATGGGTTGTTCAGTCGCGTTCGCGCGCACAAGTTCGACAACCTCGACGCCATTCACGAAGGTTTGAACTACCTCGATTGTCTCGTCGTCCTCGGTATTTGCCACGGCATGGACCACGAGTTGTGTAAAAACAAAGCGTTCCAAATTCTCGACGGGCACAATCGTTTGTTTTGCATGCCTTTTTCGACGAACGAGATTGCGGAAGATATATTAGGCTACAAAAACGACGTCGACCCAACGTACACGAACATCCCCCATGCGATGATGTGGCAACTTTCGTTCCCGTGCGAGTACGACGAAGCCGTGGAGCTTTCAAAAGATCGCGAAAAATTATTGGAAGAATCTCGAAAGCGATGCGAAAGTTGGTGCGAGCCCGCGCACACGTTGTTGAAATCAACGAGGAGTGAGAACATGTCCGGTTACCCGGCGTTTGATATGCTCATTGAAGACGAAGTCATGTTTCGAAACGGTAGGAAGAAAGACTCGTTGGATAAAGAAGCATCAACCGTGGATGCACTCACCACGCTTCTAGGAGATGCAGCACACCCCATGTCACCTTTTAAAGGTCAAGGCGCTAATCAGGCGTTGGTGGATGCCTTAAATCTCGCCCGAGCGCTTTCTAGAGCGCCTAAATTTCTCTTACCTGGCGAACGCACCAACGGCACGCCGCCTAAAGTCGCCAACACGAAAGAGGCGTTAGTTATAGCAGAAGATGCGATGTTGAAACGGTCGCGAGGGAAAGTAGAAGGTTCGAGAATCGCCGCAAAATACTTACACAGCGAAGCGGCGTTAGCAGAAGGTGATTTCGTGAGAGCGAACGTAGCAGTATCCGCCGCCGCCGGTGAAGTTTATGATGGAAGGAACGGTTAAGTAGTAATATATTATTTCTCTTTAGAAGAGATGAATTATTAATGAAAAACAACAACACATAAAACGTAGCATATTAGTATAGACTTAGAGCGCCTTCTTCGCACTTCTCGTACGACTAGACCTTCTCTTTTCGACTGGTTTTTGTCCCATTTTGTGTAAAAACTTGAACATCTTCACCGTGATCGGAAACAAACCAAAGATACCCGGGTGACCGTGGTACGGCACGCCGGCCTTCTCGCACTCCTCTTTCACAATCGGCACTAATTTTGGATACAAATTGTGCGCCATCCCTGGGAACAAATGGTGTTCGATCTGTAAGTTCAACCCACCGGATAAGAACGACCAGACCGATTCGCCCCAACTTGCGCTCGTGCGGATTTGCCACTCCGCCCAATCGTTTTGAGCTCTTTTCGGCAATGCCGCCGGAGTTAAACCGTCCAAATTGTGCGAGACGATGAAAAACCAGCACAGAATAAAAGAGCCAAACGTAGAATACGCGACGAGTGGTAAAATGCACGCCTTGACGCCAAAGTTGTACATCGGCAACGCGAATTTCAATCCGTAGTGCAAAGCTCTGCCCAAGTAAAACAATGCCACTTCGTGCTTCATCAGACCTAAATACTCCACTCCAGGGCTCGACTTTGTGATCACCACGTTCACAAAATCCCCGGATTGCGCGGCTAAATACAAAAACGGCCACGCGAAGACCGAGTAAAACGCCTGATACTTGTGAAACCACTTCCATTCCAAGCTTTCGTCCAATCGCATGAGAGGATAGGACGTGTACACATCTTGGTCTCTCGTCGCTTCGTTACAGTAGGAATGGTGCGAAACCATGTGGTGGTATCTCCACTCGATGGAACTCTTACCTAAAATCACGTCGCACCCGAACCAACCCCAAACAGCATTCACAAAACCGGATTGCGTCAACCCGCCGTGATTAGCGGTGTGTTGCAACCCGGTGCCGCTCCAATACGCCGCGAAGCCTAAAAACATGCCGGTCAAAACCGTCGGGTTTGCATTGAACATGTACAAAGCCACAGCGTAGCACAAAATGACGCAGAACGCGTCGAATTTCACCCCACCCGCACCTCTCGCTTTCCTACCGCTTCTCTTCGCGCGCGGCTCCACCACTTCCTCTCTTACTCTCTTCTGAATCGTTTTATACAAACTCGAATCGAGTGGTTTCGGAAAGGTTTCATCCGGGCACCAACTCTCTTCCACGTTCACGGTCGGCAGCGTCTTCAGAACTTTCTCCACGATTTCCGAGCGCAAGTGGTGCGATTCGAACAAAATCGTCGCGTCTCTCCCGTGCGCCAGCATCAAAAGTTGACTGCCGCCGGGATGACGTTTCGCGAAATCGGTGATGTCGTACGTTTTTCCCCGGATTTGCGTGTACTTTCTCCCCGGAATGAGTTCATCGAAAGACGACGGAGAAGCCATCATCGGCGCGACGTCGTCCTCGACGGCGACTTTTTTGCGCGAGGAGGAAGAGGATCTCGTCCTCGTCGCGTTTTCGGCGCCTTTCCCCATTTTTAGTATGTGGTTTTTTTTCCTTCAGGGACAGGACAGCGCGGGGACGACGACCGCAAATTGACACAAATCAAAAAATCAGAGAGAAATGAGAGATGCAGAGATCCAAATCGAGAAGTGTGCGTTTTGAGGGGAAAAATGAATCGTGAAGCTTCCTTCAAGCACGTCTCTCTCAAATTTTTGTCGGTACTAATACTACGTGCGATAGTTTACAATGATGCATGTGTGCGTGTTTCTCTCTCTCTCTCTCTCTCTCTCTCTCTCTCTCTCTCTCTTTCTCCGGTCTCTACTTTTAAGCCGCGCTTTTGTTTCTGTTAATCTCCTCGAACACGTTTTGCAACCACTTTGATTTACTCGCGTCCTGTTCCAACTCCGTTTTGAGCTTCTTGACGCGCTCGATGACCTCGCGCGGCTCGAGTTGAGGTAACGGGATGTTTTTGAAATCGTTGAGGAATTGCATGGCGCGTTTGCGACCGTACGTAGCGTCCGCATCATCGCCGTCAATGTTGTTGTTAGTAGTGGCGTTTTCTTTGTCGTTGCTTTTCGCGGAGTGAGTGCCGCCGTTTTCTAACTCTTCGGCGCACTTGCGCGCGTCTTCCAAAGCCTCGGCCGGGAAGCCCGAAAACTCGGCGCAGTGAATGCCGAAGGACTGGTCGCACGCGCCTTCTTCTAATGCGTATAACATCGCAATTTTCTTACTCGCGACGTCGATTTTCGCGGAAACGTGGAAGTTCTTTACGCCAGTCTCGCCTTTTAATTCGGTCAACTCATGGAAGTGCGTGGCGAACAAACACGGGGCTTTGACTTCGTTCGCCAAGTGCTCGGCAATGCCCCAGGCTAAACCGAACCCATCGTAAGTTGATGTGCCACGACCCAACTCGTCGATTATAACCAACGACTTTTCCGTAGCTGAACGCAATATAGACGCGGATTCGAGCATTTCTGCCATGAACGTGGAAACGCCGCGTAATTGAAAATCTCCGGCGCCGATGCGACAGAATATCGCATCCCGCACCGGGATGATTGCTTTTGAACACGGAACGAACGACCCAACTTGCGCCAACAAAACGTTCACGCCGACTTGGCGAATAAACGTAGATTTACCACCCATGTTCGGACCGGTGATGATTTGAAACCAACTCTCGCCTTTGGTCATTTTACACGAGTTTTGAACAAACTCGCCGCAGGATTCTTGCACCTCCACGAGCGGGTGTCTCGAATCGAGCAGCACGAGCTCTTTCTCGTCTGCGTTGGTCATTTGCGGTCTCACATACGGCGTCGGCGCGTTTTGAGCAACTTCGGCAAACGCGCACAATACGTCCAGCTCGGCCATTACGGACGACGCTTTCAAAAAGATATCGACGAAAGAAACCGCCACGTCCAAGACGCGTTGGACCAAATGTTTCTGCTTCGCCTCGTACGTCCGATCGATTTCTAACCTCTTTTGACTCAACGCGCGTAATTTTTTATTCGTAAACTTTGAACCATCTTTTTTTGCCTCTAAGATTTGAAACTGAGCGGATTTCGATAACTTTGATCGCGCCGCGGTTTCGTCCTTTTTCGTCAATCGAAAAAAATACCCGTGTTGATTGTTCTTTTCCAATTTTAACTGCTTGTCTCTCTCCATCGACAAATCGTCCGCGGCTTCTTGCCACACGACGTTGATCTCCTCCTCCGTGGATTTCTTTTGTTGCTCTAAGAGACCTAACGTGTCGTCAAACTCGGCAGAAATGACGTATTCGTCTGGAATCTTGTTCAAATCCACCGCGTGTTCGATTAAAGCTTCAAATTTGCCCAACTTTTCCTCTTCCACGCACTCTTTCAACGGCGAGATGTATTTGGAGATGAACAGCGCTTTCCTCGCCTCGTCGGAAAACGGAATGCGCTCTAAACAATCGATCGCGTGCGGAATCGCGCTCGACGCTTGGTATAATTTACACAAATCCATCAGCGTCGTTTTCTTCTTCTCCAACTTTCTCGCCAAGCGCTCGACGTCTGGCAAGGACTTCAGGTGCGCGTTTCGTAAGGAGTCTCTCAAAGCGCTTTCCTCGGAGAACGTTTCCACGACGTCGTGTCTTTCTGAAATCTTCTCCACGGAAACTAACGGTTGTTTCAACCATCTGTACAACACTCTCTTCCCCATCGGCGACGTGCATCGATTGAGCAAGTTGTACAAAGAGAACCCTCCGCCACTCCCTTTCCCGGCGGTTTCCCCGAACGACCTGTCGCCACCGTTGCTTGGCAACACGTTTAGCGCTTTCAAAGCCGCCGCGTCCAATCGAACGTGCGCTCCGTTGTCGAACAACTCCAATTCGCACCGTCCGTGGTTTTGCGCGTCGTTGCCGATATCCGCGAATTTCATCACCGCGTGCAAACACTGCACGGCTAACGGCAAATCCAAAACGTTTCTGTGCGCTTGCACGTTGTCACCACTTTTTAACAATCTCTTCAAATCGTCCTCCACGTCGTCCGATCGGAAATATTCGCTGTTTGCTTTTGGAGTCCGCATGGCGTCGCATCTATCGATCACGTCTGCGATTCTCTTCGCGTCCGCCGTCATCGCCCCTCCGTTCGTTTTATCGATTTCATTCGGCACAATCACCTCCCTGGCGTTAATCTGCGCTAAAATAGACTCCAACTGTCCCAACCGTTCCTCGTCCGAGAATTCCAACGCTTTTAACGTCCTCGTCGAGTACTCAAAAAACGCCAACCCGATGCGTCTTTGTTCTTGTTTCAAAACGCACTTCACCGCGCACACGATTGGCAACGAATCCGTATCCGCGTTGTTGTTATTCATATTGTTATTCGCGTCAAAGTTCTCTTTGCTCCCAGCGCCGCCGTCGAACAAAATATCCTCAAACTCCAACACGTTCCCCGGGCTTCCTTTTTTCGTCAACTTGAAATCCTTCGACGACGCGCCTCGTTCGCTCTCGTACACCTCCACCGTCCTCTCTCTCGCGTGCAACAACACGTCTCTCAAAATCGTTTCGAATAAGTTTTGGTTGATATTCACGGACGGCAAGACGAATTCTTTTCCCGTTGAAGGACTACTGCTCTCTTTATAATACTTCACCACGGTGGTCGTCTTATAAAATCGTCGCGCGACGTACATCGCGTCGTCGCCGTGCGCGGACCACCCGTCCGTCTTGCGGTTGAAAAATCTCAGCGGCGTTCTCTCCTCCTCCTCCTCTTCTCGCACATCGTTTGTATTCATCTTTTTGTCGACGAATGTCGTCCGGTAAAAGTGGACGAAACCAGACGCGTCTGGAACGACGTTCCTCGCGTCGTTCGCGTTCCCCGCGTTCCCGTTGTTGGCGTCGTCCATTTCTTCTTCTTCTTCTTCTTCTTCTCGTCGCGCGCTTTCCTTTTTGCGTTTCCTCTTCTTCTTTGTTTTCTTTTTTTTTGAATTTTTCTCTCTCTGCTCGTTTTCTTCACTTTTTTTTTTCGCTTTCGCTTCTCTCCTTTGCACAGACAGGAGAAAGAGAGAGACGCAAACAAGCTCTTTGGGGAAGAGAGAATAAAAAAATGCGAAGAGAAGAAGAGGACGAAGAGCGAGGAGCTTTTCAGGCTTTATTAGCGGAAGAGGAAGAAGAAGAAGCAGAGCGAGAGCGGGAAGAAGAAGAAGAAGAGATTTGCGACGCCTGACCCGCGGAGTCTCCGTCTTCGACTCCGTCCTCGTCCTCCAACATGACCTCCTCCTCCTCCTCCTCCTCTTTGGCGACCGTTATTTTCACCATCTTGTTTAGTTTCCCGGCGATCGTCGGTTCGTGATGTTGGCCTTTGCTCGTGGCGGGTTTGTTCGGCACAGTCGCGACGCAGGCATCGAAAACGATGGCGCATTCGATCAGTTTTGGTGTTAACTTAGCGGTGACGACGAATATGTTACAGTTCGTTTGGCGCAACGAAAACGAGAAGAGGAAGGAGAAGAGGACGAGTCGGAGGAGGCCGGTTTTATTCGTCTTCCTCTCGATTCCTTTGATCATGCTGGATAACGTGAGACACGTGTTGCAAGACGGTGATATGGTCGGGGACTGGAGTTCGATGTATCGAGACAGGTGTTATCATCGCGACTTTAGGTGCTTATCGTTGGTCGGTTGGATTTGCCAACTCGCGACCGTTTTTGGCTTCGGTTTGCTTTTGTTAGGGGTGTTGTCTTCTAGCGGAGCGTGGGTCAAGGTAACACGACGGTTTAGGGAGTTGAGAGGGAGTTCTACCGCCGCGTAATGAACGTGATGATACGGAACGCGATGTTTCATGAAAGTGTGTTGTGAAGTCGACGCGGAGAAGTGCACGCCGTGGATTCCGCGAAGACTGATAAAATCGTGAAACGAGCTGTTTTGTTTTTCAATCTCGAGCAGGCGCAAAGGTACACTCATATCTAATTATGTATGATTGCGCGTGTTGTATATTATTACTATGACTATTATTACTATCATTCAGTGTTTCTCTCTATGTTCTAGTATCTTTATGCGTGCGTTCTATATTTTTTCCCCCTCCTAAAAATAATGTCCCACATCATCACGAAGACTTGTGTCTTTTTGACATCTCCTCGGCTGGAGTCGCGGTAACTTCTTCATCGTCGTCGTCGTCGCCATCCCAAACGATGTTGTTCTGCTTCTCGCCGATGCCATTATTATTCTCGCTGGGTAAACCAGCGGGCGGTCGATAAGAACCACCTTCCGTTGTTTGGCTCGGCGGCACAACCGACCCAGGCGTTTGCGGAGGATTGTGACTCGTCGTCATCCTTCGAGCTGCCTCGTCTTCTTTTCGTTTCTCTTCATCTTCATCTTCATCTTCGTCTTCTTCATCCGGCAACATCGCCGCCAACACCATCTCAGCGTCAAAATCAAATTGTGGTATGCCTCCTCTCGGTATCTCCATGTGGTGCATTTGTTGTTCGGACGAGGCGTAATGCCCTCCGGTAAACTCCCTCGTCGGCCTCAACGATACCGGATCGCCGTCTTTATCGCACGACATCAACACTTCTTGTTCGATCGACTCGCACAGTTTAACCATCGCCAAAGTATCTTTCAAATTAATTGTCACTTTTACGAACTCTTTATCGTACTGTCTGTTCTCGTACCTCAGAATTGCTTCCTCGTTCGCGTCTAAATGTACCGTAGTTTGCAACTGTTGAAACGGTCCGCCGGCCATGTGCTGTTCGGCTTTTTTATCTACGTAAGAAGATATTTCCACGCACTTTTTCGCCTTGCGCTGTAGTTGCTTGGAGAAGCTCCCAGTACCACCACCGCTTCCTCCTCCTCCGCGAGATTGCTTGCTACTAAACGCGTTCACGGTCCCCGTCGCGTCCGACCCGTCGCCTTCCCACTCTCCGTTGTAAAACGTAAACGTCACGTCTTGTTGCGTGCCGACGTTGAAGTGACTTCCTAAAAACTTCCCTAAACTTCTAGCTTTAAATACGATCTGAACGAGCATAGAATCGCTATCCACCTCTGCCGCTAAGTGTTCAGCATCCTGTATCGCGTAAATCTTATACGTCTTTTGTTGTTGATGCTGATATCCTCCTCCGCCGCCTCCCCCGGTGCACACAATCTCCACTTTTTCTCCGTTGCTTTCTTTCATTTTTATACGCACTCGATCGACTCGATTCGATCGCAGGCATCCCAACACGTGCTTCGCCAACAACGCCATTTGCACTCCCGTCACCACCACACCATCTTCTGCTCCTTCTTCCCCGTCGTTATTCGTAACGACGCTCGTATTCGCGCACTCGTACCCATCGAACGCGTTCGTCCTCAAAATGCAACTCAAAAACGCCGAGTGATTTTGATTCACCGCTTTGATTCGTAAACCGGACGTCGGGTGCGCTTCGATTAAAACTTCCGGGGAAATTTTCGCGCAACATCCGAGCGTTTTGAATAAATATTTCAGCGGTAAGGAGGAGAGAGTCGCGGAGAACGCGTTGTTGGTGTTGTTGCGCGCGGCAGCGTTCTCCATTTTTTTCGTTTGTTGTTTGGTTGCGTTGTGTTTTTTCTCTTTTCCTTTTTTTTTCAAAAATATTTTAGGGTTTCAGACAAAAAATTCTCCGGGAAAAGAAAACGGGGAACAAACAATTCAAAAACAAATTCAATTCCGCGCGTCGTCAAAGTTAAACTACCTACTTTAGAAACGCCGATCCGAAGTGAATAATAATAAATCTGGAATCGTCGTCATGGCGAAGAAGCATCGAAGCGCGACTTCTGCTTTATTCAAGAAACGAGGTGGGATCAGCGCGAAAACGACGCAGCGAATGAAAAAGCTTTTCTTCTCTCGAGCGAAAAAAGCAACGGCGTTTCTGAAATCGAAAACGAAATTGCACTACGCGAGAGCGAAGGGAATGGCGGGACGAGTGTACAGATCGAAGCGCATTCGACGCTACGTGACGACAGCGAGAGTGTACGCGACAGAAACTGGGAAGAAAACGATCCAAGCGGCGAAAGATGCGAAGGAAAAGACGGTGAGTTTCGCGAGCGAGAAAACGATGCAAATTTGGAGAAGTTTCGATGTCGAGTTTTTGTTCAGATGCGCGATGACGATTTTGATTTGCTACTTGAGTTTGTACGCGATGAGCAACGCGAGAAATCGAGAGGAAAACAGCGCTATAAAGGCGCTCGTCGCGTTCGTTTCGGCTGCGTATTTGTCCGTAAGGTATAAATTCGTGTCGGAGGAATACGTCGACATGGGCGCAAATGCGCTTAAAAAAGTGCCCACGTACACGGCGTGGATGCGAAAATACGCGAGAAAGATGGCAAAATCGTACATAGATCCGAAAATGTTGAAGAAGATGGATAAGTTTGTGAAAGTTCATTCGTTCGAGGTGAAAATTGGCTTGTGCGTGTTGTTCTTCGTCGGATGGTGGTTTCTCTCTGCATTCGTCTTTGGAAAAGAGAGGACAAACAAGAACAAACCGAATTCTCCCGTGAGCAATAACAAAAAGGAGAAGAAAAAACGCGTCAAGGGACCGATTGAAGTCAACGTAGCGCTAGTGACGGGTGCCTCTGGTAACGTCGGCTCGAAAATTCTCAGTCAAATGCGTAAGAAGTACCCGGACTATATCATCTACGGCACGTCGCGATCGGGATCGGTGGATTTCAAAGCCGGCAACGCATTGCAATCGATGTTTGACATGATGTCACCAAACTCGAAAAATGTCGCATCGACGTCGTTGGTGAACGTGCCTTTGTGTTGTTCGAACATCAACGAAGTCCCGCCTTTATTGCGAATGGACGTAACCGACAACGACTCGGTGAACGCGGTGCGTGATGCCATCATCGCCAGGCACGGGAAAGGAAGTTTGAGAATCTTGGTCAATAATGCGGGCATCAGTGCGGCGTCGTTAGCGATGAACACTCCTATCGATATGGCCAAAAAGGTGCTCGAGACGAACTACTTCGGTGTGCTGCGCGTAGTCGCCGCGTTCTACCCGGAAGCTATTCCGAAACACCAAAATGCTACCATCGTGAACGTGGGATCCATCGCCGGGAGAATCGGCATTCCGTACCAAAGCGCGTATTCGAGCTCAAAAGCCGCCGTGGAAGTGTACACAGACGCTTTGCGAATGGAATCCAAACGCGACGGCGTTCGCGCATGCTTAATTGAACCGGGAGATTTACAACCGGGTATGGAATGCGAGCACGCGCCGGAGATTGAAACAGACGAGGTTGCGAAGAGAGCGGTGAACATCATGCGCTCGGACGAGAAGAATGGGTCGAATCCGATGAAAGTGGCGTACGCTGTGTGCAAAGCAGCGAGACCGTGGCGAACGCCGGGTGCGAGAATTTTGGTCGGCCCAGACGCGTGGTTAGTTGAGTTTTGCACGAGCTATTTGTGGAAGTCCGTGCAAGAGATGTTTTTAGCCGCGCATTATAGAATTCCGCCTCGACACAACTCCTTGTGGCGATTCGTCGTGTGAGAAGAGTAGGGAGACGAAGGAGTAAAAGCTCATTTGCTATTGTAATGGTATTAATTGTTGCGTAATATATTTATCACTTTTATTGATTAATCGTTGTTCATGACGTCGGCTAACATTTTCTCTCTCTCGGCCAGTGACTTCGGAACTTTCTTCGCTTTGTTCCTTCTCACGTGTCCTGGCTTGATGCGTTTTCTGACCTTCTCGGTCGCCAGTTTCGACATCTCGTCCGAACTCAACTGCGGTTGTAAACCCAATTTGGCAGCTTCGGAACCCATCGCCGCGGACATTTGCTGCATCTTCACTCGCATACCGCCAAACATAACAATCAACTCGGCTAAATCTTCCTCCGTTTTCCCCGCCCCTTTGACGATTCTTCTTCTTCTACTTTCCGCCGAACTCGAGGCGACTAACATATCCGGATATTTTCTCTCTTCCGGCGTCATAGACATGATCAACGATTTCGCAACTTTAAACGACTTTTCCGCCTCTTGCATTTCTTTATCCGATAGCTTGTTCGCGCCAGGAATCATCTTCATGAGTTGCGACATGGATCCCATGTCCCCCATCATCTCCATGTTTTTCAAAAAGTCGTCGAAATCGAACGTCGCTTTCATAATTTTTTCCTTCATTTTTTCCGCGTCCGCTTGTTTCACCGCTTCTTGCGCTTTTTCTACGAACGACACGACGTCGCCCATACCTAAGATTCTGCTTGTCATTCTTTCCGGGTAGAACGGGTCTAACGCGTCCATCTTCTCGCCAACTCCAGTAAACTTGATAGGTTTACCGCTCACTTCTCTCACCGATAGAGCGGCACCACCTCTGGTATCCCCATCCAACTTGGTTAAAATTGCACCGGTAATATCGATGGCATCTGCGAACGATTTCGTCAACGTCGCCGCTTCTTGACCAGTCATCGCGTCCACAACCAATAACGTCTCGTCCGCTTGCGTGCTCACTTTCGTAGCGATCAACTCGTTCATCAACTCCTCGTCGATGTTCAATCTCCCCGCGGTATCGACGATAACCACATCGATATCACCTCTTTTCTTCGCCTCTGCCACGCCGTTCGCGGCAATCGTCGGCGGCGACGCGTTCGCGCCTTCGTCGTACACCGGCACGTTCAAATCGCTGCCTAACTTTTTCAACTGGTCTATCGCCGCCGGTCTGTACACATCCGTCGCTACTAGTAAGCAAGTCTTATTTTGTTTCTTCAAACTCAGCGCCAGTTTCCCACACGCCGTCGTCTTCCCGACACCTTGTAAACCCGCCATCAAAATGACCGTCGGCCCGTTCCCTTCTTCGCGAAAGTTGATCCCTTCGGCGCCGACGCCGCCCATCAAAGCGCACAACTCGTCCGCGACTAGTTTCACCAACTCTTGGCTCGGTTCGACGCCTTTGGTCACTTTTACCCCGGGAGCTCTCTCTTCCACCCGTTTAATAAATCTTCTCACCACCGGTAAGCTCACGTCCGCTTCCAACAGAGCTCTTCTGACGTCTTTCAAAGGCGCTTTGATATTTTCCGGCGATAAATCCGCCACGCCTTTCATTTTCGCCCACGCCTGGTCCAAAGTCGCGGACAAGTTGTTGAACGCGTCCGCTCTGACGATTAAACTCGAAGATCTGCCGTTCTTCCCTCTCCGTCCGGAGAGAAGCGAACGTCCGTTGTCGTCGCTCTTCCTCCCCGCAGCACCAGCAGCACCAGCAGCACCAAATCGCGGGGAAATCGACCAAGAGAAGGAGATTCTTTTTCTCATCACCGTCGACGCGGTAGCGCTGCTAGCAGCAGCAGCAGCAGTAGCACCGCGAGCGCTCGTCGGCGGCGTCGTCGCCATCATCATCGCTTATATATATATATATATGTATATCACACGCTCAAAGAAATCACTCGCGTCTATTATGAAGAAAGGTGTCGCGTGTGTTGAGTTTTCGTAGCGATGATGGATAGATGATAAAACAGAGAGAGAGAGAGAGAGATCTTTCTTTCTTTTTTTTATTTTTCCTCCCTTTTTCTGCTTTTTGCGTGCAAATTTTTTGCCCTCCTCTCTCTCTTCGCTCTCTCCTTCTCTCCTTTTGGGCAAAAAACAACAACGACGAAAAGCGACACACTTTTTTGCGAAAAACTTCCTCGACGACTCACATCTCGCGAACAACAACAAAAAAAGAAAAGAAAAATGGAGGTTGAGGAAGAGCACGAGGTGCTGCGCGCGGTGCGCCGAAACGCGGAGCGATTATCTTCTTCTTCTTCTAACGATGATAATATTGATGATAATAAAGACAACGCGGAAGCGATTTCATCGTGCTTGAGGAGTTTGCGCGCGCATTTTTGCCGAGGAGGAGGACAAAAAGGGAAGAAGAAGAGGGACGAAGTGAGCGCGAAGGACTGTTTGCGAGTGCGTGGCGGCTTTGTTTTTTGTAACTGCTTTTTTATGAATGCGCGCGCGCTTTCGTCGATACTTTTTCTCTCTCTCTCCGACGGACTGGGACTGTCTCTCTCTCTCGAGACGTGCGACAGTCACAGTCACAGACACGCGCAGAGAAGACTCACGCGACTTGTTTTGACTCTTTCATTCTAAATCGTTCCGCAGGTGTATTTGCAACAGGCGCAAAGTTTCCAGTCGTTGTTGGAGATTTGGGATGCGCACCATTTGAACAACGCGCAGAAAGTCGGCGTGCCGTTACTGCTGTTCATCGCGACGCTTTTGCGAGTGAGAGAAGAAGAAGAATTCGAAGAAGAAGAATTTGATGAAGATGAGACGACGACGAGAGATGACGATTCTAAGAAGAGAAGAAGAAGTGCGGCTGGAGCATCGACCTCGACGAGCGTCAGTCGGTTGGCTTTGGACGGCTTGGCGAGAAATATCATCGCCAGACGGATGCGGCAGATGTATTCGCACATCGCGTCCGGGGTTCGGGTTCGGATCGTAGCCGCATTCGATCTGTTTACTGCGATTATTCAGCGCGATGACGACGGGAGTTTAGCCGGAGAGACGTTTAGACAGTTTGATTGGACGTTGCAAGTTTTGCAAAAAGTCGCGACGCCGAGAATCGATAATAATAACAATAGGAAAAAGAAACGGAAGAATGATGATGATGACAATGATGATGATGATAATGGCGACGACGACCAAGACTACAACATAACCAACGGGAACAACAACAACAGCGATAACAAAAATACGCACCGTCTTTCATTGTTTCGGGAAGAGCGTGCGAAGATAAATCAAGCCGCGAAGGCGTCGAGGAAGAACATTGAAAAGGCCTCAAACAGATTCGCGTTTGCTCAGTTTTACCTCGCTTTTTTAGAATCCAACGACGAAAGCGTCGTGCGCTCGGCAGCGACAAACCGTAACGTCATGTATTTGTTTGTTAGGAACGTGTCGAAAGATGACTCGGAGACGCAGTGTCGGTTCCTATCCGTGCTTTGGAAGAGCGTGCTGAATATAAACGTGAGCGCAATTCAGACACCGTTGAAAATCAAGCTGGCTACGTTTACGGATGTGCTTTTAGAGCAGCTGGCGACGATGGCTGCTTTGAGCGATGGTAACGCAAATGATGAAAACGATGAGAATAAGAAGAAAAAGTTAGACTTTTCTCGGGATACTACCGTTGTGAATATGGCGGTCGAACTACTGAAAGAAGTTTGTGTGAATCCGCGACACGGAATTTGTCCTTCCCAAGTCGGCTCGGGAGATTTAATATCTCGACTCTTGATGAAGTTGCGTCCGGCGGAGTGTGATGCACACTTATCTATCCTCTCGGATGCATGCGCTGCGCATCCGCGACTCGCTTCACACTACGTTGCTAGCTTTTCATCTGATTTACAACCGAAAAACACAGAAAAATGGTTATCAACGATACGCATGTTGGGAGATTTGATTCAAACCTCGGCGGAACACAGCGAGAGGACAGTGGGAGATTTCAGTACTGGTATTACAAACGAGAACGACGGAAACGATGATGATGACGACGAAGAAAAAATCGAAATGAAAGCCAGACATTGGGCATCGAGTGCGTTACCTTCGACGTTGACGAAAACAATCTTTGTGAAATCGCTCGGGCATAAAAGCATAGTCGTTCGCCAGGCTTCATTGCAATTTCTTGGAAAATGTTTGCGCGCGACCAGAAAACGAATAGATTTGGCGGAAAAGAATGCGATTGCGAACCAAATCAAGCAGCGCAAAAATATTAATACTAGAAGCAAGATTGAGAATAAAAGTGTTCACCATGGTCTCGCGCTCGCTCGGAAGAGGGAGATATTGCGTCGGGCCAGAGGCATAGCGTCGGCGGATGTTTTCCCGGAAATCTCGGTGCTCATACAAATCGTCATGAAAGGAGGCACGCACGTCCCAGAACAAGTAAATACTGAAAAGATGGATACTAATAAAAAGGAGAAAGTCGAATCTGACGTAGACAAAGACAACGACAACGACGACGACGACGAAGAAGAAGAAGAAGAAGAAGAAGAAAACGAGGATGAAGTGTCTGAGTTTAGTCGATTCTCGAAGCTTTTGGCTTTAGAAGCCTTGGCTGAACGCGTTGCGCTCTCACCTTCAGATACCGTCAATTTTGTTGACGTCGCAAAGATTCTTCCGAACACTCGTGAAGAGCTTTTTCACAATGCTCGCGAAAGCATTGCTGCGATTTCTGTTGCACGTAACGCCTGCACGGCGTCATCGGCGGTATCGAAAAATACTCTCGTCGCCGTTTTCAAATGTTACGCATTTGCGGTGATGAAAGATGTCGAGGATGAAAGTCGAGACAATATCCGTTTACTGTTCGAAAATATCAAGACGCTTTTCAAGCTAAATTTGATAGAATCGAAAACTCTCGACGAAAGTTTTGGAGCCGATGGAAGCACAAAATATTCGGTTGAACGAGAAGCCGAGACGTATACACACAACTTTGCTCAATGTTGTAGCGCTGCGACTTCGCTTGACTTCACTGCATCGCTTGCAGAATTCTTGGCAGACGCAATCGTCTCGGCATCGAAGCGAACAAGCCTCGACGCATTTATGGATGAAGAAGTCTCGCGGCCGCCTCGGTTTAATCAACCAGATGAGCACGATAATCACAACACTTCCGCGCTCTCGCCCCTCTCGGTGATTGTGTTTGAAAATGCCTTGAAAGTTTCAAGGAGCGTGAAAAAAACCAAAGAAGAGATTGACATCGTTCGACAATTTGCAGCTTCGTTAATTCTTCCAAGTTTGCTTCGTACGACCG
>Ga0255757_10002766_pt1 | contig 16401 bp, 16 predicted proteins | sample 071ome_27_FD_179957 | JGI IMG/M metagenome (GOLD analysis project Ga0255757, IMG submission 179957) | Coastal salt marsh microbial communities from the Groves Creek Marsh, Skidaway Island, Georgia - 071409AT metaG (version 2) | ecosystem: Environmental > Aquatic > Marine > Intertidal zone >...
TCCCTGGATCTCTTCGACGAGGCTGGCGGGATCGGAGCACTGCGGTCCAAATCCGAGCGTCAAATCGAGTTCTTCGATCGACGCCTCGATGAGGTGGTCGGCGATCGCGTGATCAACATCACGCCCCGGGCTCTCGAGGAGCGTGGGTGCCAGTTCGCCCTGCGCGTCACTGCCGGTGACGGCAAGCGGGTGTTCGACGCACTCGAAGGGGCGCGGGTGCTCTGCGACTGGCGCGAGCCCGACGTCATTCGCGTGGCTCCAGTCCCCCTGTACAACTCCTTCAGCGACATCGAACGCTTCGTACAGATCCTCGACGGGATCGTGCAATGAGCACGCTCCGCACGCCGATCGTCGTCGCCGGTGCCGGACCGGCCGGATCGTTGCTGGCGATCTATCTCGCCCGCCAGGGCCATGACGTCACCATCTACGAGCGTCGCCCTGATCTGCGCACCAGCGATGTCGATGCCGGGCGTTCGATCAACCTGGCGCTCGCCACCCGAGGCATCGTCCCCTTGGTGGAGATCGGTGCGATCGGACGGGTCGACGAGATCACGATCCCGATGCGGGGCCGGATGATCCACGCCGAGAACGAGTCGACAGCGGTCTTGCAGCCCTACGGGTCGCAAGCCCACGAGGTCATCCACTCGGTGTCGCGCAACGACCTCAACGCCATCTTGCTCGACGAGGCCGAAGCGACGGGACGGGTGCGAATCGAGTTCGAACGGCAACTCGAGACCGTCGATTTCGCGACATCGACCCTGACGTTCCACGACGGTTCGTCCGAACCCTTCGGTGTGGTGTTCGGATGCGACGGCGCAGGCTCGCCGGTGCGCAAAGCGATCGAAGCCGCCGGATCGTGCACATCACACACCGAGTGGCTCGACCATGACTACAAGGAGTTGACACTTCGACCCGATGCGGACGGGATGCACCTCCTCGACCCGAATGCACTCCACATCTGGCCGCGCGGTGAACTGATGCTGATCGCGCTCGCCAACCCTGGCGGTGACTTCACCGTGACCCTGTTCGCGCCGAAAGCCGTCTTCGCCGATCTCGCCGACGCCGACGCCGTCGACGAGTTCTTCACCGCCGAATTCCCCGACTTCGCTGCGATGGTCCCCGACCTCACCGATCAGTTCGCCCACAACCCGACCGGCCCGCTCGGCACCCTCCGAACCGACGGCTGGAGTCACGACGACCGCGCCATCGTGATCGGAGATGCTGCGCACGCCATCGTGCCCTTCCACGGCCAAGGGATGAATGCCGCCATGGAGTCGGCCCGAGCCCTTGCGGCACAGTTGGCCAACCGGCCCGACGACGTCACCGGTGCCTTCCGACGCTTCGAAACCGAGCGGCGACCCGACACCGACGCGATCGCCCGCATGGCCCTGGACAACTACATCGAGATGCGAGCCGGGGTCGTCGATCCCGACTACGTCGCGCAGCGAACACTGGCACTCGAACTCGAACAGCGACACCCGACCCGCTTGAGTCCTCGCTACAACATGGTCATGTTCTCCACCATGCCGTACGCCGAGGCCCTGCAGCGCGCTGTTCGTCAAAAGGAGATCATCGTCGACGCCCTCACCGACCCCGACCTCGACGTCGATGCGCTCGTGCGTGAGCTTCCGCCACTACCTGCACTCGACCCGCTTGCCGACCCGGAAGCGTTGTCCGTCTCATGAGCACCGAACCACTCACCTACTCGAGTTACCTGCGAGTTGACGAGCTCCTCGGCCTCCAGACCCCCCGGTCCACCGATCCCCGCACGGGTGAGGCCGAACACGACGAGCTGCTCTTCATCGTGATCCATCAGGTCTACGAACTGTGGTTCAAGCAGCTGTTGCACGAGCTCGACTATGTGGTGGCGGCGATGTTCGCCAACAACCTTGCAACCGCACGACTCCACATGAAGCGAGTCTTGAAGATCCTGAAGACACTCGTCGGCCAGGTCGACATTCTCGAGACGATGACGCCGGCGGAATTCGCGAGCTTCCGCGAGTTTCTCGACTCGGCCAGTGGCTTCCAGTCCGCCCAGTTCCGCGAACTCGAGTTCGTGCTCGGCATGAAGGACCGGGTCCGACTCGACTGGTTTTCGGGCCATGAGCGTGAACGTCTCGAACGCCGCTTCGGAACCCCGACACTGTGGGACGCCTTCATCGCTGCGATGGTCAGCCACGGTATGGACGTCCCCGAACATGCGACCACACGCGACGTCACCCAGACCATCGTCGAAGACCCGGAACTCCAAGCGCTGATCGTGCGCGAATACCACGACGAGGCGTTTGCCGCCGTCTGCGAGACGCTGACCGACCTCGACGAAGGCCTCCAAGAGTGGCGCTATCGCCACGTGATGATGGTGCGTCGCACCATCGGCACCAGGCACGGCACCGGTGGATCCGACGGCGCGGCCTACCTCCAGAAGACGCTGTTTCGCCCTGCATTCCCGGATCTGTGGGCGATCCGAACCGAGTTCTGACCGAAAGTGCACCGATGACCACCTACCCAGACCTTCGACTCTTCATCGGTGGAGAGTGGCGGAGTGGCACCGACACGCTGCCCGTCGTCAACCCGTCGACGGAAACGACCATTGGTCATCTCCCCGTTGCGTCGTCGGCCGACCTCGACGATGCACTGCAGGCCGCCGAGCAGGGATTCGAGATCTGGCGGGCCACCGCACCGCGTGACCGAGCCGATCTGATTCGCGAGGCGGCACGCTTGCTGCGCCTGCGCCAAGACGAGATCGCCCACTCGATCACCCTCGAGCACGGCAAGCCCTATCAGCAGGCCCGACTCGAGGTGATCAGAGGCGCCGAGTTCTTCGAGTGGGACGCCGGTGAAGCGGTTCGCACGTACGGACGCGTCATCCCGAGTGCGCCCGGTGTTCGCTACATCGTCCACCACCAACCGATCGGGCCGGTCGCTGCGTTCTCGCCGTGGAACTTTCCGATGAGCCAGCCGGCCCGCAAGGTTGCCGGCGCGCTCGCAAGCGGTTGTTCGATCATTCTCAAAGCGGCCGAGGAAACCCCGGCCGGTGCACTCCACATCGCCAACGCATTTGCCGACGCCGGCCTTCCCGCCGGAGTCCTGAATCTCGTCTTCGGGGTTCCCGCCGACATCTCCCGCCACCTCATCCCGAACCCGATCACGAAACTCGTGGCCTTCACCGGTTCGACGGTCGTCGGTCGGCACCTGACCGGGATCGCCTCCGAACACATGACCCCGGTCTTGATGGAACTCGGCGGCCATGCACCGGTCATCGTCTGTGAGGACACCGACGTCGACGAAGCAGCGGTGACGTCTGCGATCCGCAAGATGCGCAACGCCGGACAGGTGTGCACCTCCCCAACGCGATTCTTCGTCCACGAACATGTCTATGACCGCTTCCTCGACCGCTTCGCCGAACGGTGTGCGGCGACGGTCGTCGGGGACGGCTTCGACGACTCGGTCGAGATGGGCCCCCTTGCCAACGACCGGCGGATCACTGCTCTGACCGACTTCGTGTCCGATGCCGTTGCGACCGGCGCCACCCTCGTGACCGGTGGAAGCCGAATCGATCGTCCCGGCTATTTCTTCGAACCAACCGTGCTTGCCGATGTACCCGACAACGCGCGTGTGATGCAGGAGGAACCGTTCGGGCCGCTCGCGATCGTCAACCCGGTCACCTCGCTCGACGAGGCGATCGCACAGGCCAACAGCGTGCCGTACGGACTTGCGGCGTACGGCTTCACGAACCGGGCCGATTACGCCGACCGCATGGTCGATCACGTCGAGACCGGCAACCTCTCGATCAACACGCTCGAAGCCTCACTGCCCGAAACCCCCTTCGGTGGGGTGAAGTCCAGCGGCTACGGACGCGAAGGCGGCACCGAGGGTCTCCACCACTACACGGTCGTCAAGAACGTGTCGCACAGCATGACAATCGTCTGAGGAGGGCGGAAAGCGATGCAGTACACGAAGGCGAACGCAAAGGCCCATGCCCGGGCAACCATGACCGGTATCTGGGCTGCTGCGCTCATGCCGTTCGACGATCAGCTTCGGATCGATGAGGACGGCTTTCGCGAGAACGTGCGTCACTGGACCCAAGACCTCGGGATCCAAGGACTGTTCATCTCGGGCAAGCAGGGTGAGTTCTACGCCATGACGCTCGAAGAGCGGAAACGAAGCTTCGAACTGGCGGTGGAGGCCACCGGCAGCCACGCCCAGACGATCATGTCGTGCAGCGATCAGAACATGGACGTCGCCATCGAACTGGCCCGCCACGCCGAGCTGTGCGGCGCCGACTACATCGTCGTGCACGCACCCCTGCTGCACTTCACCAAGGCGCAGGACGAGACGTTGCTGCGGTACTACCGCACCATCGCCGATGCCGTCGACATCGGCATCGCCCTGTGGAGCCACCCCGACAGCGGCTATGTGATGTCACCCGACCTCTGCAACCGCCTTGCCGACATCGACAACGTCGTTGCCATCAAGTACTCGGTACCGCGCGACCTGTATGCCGAACTCACCGAGCTTGCGTCCGACCGGATCCACGTCAGTACGTCCGCCGAGCACGAGTGGCTCGACAACATCATCGAGCTCGACTGGAAGCTCTACCTCTGCTCGTCTCCCCCATTCCTCATCCAGACCGCAATCGATCGACGGATGCACGACTACACCGAGGCCGCATTCGCAGGCCGCATCGACGAGGCACGGGCGATCAGCGCCACCCTGCAACCGGTCCGCGATGCCCTGATGGGCACCCGGCCCGCCGAAAAACCACACGCACACCAGAAGTACTGGCAGGAACTGCTCGGGCAGGTGGGTGGCCGGGTCCGTGCCCCCATGCTCGAGTTGACCGATGAGGAGAGAGCAACGACTCGGGCCGCCTTCGAACAGTGCGGGCTGCAGGTGTGAGTGTTCGACTCGTCCTCGTCGGCTGGGGAGCCATCGGCCGAACCGTCGCCGGACTGCTCTCTTCCGACACCATCGAGTTGGTCGGGGTTGGCGTCCGGTCTGACCGCACCCGTTCCGACATTCCCTCGCCCGCGACCGTCATCACCGATCCGTTCGATCTCCCCGCGCTCGCCCCCGACGTTGTGGCAGAGGCGGCCAGTCGTGACGCCGTGATCCCGTGGGGACGGGCTGCACTCGGCATCGGCGCCGACTTCGTCGTCTCGTCGGTGTCGGCCCTTGCCGATCCTGACGCCCATACAGATCTCCGAACGGCGGCCGTCGCCGGAGGTGCACAAGTACAGATCCACGCCGGCGCCCTCACCGGCATCGATGCGCTCGCCGCCGCCCGACCCATGGGGATCGACATCGTCCGCCACCGCATCGTGAAGCCACCGACCGCATGGAAGGGAACACCTGCCGAAGGACTCTGTGACCTCGATGGCATCACCGAGCCGACCGTGTTCTCGCACACCTCCGCTGCCGATGCAGCCCGAACGTTCCCGAAGAACGCCAATGTGGCAATGACCACCGCACTGGCGGGTGTCGGACCCGACAGGACCGAGATCATGCTCGTCGCCGACCCTTCGGCGGCCACGAATCGTCACGAACTCCACGCAGAGGGCGGCTTCGGCACCATGGATGTCGTCCTGGCCAACAACCCGTTGCCGACGAATCCGAAAACCTCGGCCCTGGCTGCGCTCAGCCTCGTACGTGCGATCGAGAACCGGGTCTCGCCGATTGCGATCTAGCGGTGGCGGTCAGGCGACCGTTTCCCAATCGAGCCCAACATCGAGCGCCCGAACGGAGTGGGTGAGCTCACCGACTGCGATGGAGTCGACACCGGTCGCCGCAACCTGAGCCGCAGCCTCGAGGGTCAGGCCACCGCTCGCCTCCAGCCACACCTCCGGGCCGATCTCGTCACGGAGCGCCACCGCGGCGCGCATCTGCTCGGGGGTGAAGTTGTCGATCAACACCTCCTCGGCACCCGCTTCGATCGCATGGCGGAGCCCGTCGAGGCAGTCGACTTCGACCTCGACCGGGATCGTTCCCTCCAGGGCGCGCACGGCTGCATAGGCCGCGGCGACCCCACCCGCGCTGGCGACATGGTTGTCCTTGACCATCGCAGCGTCGAAGAGGCCCATGCGATGGTTGACCCCGCCACCGCAGCGAACGGCGTACTTCTGCAGTGCCCGCAAGCCCGGAAGCGTCTTTCGGGTGTCGCGGACCACGGCGCCGGTTCCGGCAAGTGCCGCGACCCACCGAGCAGTCTGGGTGGCAATCCCCGAGAGATGGCAGAGCAGGTTGAGCGCACTTCGCTCGGCGGTGAGCAGCAAACCGGTCGGGGCGGTGACCCGAGCGACTGCAGAACCGGCCGCAACAACATCTCCATCGGTCATCAGATGGTCGATGTCGCTCGTTGCATCACCACACACCATCTCGACAACGGCAGCAACGACCGGCAGACCGGCAATCACCCCGGTTTCACGAGCCGCGAACGTCACGACACACCGTTGATCACCAGGGATCGTCGCAACCGATGTGACATCGACACCGTCGGCAAGATCCTCGGCGAGCGCAGCTCTGATCACCTGCTCGACCGCCGCCGGATCGAGGCCGACAGCCTGCAGTCGAGCCGTCGTGTCGATGGACAACGGATGAGGAACGAACACGGTGCGACGCTAGCCAGGTGCGGGGGCGGGGGCATGGGTACCGTCGAATCGCGCCTCCCATCGAGCCGATACGTCGCCTACCGTGCAGCCATGGCGAACCCTCGGGCTGATCCGGTCACCGAGCTCCGTGAGCGGCTCGGGCGCAGCGTTCGCACCATGCTGGCCGGTGACCCCGAGCCTCGCGCGATGCCCCTGCTCGAGGAGGATCGACGATTCCCGTCAACATCTGCGGTGTGGGCGGTCCACAGCGACATCTCCATGCTGGTCGGGGGGCTCCGAGCATTGTTGCTTCAGACCTTGCATCCGCCGACACTCGCAGGAGTGACCCAACACTCCACGTACCGGACCGATCCTCTGGGGCGCCTTCAGCGCACGGGGGCGTTCCTCGGGGTCACCACGTTCGGATCCCGAGCCGACGCCGATCAGGCGGTGGCGATAGTGCGTGCTGTGCACGAACACGTCGTCGGTACGACGGCCGACGGTGCGCCGTATGCAGCCACCGACCCCCACCTCCTTGCCTGGGTCCACTGCACCGAGGTGGACAGTTTCCTTCGAGCCCGTATGCGCTACGGCGTCTCGCCGCTTCCAGCCGACATGGCCGATCGATATGTGCAGGAGATGGGCGAGATCGGTGCCGAACTCGGTGTGGTCGAGCCACCACAGAATCGGCATGACCTGCGAACCCGGCTTCAGAATTACCGCTCGGAGCTGGCGGCGTCCCCCGACACGCACGAGACCGTTCGATTTCTCGCCTTCCCACCCCTGTCGTTGGCGGCGCGGGCTCCGTACGGTGTCGTTTTCGCTGCCGCCACGTCGATGCTGCCGCGCTTCGCCCAACGCCAGCTTCGCCTCCCCGTCGTGCCGCTGGCAGAACCGCTTGCGATCAGACCGGCCGCAACACTGCTCCTGCGCACAATCGGCTGGGCACTCGGCGAACACCCAGCTCGCCGTGCCGCCCAACAGGCCTGACTACGCTCGCCGACATGGACTTGGTCGAACTGCAGCGGTTGATGGACGAGCTGTACGGCGAGAGCGACCGAGCGCGGGGCGTTCCCTCGACCGTTGCGTGGCTGGCTGAAGAGCTCGGCGAACTCGCGCAAGCCGTCCGGAAAGGCACGCGCGAGCAGCAGGTCCACGAGTTCGGCGACGTCCTGGCGTGGCTCGCCTCCCTGGCGAATCAGATGGGCATCACGCTCGACGAAGCGATGCAGCGCTACGTCGACGACCCACCCTGATCGACGCCAGGACCCTCTGCAACGATCACACCGCGGTCGAGCTGGGATCCCCAGAAGTGGTCAGCAGCGACCGTTTCTGGCGTCCTCGTCGAGCGTGCGCCCAATGGCACTCGGCAGCCCGAGTACCTCGTCGGGGCGCACGTACCGCGAATCGAACGCCGGCCGAGCGAAGACCTCGGTCAGTTCCGGACGGAAACTCTCCATCGAGTCGGACTCGAAGGAAGGATCGAAGCTGATCTGGTCCCAGCGTGCGCAGAACGCTGCTGCCGACTCGAAGTACGGGTGACCTCGGAACCGTTCTCGTGCGTCTGGATCGGTTCCGTTCATCGGTCCGGAGTGGTGCTGTTGGAAGATCCCATGGTGGGCCACGACCCACGTGACCTCTTCCCGCACGAATGGCCGAATGATCTCAGCAGCCATCCGGTCGTGGTTCATGGGCGCAAGGGCATCGCCGATGTCGTGGAGCAGTGCTGCGACGATCCAGTCGGGGTCGGCGCCATCTCTCCGGGCCCGCGTCGCCGACTGCAACGCATGCTCACAACGATCGATGGGATACCCGGACGAACGTTCGTGGCGCTGCGCCTCCAGCGCTGCGATGTACCGATCGGGTGACTCCGCCATGTACGGCTCGAACTTGCGGGCCAGCAGTTCGTAGTCGGCCGTCGTTCCCTCGTCCATGCGGGTGAACGAGACGGTCTCGGTTGACGTCGTCACAGCACTACCTCCACTCTCCGAACCGGTTCGACCCGAAGGCGACACGGTCCTCGTCGGATGGACCACGACGCTACTCGCCACGCCCAGTCGGGCTCAGGCTCAGACGAGTCCCTGTTCGATCAGGCTTTCGGCAATCTGGATCGTGTTGAGCGCAGCACCCTTGCGAAGATTGTCACCGGACAGGAACAGGCTGAGCCCGTGCTCGACCGTGTCGTCGACTCGAAGACGCCCGACATAGGTGACATCGACACCGGCTGAATCGAGGGGTGTGGGCACGTCCATGAGTTCGACCCCTTCGGCCCCGGCAAGAAGTTCACGAGCACGCTCGGGGGTGATCGCCGATGAGAATCGGGCATTGATGACAAGCGAGTGGCCGGTGTACACCGGCACCCGTACACACGTCCCCGACACTTTCAGATCCGGCAGATCCATGATCTTGCGACTCTCGAACCGAAGCTTCTGCTCTTCGTTGGTCTCGTCCAACCCGTCGTCGACAAGAGCGCCTGCGAATGGCACCACGTTGAACGCAATCGGCTTGACGAAGTTCGGCCCTTCGCCGACCGACACGGCTCGGCCATCGAACGTCAACTGTGGGCCATCCGTGCCGACCTTTTGGGCCTGCCCGTCGAGTTCATCGACCCCCGACAGTCCGGCACCGGACACCGCTTGGTAGGTCGACACCACCATCGCCTCGAGACCGGCCTCGTCGGAAAGTGGCTTCATGACCGGCATGGCGACCATGGTCGTGCAGTTCGGATTGGCAACGATGCCCTTCGGGATCGACTGCAGTGCGGCAGCGTTGACCTCGGGGACGACCAGCGGGACGTCAGGATCCATGCGCCACGCCGACGAATTGTCGATGACGATCGCACCCGCTGCTGCAACCTTGGGGGCGAGTTCCTTTGCCGTGGCACCCCCCGCAGAGAACAGCACGACATCGAGACCCGAGTAGTCGGCGGTGGCTGCATCCTCGACCGTGATGTCGCGGCCGTTCCATTCGATTGCCTTGCCGGCGGACCTCGCCGAAGCGAAAAGGCGAAGGGACGTGACCGGGAAGTTGCGCTCGGCCAAGAGGGTGCGCATGACACCGCCCACCTGGCCCGTGGCGCCGACGATTCCTACATGCATGGACGCAATGCTACCGCTGCCCACCAACGGGGCGTCCGCCGATTTCCGGTCCTGACGGCCGGGCCAACAGCCGGGACGTCGACCGGTTTCGGACCGGGTGTGGGGACCCGCCTAGCCCAACGACGCGTGGTACGCCCGGAGACGTGCCTCGAGTTCGGCTTCGGGCAGGTCACCCTCGTTCTGCTTCACCTCCATGAGCCAGCGCATGATCTCGCCCACTTGCCGGCATGGTTCGATGCCGAGGAGGCGCATGACCCGTTCGCCGTCGAACTGCGGGCGTTCAGCGGCCCGGCGGTCTGCATCGGCAAGTTCAGCGATACGGCGCTCGAGATCATCGATCGAGTCCTGCAAGGCCTGCGCCTTGGCGCGGTTCCGGGTGGTGCAATCACTGCGGATCAGCGCGTTGAGTCGGCCGAGCAACGGACCCGCTTCACGGGCGTAGCGTCGAACCGCCGAATCCGACCAGCCATCACCATCCCCGTAGCCCTTGAACCGTCCCGACATCCGAACCAACTCCGACACAGACTCGGTCATCGACTCGTCATACCCCATCGAGGTCATCCGCTTTTTCGTCATGCGGGCGCCGACCGCCTCGTGATGGCGAAACGTCACCCCTCCATGGTCGAAACTCCGGGTCTTGGGCTTGGCGATGTCGTGGAACAGGGCGGCAAGCCGAACGGTCAGATCGGCTGGCGTCTTGGCGACGACTGCGACGGTGTGGGACAGCACGTCCTTGTGCCGATGGATTGGATCCTGCTCCATTCGCAACGCAGGGAGTTCGGGGACGAGTTCGTCGATGCGACCACTGTCGATCTCCGACCACAGCGAAGCCGACACGTCCTCGGCCATCAGGATCACATTGAGCCGATCAGCAGGGGTAGGAGAGGAGGCAGTAGGCATCGCGCCACAAAGTCTACGGCGGCACAGACCGCAGTCGTCCGCCCGAACCAGACGCTCGCACGGCGATGCGGTCTACGGTCTGTCTCGTGGTACTCGAACACTTCAGACTCGATGGCAAGGTGGCAATCATTTCGGGCGCCGGGCGCGGCATCGGTGCTGCCTGTGCGAAAGCGCTCGCAGAAGCCGGGGCCGATGTGGTGATCGGGGCGCGGTCTGTCGACCAACTGACCGAAACCGCAGCAGCCGTCGAGGCCCACGGACGACGCGCCATCGGCGTCGAGGGTGACCTTTCGACCCGTGACGGCATGCAGCAACTCGTCGATGCAGCGGCTGATTTCGGGGGCATCGACATTGTGGTCAACAATGTCGGCGGTGCCATGCCCGCCGGGTTCCTCGACACCTCGGAACGAGCGTTCGATGCGGCCCTGCGGTTCAACGTCACCACTGCGTTCAACCTCACCCAACTCGCCGTTCCTGCCATGCTCACTCGGGGCGGCGGCTCGGTGGTCAACATCACTTCGACCGCCGGGCGGTTCGCGATCCGCGGCATGTCGGCGTACGGCACCGCAAAGGCTGCACTCATCCACCTGACGCGCGAGTTGGCCGCAGACCTGTCCCCCAAGATCCGGGTCAACGCCGTCAGCCCTGGGGCCATCGCCACCTCCGCCCTCGAGATCGTCACCGAGACTCCGGAGCTGCGCGATGCCATGGTGGCGGGCACCCCACTGAAGCGACTCGGACAACCCTGGGAGATCGCCGCAGCAGTGCTGTACCTCGCCTCCCCGGCAGCCGGCTACGTGACCGGTGAGATTCTGTCGGTCTCGGGCGGTATTCAGGGCAGCAATCTCGAACTCGGGCTCCCCGACCTCTCGTGGCCCTCGTAGGCTCATTCGATGGTCGCATCATCTCCCGGCTCACCACTGGCCGCCCTCATCCGGCCCGATGACGGAGACGCCTTTCTTCCGGCAAAGGTGCTCGTGATCGTCGCCCATCCCGACGACATCGATTTTGGTACCGCAGGAACCGTGGCAACGCTCACCGACCATGGTGTCGACGTCGTCTACGGACTCGTCACCTCTGGCCAGGCAGGTGAACCAGCCGATCTCTCCCCTCCCGAACTCGCCGAACTCCGAGAAGCAGAGCAGAGCGCCGCTGCGTCGATCGTCGGGGTGAGCGAACTGCACTGGCTCGGCTTTCCCGACGGAGCGGTCGTCGCCGACCTCGAACTCCGTAGGGCGATCTCGCGCCTCATCCGAGTTGTCAGACCCGACCTGGTGATCACCCAGACACCCGAACGGAACTTCGAGCGAATCTATGCAGCGCACCCGGACCACCTCGCAACCGGTGAGGCGGTCGTCAGCGCGGTCTATCCCGACGCCCGAAACGCCAAATCATTTCCCGAGCTGCTCCAAGAGGGTCACGAACCTCATGCCGTCTCCCGGGTGTGGCTGATGGCCGGCCCGGCCGGATCCACCAATGTGCATGTCGACATCTCGGCGAATCTCGAGCGAAAGATCGCGGCGCTGATGGCCCACGAAAGTCAAAACGGCCCGCGCGCCGATGTGCTCCCAGCCATGATCCGCGAGTGGGCAGCCACCAACGCCGAGGCGTCCGGCACGGGTTGGACTGCGGTCGAAAGCTTTCGCCAGATCCACACGGAGTAGCTGTTCGACCCCCGTCGGCACCAGCCTCACCGACCCGCGAAATAGCGCAGGGCAATGCCGTCGAGCACGACTTCGAGACCCTCGTCGAAGTGTTCCTTGCCTCCGATGTCGACGAGCAGGGCTTTCCGGAACGCCACAACCCGCTCGAATCCCGCAACCGATGACTCGACACCGTCACCAGCGCTGGCATCGAACTGCTGCACCAGCGTCCCGACCACCCAGTTCGCGACGACGGCGAACGCCAACGCCGCTACCCGAAGATCGTCGGTGACATCGTCGAAGATGGTGACCACGCGGTCGAGGAACTGCAACCGGGCCGGGCTTTGCGGCGACGGACTCAACAAAAGTGAGAGTGCCTGCGGATGCCCCGACGCCACCTCGACGTAGCTCGCCGCCATCCGACGGGCCTTGGCCCGCCAGTCACCGGACGGTTCACCGTAGGTGTCGAGCACCTGCGTGTAGAGGGCGTTACTGACCGCGTCGAGGAGGTCGTCTTTGTTGGCGACGTGGTTGTAGAGCGACATCGCCTCCACACCGAGTTCTGCGCCGAGCTTTCGCATACTGAGCGCGTCGAGGCCATGATCGTCGATGAAACGCAGTGCTGTGTCGGCGATGCGCTCACGAGAGAGGGGAAGACGCTCGACGACGGACACGGCGAAAGTGTACGCCCGGGAGCAGTTGGCGAAGCCCTACCGGGTCGACAGCCCGTCGTCAGGCCTCCCATTCCAGGACGAAAAATCCCCCGAAGCCAGCGGGGTCGAGGAGTGCCTCGGCTTCACGGACCCGACTGCGGCCCCTCAACGCAGCCAGATCACCGGCGGCAGCACCGGCACGCCATGCTGCTCGACCCTGCTCGACCAGTTGCTCGATCCCGTGGGAACGCAGGAAGTCCGCCTGCAGGCACACACTCGAGGGATCGAGCTGCAAGAACTCGTCGAGCGGCAAATCGATGGTGATGTCGACCCGGCCGGGATCGGCGAGCCAGTCATCGACCTGCTCGTGATCTCGATAGGCACGAAGCCAGCCACCCGTTCGGCTGTCGAGTTCCTCGATGGTGGCCATGTAGTCGAACACCACGATCCGAGCATCGGCATACCGGGCACGCTGCGCAACGATCCAGCCGACAGCAGTGTCGATTCGCGGAACCGCTCCTCCGTCGGCAATCGGAGGGGGAGCAGTGTCGGGGCCGTCGACCAGCACGAATTGCCCGTCCTCGACATCGACATCGAGCACCACTCCCCTGTCTCCTCGTCGTACGACGATGTCGAATGGCAGGTTGTCGAGCAGTTCGTTTGCGAACACGACGTCGACGCGCTCGACGAACTCGTCGTGAACCTCGGCGAGTGAGTGGAGATGAGCGCCACGCGGGTGGGTCTCACGTTGCGCAGCCGACGGCTCGACCATCACCCATCGCAGCGCTCCGGCGGCAAGGCACGCACCCTCTGCTGCCGTGACCGTCCGAGCGAGCGTGCCCGGCCCGGCGCCATGTTCGACCACGGTGAACGTCACCGGTCGCCCAGCCGATTCCCACCACGAGTCGATCGCCCCACTGATGACGGCGCCGAACAGCGGCCCGACCTCGGGTGCGGTCAGAAAGTCACCACGACGGCCAGCCCGACCGCCGACCACATAGAAGCCGTCGTGCTCGTCGTACAGTGCAGCCTCGACAAACGACGCGACCGGGATCGGACCCTCTGCATCGATGCGGGCGCGGAGGCGGTCGGCCAGCGGGACCGCCACCGGGTCAGCCGCCGATGCCGGTCAGGAGGCTGACGTCGAAATCGCTGATCAGCTGGGGATACACGCCGAATGCAAGCGTGATCCCGGCAGTGATGCCGAGCGCTGCCATCAGCGACGGCGTGACTCGCACCGGGGTGACATCGCCGTCAGGAGCTTCTTCGGCCCACATCCCGAGGCCGATCCGGGCGTAGTAGTACAACGCAATCACCGAGTTGACCGCAACGAACACCCCGATCACCACACCGGACGCAGTGTTCGCATCGATGACAGCTTCCATGACCCGGAACTTCGCCCACCAGCCCCCGAGCGGAGGAATGCCGGCAAGCGAGAACAGAAAGATCGTCATGGCAACCGTGAGCCCCGGCGCATAGTGGAACAGGCCCCGGAAGCTTTCGATTTCGGCCGATCGAGTCTTGCGGGCCACCGCCATGACGACGGCGAACGCCCCGAGGTTCATGGCGGCGTACACGACGAGGTAGGTCACTGTCGCCTCGAGGGCTGCATCACCGACGGCGCTGGCGACTGCGAGTGGGGCCAACATGTAGCCGGCTTGCGCCACACCGGAGTAGGCGAGCATGCGAACGACATTGGTCTGGCGCAGGGCGATGAGGTTGCCAACCGTCATCGACGCCGCAGCGAGGATCCACAGCACCGGCTCGTAAACATCGTCGCGGCCGAAGAAGCCGACGAACAGCAGGTTCATCAGCGCCACGAAGCCAGCGGCCTTGGAAGCAACGGACAAGAAGGCAGTCACCGGGGTGGGCGCTCCCTCGTACGTGTCGGGGGCCCAGGTGTGGAATGGGAACGCCGACACCTTGAAGGCGAAGCCGATGATCACGAAGATGATGCCGAGAACGATCACCGATGACGGGCTGCCAGCGGCGCTGATCGCCTCGTCGATGTCGACGAGAAGCGTCGAGCCGGCACCGCCGTAGAGCAGCGACATGCCGTAGAGCATGATTGCCGAAGCAAACACACCCATGAGGTAGTACTTCAGACCTGCCTCGTTGCTCTTCAGGTCACGCTTGCGCCAGGTCGCAAGCATGTACGCCGGGATCGACAGCAACTCGAGGGCGACGAAAATCGTGATGAGGTCACGGGCCGAGGCCATCAGGACCATGCCGAGCACCGAGCTCAGCAGCAGGCCGTAATACTCGTTCTCCCAGTAGTCGCCCTCGGCGATGTAGTTCGTCGAGAGCAGCACCACGACGTAGCCCGAAAGGACGAACAGCGCCTTCATGAGCAGGGCATAGTTGTCGACGACGAACGCGCCGTTGAACATCGAACGATCGGCACCGTCGACGGCCAGGGTGACGATCGGGACCATCGTCGCCAGCAAGCCGAGCGATGCGAGCAGCGGCGCCAGCCGACGGCCGCGCTCGAGCCAGATGATGTCCATCATCGTCAACAAAGCACCAACGCCCAGCAAGGTGAGTTCGGGCGCGGCCGCATGCCAGTCGATTGGCGGCCGGACGAATTCGCCGACGGACTGGGCAAGCTGGGCGAGCATCATCAGCCTCCGGACGCCGCCTGGGCTGCGTCGGCCACACCGTCACAGCCGTCGGGCAGCTGCAGACAGTTGTTGAGCGATTCGACGACAGCCGGGTCCGTGACCTCGAAGATCAAACCGGGAGCGACTCCGAAGAGCACGATCAGGAAGAGCAACGGCGTCCACGCGATCCACTCGAACGTGTTCACGTCGGTGATCTCGGGATCATTCTTGAATTCCTCGGGCGGCTCGCCCATCGCAGTGCGCTGCAGCAGCCACAGCAGGTAGCCGGCAGCGAGCACAGTACCGACGGCGGCAACGACCATGTATCCCCGGAAGGTCTCTTCGGCGAGGCCGTTCGCCGGGTTGTACGCCGACAGGATGGCGGGGAACTCGCCCCAGAACCCGGCGAGGCCGGGCAGACCGAGCGATGCCATCGCCGTGAAGCCCAGGATCCAACCCAGATGCGGTGCTTGGACGAGCATGCCGCCGAGGCGGCTGATCTCGAGTGTGTGGTAGCGCTCTTTCACCGAACCGGCGATGAAGAAGAGCATGCCGGTGATCAGACCGTGCGCCACCATGCCAAAGATGGCGGCGTTGATACCGAAGTCGGTGAGCGTGGCAATGCCGAGCATCACGAAGCCCATGTGGGCAACCGACGAGAAGGCGATCAACCGCTTCATGTCGGTCTGGGCCAGGCAGCCAAGAGCACCGTAGATGATGCCGATGACCGCAAGCAGACCGATGTAGGGGGCCCACGCCTCGGCGGCCTCGGGCAGCATCGGGATGGCGATTCGGATGAAGCCGTACGTCCCGAGCTTGAGGAGCACCGCCGCCAGAATGACCGAGCCCTGGGTGGGGGCCTGCGTGTGTGCGTCGGGCAGCCAGGTGTGGAACGGGAACATCGGAACCTTCACGCCGAA
>Ga0255757_10002767_pt1 | contig 16399 bp, 12 predicted proteins | sample 071ome_27_FD_179957 | JGI IMG/M metagenome (GOLD analysis project Ga0255757, IMG submission 179957) | Coastal salt marsh microbial communities from the Groves Creek Marsh, Skidaway Island, Georgia - 071409AT metaG (version 2) | ecosystem: Environmental > Aquatic > Marine > Intertidal zone >...
CAGGATCTAGTTATACCTGTTTCAAAGAGGGCTTACCTGTTGCCACCCCCTTTCTTGGCCTTCACATCCTTGTTTCAGCCTCGGAAACAACCTAGTTTTGAGGTTGCATGAAGATCTCCACCAGCCTGATACGCACAATGGATCATCAAATGATCCCCCCCTGGTATCAGTCTTTCTGGCGCATCCTCGTGATGCGACCACAAACCAAGGATTACCTCCATTGAGACACATCGGCCGACCGGAGGGGGAACTTAAGGAAAAAGTAAAAAAAAAGTAAAAAGTCAAACCACAAAGAATGAAATTGCGACATTCAAATGTGAACCTCCCCCTCAAATTCCGGTACTGTTTTGCTGAAATCGGAAGATGAATCCGTGGTCAAAACACTATCCGGCAAGGGGTAAACAAGCTCTTGGGGAGGCAACTACAAAACTTTAACCAAAATACCAGTCAAGTCATCTGATTGTGGTTCGTTACCGGTAAACTCATCCACCAGTCTGAATAATTCCTGCAAAATTTCCCTGGCTGGTAGAGCTCTTTGTTGATGAATCAAATCAACCATCCTGTCCACGCCAAAAAACGACTCATCCTCAGCCATGGCTTCATCAAAACCATCGGTATAAAGAAACACCAGATCCCCGGAATCCAACTGGACCGCATCTGAAGTCGGGTAACTGGACTTGGCTCTTATCCCTAAAGGAACACCGTTGCGCTTGAGTTTTGCCTTTACTTGCCCCGATGCATCGATGACCAGGCCTGCGGGATGGCCAGCATTGCTGAAGGTGAGCAGCCGCTTTTCAGCTTCCAGGCAGACGAGCACCATGGTGATATAGCGTTCAAAATTAAGATCATCGGACAACACCAAGTTCGCGCGTGTCAGAATTTCACCGGTGGAGTCACGATTGAGAGCCAGTAATCTAAGATAGGCCCGTGCTTCAGACATCAACAAAGCCGGGCCGATACCATGCCCGGTAACATCCGCCACGACGAATCCGGTTCGACCGTCTTTCATCGGGAGGTAATCAAAATGATCGCCGCCAGCGGCATCAGCTGGAAAGGAAACTCCTGCTATATCATATCCCTCAATGGAAGGCGGCACTTTGGGAAACATCCATTGTTGGATCTCCCTGACGGCTTCCAATCGTTCTTCATGCACTTTGAGTTCACGTTCCGTCTCTTTGCGCTGCGTGATGTCACGTAGAAAGGCAGCTCGTAAACGGTGGCCGTGCATGTCCATAGCACTGCAACTGATTTCAACAGGAAAGGTTCCGCCATCCTTTCGGCGCCCCCTGACTTCTTTCAGTTGTTGTTCGGATTGTATGAGATCGGGAACGGATTCCTTGATTTCTCCCAACGAATCAGAGTGATCGATCAGCTTGGCCAGATTGCCCCCCAGCAACACATCTGAATCATAACCAAACATTTGGGTAATGGCTGGATTGGAAAACAAAATCTCACCGGAATCATTCATGAGAACCACTCCGTCATTTGAATTCTCCCATAACAGACGGTAGCGGAGCTCGTTTTCTTTGAGCTCTTCTTCGGCTTGTTTACGCGCCTTTCGAGTGGCAGCGTCCCCGAGTTCACGCTCGACGGCGACCACCAAGCGCGCCAACTGCCCCTTCATGAGATAATCGTGCGCCCCGGATTTCATGGCAGCAACGGCGACATCTTCCCCGATACCGCCTGAAATGATAATGAAAGGAAGATCCAATTTACTCTCCTGTAGGATTTTCAATGCCTCGGGAGCACTGAAATCGGGCAAATTGTAGTCCGAGAGAATCACATCCCAGGACCGTTCGGCAAGGGCGGTCTTTAGTTCCTCCGCCGTCTCAATACGTTCGTAATCCAGGGTATACCCTCCTTGCTCCAACACATTTGCCATCACGACAGCATCAAACTCGGAGTCTTCGATAATAATGACGCGCAGTTCTTGATTCATTGCTTTCAACGCTCTATCGGCTTGGATGATTTCAACCTCCAGGTTCCCGTCCAGAAAACGAGCCCCATTAAAACCACCATCAGCAAAAGATTGAAGAGGAAAATCATTTGAACGAGATGTTTTCCTGTTTGAGGCAAGGTAGCCAGACAAACCACATACCCGATCACGATCATGAATGGTATCATCAGAACACGGTATTTCTGATAAGCCAGCAGATTGGAAAGCAGCACATTGCTGAAGCAAAGGCATAACATCCCGGAGGCAAACCATGGAAGCAGTTCCATAGAGAATCCCAAACCCTGTTCTTTCGCCAATACTCGAGCTGTGAAACCCTCGGCCGGCCCATCCCCAGAAGCCTGTTTGAGAGCATCCAACACATCAGGCCATGCCCAGGACAACCCAATAAAGCCCAGGCAAACAACACCCCCAATCACCAGAGTGCCCAACAGCGTATTCAGCAGGAGAGCATTTGCTTTTCCTTCACGATTGGATTGAATCAGCTTTGGAAACATCACACCAGCCAAAGGCCCCAGCAACATGACCAATCCGCGCCCCAAGGTCCCGGCAATGCCGTAGAAGTCGGATTCTGCCAAATCCAGGACCGAACGGAAGAAGATCAAATCGGCGCTCATCATCAATTGGAAAACAACCGGAGCCAGGGCAAGCGGCAGGATCCGGCGCGCCCAAGGCAACCAATCGATCCCCGCTCCCAGGCCGCTCTTTAGTAAATACCTCAATGGAATGACGGAGATCACACAAGCAAGGGCCACCCCGGTCAAGGCGCCCAGCATCACGGAATACGCCGCGCCGCCCAACAGCATCACGAAAGTGATGGCCGCCAAAAGACGTGCACCACCATTGGTCAGCAGAGCCCACCCCAACCAGGAAAACCTCTGCAGTCCCTGCAACATCCCCATCGCTACGGGCAGCCAAAGTTGGAGCAACCCGGCAAGCAATGTAATGGCCAGGGCCCATGGTTCCTCCATTTTATAAAACTCCATGACTTCTTTGCGCCATAGAGCGATCATGACAACGATCACCAACCACAAACCAGAAGTGGCTTTCAAAACCCCGTAAGCATATCGAACCAGCATTTGTTGGGCAGCCCGGGTTTCGGCTGCAACCGCTTCGTAGGTGAAGACTGTCTGTATGCCGGGGGTCAGGCTCATCATCACGTTCAATATGCCAAGAAGCGCGGCAAACAAGCCATATTCACCGGCCTGCCCCAACATGGAAGGCGCCAGAATATGAACACCAAACATCAACACACCCGCCAGCGTGTTGCACAACATCATCCAGGAACTTTGACGAAAAAAACTCATGGATCGGATCTATTCAAAGTACCGTCAATCAATTCCCATTTTTCCAAAGCGACCTCCTTCACCCCCGACTGACCTTGAGTTGACGGGGTCATCCCCCCTGCCAGGCCCGCCACAAACCCGACTCCATAAAACAGGTGGCAAAACGGCATCAGAACCATAGCCAAACCACTTTGCACCAGTCTGAAGCGGGGGATATTCATGATGGTTTGAAGGATGAGCGCCAGAGCGTAGAAGTATATCGGCATCAAAACGAGTTGGCTTGTCGTATTTGAGAGACCATCGCCACCCTGCATCCACATCCAAACCATCACACAGGTGAGGTAACCCCAAAAAAACGATGGCGCCATATTCAATAACGATCCGGCGCTTGGATATTTCATGAACTGCTGGGCGCGCCCGCGTCCATATCGAAACAACATACGGAAGAAAGCCGCCAGACTTCGTCTCGGATATCGCCACACAAAGAAAAAAGGATCGTGCCAAAGCTGACCTCCATTATTTGCAATGGATTCCATCAGGGCATTTTCCTCATTGGGATAGAGGGATTCATCAAATTTCCCACCTTTTTCAAAGGCCTGTTTTCGAATCAGTAAATTGCAGAGGATCAGTTCCTTTTCATTGGAACGGCGAACAGTCCCGGTTGTCACATAACGAGAACGGCTGGGACCAAAGGTCAGAAAGCTACCCAGCAGCACGGCGAAAACAGATTGCAGAAAACTGGCCGAATCCGGGCAGATGTTGGGGCCACCGACCACATCGGCGTCTTGACGTTCACACCATGCATCCAGTTGGCCCAGCGTTTTCTCATTCACCACGGAGTCATCATCCAGGAAATAGAGCCACCGTCCACGGGCCTGGGCGGCGGCGATGTTTCGTTGTAGCGACGGCATGCGACCGCGTGCGATGAAAATCTCTATGGGCTTTTTGATGGAATCCGACTGTTTCAGTGATTCAAAGGAAGCAAGTGTTTCCTGTTCGGGAGGAGCGGCGATGATGATGCTGACGGTTGGTTGCGAAACGCTCATGGCAGCGATTGAAAAAACCGATAATAATGACGCACACAACTCTCCAGGGAACGAATCGAAATCCATTCATCCCGGGTATGGGCTTGATCAATACTGCCCGGACCAAACACGACACATGGGGTCCCGTTTTGGGCAATCACCGCGGCGTCACAAAAATAATCCACCCCCATCAAATCTTTTTGCCGCACTTGTCCCATGAGACCCTTTATCCAGGGAAGGTTTGGATCGGTTTCGAGCGCCGGGCATTCGGAATCCCGACGATAATCGATGGTGGCACGCACTCCTTGTTGCTTTAACCGGGCCAGCAAGTGTCGTTGGATTTCGCGATAGGATTCTCCCGGCAACGTGCGTCGATCCGCCCAGATCGAGCAAGTATCGGGGACGATATTCGGCTGTTTCCCTCCTTGAATAGTCCCGACGTTAATGGTTCCCGGCCCCAGCAGTGAATGCCGGGTTAAATTCAATTGTTCACGGTATTCTCCCTCCAAATACCGGACGGCTTCGGCCATGCTGGCAATGGCATTCACTCCGAGGCTGGGACGCGATCCATGTGCCGCTTTGCCTTGGGTATGCAACTGAAACCACATGACCCCTTTGTGCGCCGTGACGACACGGTTCGATGTGGGCTCCCCAACAATCGCCAGGTCGTAAGGTTTGGTTTTGCCGGCAAACACCCGGGATCCCATCTGACCGTGTTCCTCATCCACCAGACAGGCGATATGGATTTCAGTATGCCTGGGGCGATCCGGTTGATTCGTTAACTGGCGCAAGGCGTCCAGCATGGCGGCAATGCTTCCTTTGGTATCACAGGCTCCACGTCCATGGATCCGGTTTTTCAGGGTTTTGGGTTTGAGCTGTTCCCCTGAAGCAACGACCGTGTCCATGTGAGGCGCCAGCAGCAAGCGGTGTGTTGCCCTCGACCTAGGTTTGTAGACCATGATCAGGTTTTTCCGTTTTTTTGAAACGGTCTGCCAACGAATGCTCAAACCGGCTTTTCGGCCTGCATGCTCGAGGTACTCAGCAACACGCCATTCCCCCGCCAGGTCGGAATCCTTGCAAAAGGCAGGATTCACGCTGGGCAATTCAATGAGATCCATCAGAAGTTGATGGACCGATGATTTGGATCCGATTGTTTTCAAGGAAGCCATACCTATCAGTTCCAAACGATCTCGTCGAGCGGTGTTTGATGGCGTTGGACGGAACCGTCCTCGAGCAGCAGATAGAATTCGCCACGTTTGGAAACTTCCGGCAACATGACCATCCCCACTCCCGGCACCTTCACTTCGGTATTTTTGAGTTTTTGAAAGGTGGAACAGGCGTAGATCAAGCGTTCGGTTTTCCCATGGTCCATGTTGACTTCCGACACAAATGCCCATACATCCACAATGGTCTGACGCGCACGATCCAACTGCCACCTATCCCTTCCCTCCTCATCAAAACGCTTGTTGATGGGCACATCCAACAGGAACCATCGATGGCTTACCGGATCTTTATAGGCATCTGGAAGCATTTCCTGGTACGGATGCCCTTCGGGATTTTCCAACAATTGCCCGGTCAACCAATGGCGTCGTAGAACAGGGTCTTTATGAATCTCAAACACGGCGGCACGCAAGGCCAGGAACCAGTCCTCACCATCCAGAATGAATTTCGACGAACTCAGAAAATACATCACATGCTCAGGCTTGGATAACCACATGCAACATCGGATATGCGCCATCCAATGATCAAGACCAATAGCGCGATTGGAAACTTGCCAAAAGATTTGCCCTTTGATGAAGGGGTGGTGCTGTTGCTCAAAATGATGCCAGGCGTGCTGAAGGTTGCAGGATTCCACTGCTCCCGATGCCACTTGATGGTGTTTGCGATAGGTCAGGTAACCGATATTGGACCAGACACCCTGGTGGGTCAGGTCCTCTTTACCCTGCCCTTCGGGAGTCACCCAGGGAACGTTGTATCGATTCGGGTGAGCCTGGGTTCGGGACACACCAAACTTCTGACCAAACGTGCCATATCCCATAATGTGAACGCGTCCTTCCCATTCAGGAACGGCAGCTTCAATACCTTTACGCATCAATTGATAACGCTCTCCCAAACCTTCCCGGTAGATGCGGCGTTTCAAAGCTTCCCTCTCCTCTCCCGGAGCAGCACCCGCCAACAACGGAGCCAGGCGATAGTCTTCATGAAAACTGCGCAACCTCACAAAACCTGCCTCGTTGTTGTCGGAAAGCAGGACATATGGAGGAACGTAGGTCTCTGCAAAAGGTTTCAGAGCTGTTCCAATAATTTTCCCCAATTCGAACCAATGGGACTTGGTTCCCAAAGGTGAAGCCAATTTGACGAAGGAACCGTTTTCGCGAACGACCCATGGGTGGTCCGATTCCTCCCGGGCCTCACGCCAGTTTCCCGGGCCGCGATAAGTCCTGAAAGAATCCACCAGGTTATCCGACACAAAATGTACCGGTAATTGCTGCTCACGAGCATGCACCCAACTTGCCCGAAAATATTCGTCGTCCACCGAACGAGGCATCAAATCCGCATACAACTCAAACCAGGGCAACCATCCCGGGGCTTGACTGAAAAACTTCAATTGCTCGCTTGGACGCCAACCGGGACCGCTCTGACCGGTGTTCCAGCAGGAGAATGTCGGCAGGGGTTGTTTTGGACTTTGTTGCCCGGCTACAACCCGAGGCATTCCTACCAATGAATCTCCGGGAACATCAGGTAAAGTCGCCCTGCCTCCGCACCCTTCCATTAAAAGAGCCAGCATCCACAAGGCAACCGAACAGGTCAGTTTTCCGAGCCTATCTCGTAAAAAACAAACCATGGCAACCAGGTGATCAGGGCAATCCAAGCCCTTTTTTCAAAGTTCCCAGCAATTCACCGATGGCAACGCGACTCTGGTTGGTGGTGTCACGTTCTCGCAGGGTGACCGTATCCAACAGGTCGGCGTTTTCTCCTAGCGTGTCAAAATCCACTGTCACACAGAAAGGCGTACCAATCTCATCCTGTCGTGCATAGCGTTTGCCAATCGCACCGGCTTCGTCGTAGAAACAGCTGAAGTGGGGCTTCAGCAATTCGTAAACAGCCTTTGCCTTCTCAACCAATTCCGGTTTGTTTTTCAACAACGGAAAGACACCCACTTTGATGGGGGCCACTTTTGGATGGAACCTCATCACCACACGCTTCTCGGGCACTCCCTTCGCATTGGGAATCATGGCTTCGTGATAGGCGTTACAGATCAGGGCGAGCACCATGCGATCCACACCCGCACTGGGTTCGATGACGTGTGGAATGTAGCGTGCCTTGGATTCTTCATCAAAATATTCCATCGACTTGCCACTGTGTTCCTGATGCTGGGTCAAATCATAATTGGAGCGAGCCGCCACACCTTCCAGTTCCTGCACACCAAATGGAAATTTATACATGATATCCACCGTGGCCCGCGCATAGTGAGCCAGTTCATCATCGGTCTGCCAGTAAAGTTCCAACGAATCAGCGGGCAACCCAATGCTTTCATACCAGCGCAGGCGTTGATCGACCCAGTAGGAATGCCACTGCTTCCACCCCCAGTTAGGTTCAGGTGTTTCGGTCGGGGCATCCTCAGCAGGGGCTCCTCCCTGTCCATGTGCGACTTCATCTGGTTTGATAAAGAATTCCAGTTCCATTTGCTCGAACTCACGCGAGCGGAAGGTGTAGTTGCGCGGATTGATTTCGTTACGAAATGCTTTACCGATCTGGCAGATGCCAAAAGGAACTTTCTGACGGGACACGTCCGCGACATTCTTGAATTGAGCAAAGATGGCCTGGGCGGTCTCGGGACGCAGGTAAGCCACGTTGTCCTCGGTTTCCACGGGGCCGACATACGTTTTGAACATCAGGTTAAAGGCGCGTGGCTCGGTTTTTTCGGAACCACATTCGGTCACCATCTTACTCGGTTTTCTGGGACACGGCGTGCTGTCGACCTGATCGGCACGAAAACGGCCTTTGCAGTCCTTGCAGTCCACCATCGGGTCGCTGAAAGTAGACGTGTGGCCGCTGGCTTCCCATACTTTCGGATGCATGATGATGGTGGCATCCAAGCCCACCACATCTTCACGGTCACGGGTCATGGACTGCCACCAGAGGTCCTTGACGTTGCGCTTTAACTCCGCCCCCAATGGACCGTAATCCCAGAAGCCGTTGATGCCGCCGTAGATTTCAGATGATTGAAAGATGAATCCGCGTCGTTTGGACAACGACACGATTTTTTCCATGAGTTCATTTGCTTTGGGTTCCGCCATAATGGTAAAAAACAAGAGGGGCAGTCTCTCCCTGACACCAATCACTTGTCAAGCAGCCAAACAGGTTCAAACGGTCGTTTCGGCCCATTATTCGACTGTTTGAGCCAACGAACACCGTCAAGAACCCCAAAAAACAGGCATTTCACTCATTTCGATTCAATGCAATGCCTTGTTGGGTGAAATCCACTACCGGAGATCACATCCATTTACCACCCGTCTGACCAATATCCAGCGCATAGCGCCCTCCTCTTCGGCGGACTTTTACGGAAGCGGCAAACGTTTCACTGAGGTTGGCCGAGTTCAAGGTTTTCGAGATGGGGCCATTGGCGATGACTTTTCCCTTTTTCAGCATAAAAGTGTGGGTGTACATCGGGGTAATTTCTTCCACATGATGGGTGACCAAAATAAAGGTGGGAGCGTTTGGTGTGTTCCCCAATCGTTCCAGGAACTGCAGGAAATGCTCACGTGCGGCGGGATCCAGCCCGGCGCAAGGCTCATCCAGAATCAGAACTTCCGGTTGAGCCATTAAAGCACGACCGATGAGGATGCGTTGACGCTCACCTTGTGACAATACCGCCCAGGGACGATCGGCCAGGGATTGGCACTCAATTTGTCGCAGGATTTTCATGGCTTCCTTGACGTCCCTTTCTTTGGGTTTTCCCCACAAATCGATCATGGCGTATTTACCGGTGATCACCGAGTGCAGGGCGGGTTCTTCATCTGCCATGAGTTGCCGCAAGGAAGAACTCACAATCCCGAGTTTCATCCGCAACTCCCGCCAGTCACAGTCTCCATACTGTTGTCCCAGCAAACTGATGTCACCTCGAGTCGGCATGAAATAGCCAAGAAGCGTGCTCAACAAAGTGGTCTTCCCCGATCCGTTGGATCCCAACACCACCCAGTTTTCTCCTGGTTGGATCTTCCAATGAACATTGCTAAGTATGCGTTTTCCGTTTCGCTGTACGGACAACGACCGCACTTCCAGAGGAGCCACCGCTGGCTGGGTGGCACACGTCGTGCTTGTTCTTTTCGCTGTTTTAGGTTTAGGAAGGCGTTTAGATGACTTTCGCATGTCGAAATCCCTTAGCGGCTTAATTGCCATTGTTCATCGAAAAATCCCGTCAAAACGATTCCACCGGGACTTTCGGTCGTGGCACGGACGCGCGTATCAATGATCGCATAGTCGGGAAGTCGCGGAACCTGTGTGGCGTTGCTGCCAAAGCCTCTGAACGTAAACCCGCTGTTCAACACGACATACTTTTCCGGATTCATTGGATTTGGAAAGATCAGCACGGGGACATGCCGGGTGTCGTCAAAAAACTGCTCTCCCACCCGAATGTTGCCGGAACGCCATTGGATAGGCAGGTAAGGAGCCAACTGCTTGATCAGAGCATTGGTTTCAGGCGAACCAAAGAGCACCCAGTTGGCATCCTTCCATTCGTCCACTTTGAAATTCAAATCGGAAACAGCCAAGGCCTCTCCGCGGAACTGCTCCCGCCACTGATCCTCCAAACGAACCAGTTCACGACGAATCCATCGATCCGAAAGACTGCGTCTTACCTGTCCGCTCGGTTTTACGATCACAAACCGATCCATGAAAACGTCATCTATCGGTCCCTGTAGTCCAGGTTTCTTTCGTAACATCACACCACTGTTCCCGGCTGCCACGCTTTTCCAAATCCCGTCCTGTTTGACAAGAGAGACTTCCCAGGACAAATCGGTCTTCACCCTGTCGACCGCCAACTCCTGGCCATCGATGAAAACAATGGGCGTGACTCCGGAGTCAAGTGGACATTCCCCGGCTTCCATGGAAAGGGTCAATCCGCTCACGTTTTGGGTTTGCACTTTCACAGCGGCGCCATCGTGAATCTCAGCGGCGACCACGGCTTTTTCCCAATGCTTTTGCAACCCATCCAGGTGAACCCAATGCATGTTGGGATATTTCAATGTGTAGGTGGTCATGTTCACTTTTTTAGGAACACGCTGTCGCCCGATGGCTGCCAGTTGATCCACACGGCGCTCCACTTCCTTTTTGGCTTCCGGATGATACCGGTGACCTGTGTCCGGACCGATGACATGCGCCAACTTCATGCCTTCCCGCTCAAGTGCCCTCTCCATCATGCGGGCGGCCTGAATCTGTTTGTCCGCTCCTCCGCTGTAGGCCACTGTGGGCAAGTGAAACAGATTCAAGGCATATTCATCCGCATCATAAAGTCTCCAGAGTTTGGTTTCATACCAGGTAGGTTTGATCTCTTTTTTCCATAAACCCAAATAATCCGCCGACTCGGAAAATCCCGCGCCGGGCGCCGCAGCGGCCCATTGATCAGCATGGTGCAACGCCAAATGCCAGCATCCGGCTCCCCCCATCGAAAACCCCCTGATCGAAACTCGATCTTCATCGATGGGATATTGCTCTTTAACATGCGCCATTGCCTCAAACACATCCACTTCTCCGGCAAATTTAAAGGCGTTGCAGAATCGCCCGTACGGATGAAGCACAAATGTGTGTTCAGGAGTAAACTGACCGGTGAACGCTCGCGTTGATCAATGAATTTCAATTCCGTCAGGCTGTTATCCCGCCCATGCAACCAGACGTCCATGCGATGTGATGCGCCTGTCCCTGCTTGCCAGGATGAGGGCACGACCAAGCCATAGGGCTGCACCGAATCATCCAGACGCGACTGATATCCACGCACCACCAAGCCGGTCTGATGAGCCCAGGGAGCTTTGCCATTCATGAGATGTGCGGCACGCTCCAGCCCATGGACGATCAATCGTTCTGCGACGTCGAATTGATTTTCCCGATGAAATTCGTTGTGTTCCAGCGCACCTTTGACGGCTTTCAGGTAAATCAACACATCAGGAGCATATGCCTGCAAAAAAGGATCTTCACTCTGCTGGATAAACTCGACTGCCGTTTCCAGAGGTTGAAGAGCTTCGGTCAGATCACGCTTGGTTTGAACAGGTATCTGAATGCCCTTTTGCATCAACCCCTGACCATCCACCTTTACGATCAAGGTCAAAAGGATAACCAGACAACATGGAATAAAAGTGCCCGGCAGACCGGAAACCGAACGATGCCTGGGCTTCTTGATATATGAATTCATCATGGTATGGGCTTGAACTAGCATGTTTGGCACGCCCCATCAAGTGATGAATGCATTGTCAAAAACCAGATAACATGATTGAATGCCCGTATTACAGGATCATTACACCCAAAAGAACATGAACCCTTGCGCCAATAAAAGCAGACGGAAATTTCTGGGACAATTGTCCACCGGACTAGGCACCATGGCGTTGATGGATCTGGAGGCCAAGGCCGCTCCTGTCGCCAAAGAGCCTTCCAGCGGTATTTTGGGCACCACCCATCACCCGGCCAAAGCAAAACGGGTGATTTATCTTTTTCAATCGGGTGGTCCTTCACAGTTGGATCTTTTTGACCACAAACCCGGTCTTCGAAAAAGATTGGGCATGGACCTCCCTGATTCCGTCCGCATGGGACAACGTCTCACCGGCATGACAGCTGGCCAGGATATCTTCCCGGTAGCACCGACCGGTTTTGAATTCAGTCAGCATGGACAATCGGGCCAATGGATGAGCAGCGCTCTGCCGCACCTCAAAAAGGTGGCCGATGAAATCTGTGTCATCCGAACCATGCACACCGAAGCGATCAATCACGACCCGGCCATTACTTTTTTCCAGACAGGATTCCAACTATCCGGACGTCCCAGCATGGGATCATGGCTGTCTTACGGTTTGGGTTCGGGCAATCAGAACCTTCCCAATTTTGTGGTCATGGTCTCGCACCGGGGCGGACAACCTCTCTACGACCGACTGTGGGGTAGTGGCTTTCTTCCCTCGGTGCACCAGGGAGTTAAATTCCGTTCCAAGGGAGATCCGGTCCTTTACCTGTCGGATCCCAAGGGATTCCCTAAAGAAGCGCGGCGGCGGGTGCTGGATGACATTGCCGCTCTGAATCTCGAGTCTTACGAAAAAGCCCGGCATCCCGAAATCCTGACGCGTATTGCACAATACGAGATGGCGTTTCGGATGCAGCAATCCATCCCCGAATTGACGGATTTATCGGATGAAGCCGAATCCACATTCAAACTATATGGTGACGACGCCCGTCAACCCGGCACCTTCGCCCACAACTGCCTGATGGCCCGCCGCCTGGCGGAAAGGGATGTCCGGTTCATTCAATTGTTTCACCGGGGCTGGGATCATCACTCTGCCCTGCCCAACAACCTCAATGCACGCTGCAAACAAACCGACCAGGCTTCGGCCGCATTGTTGACCGACCTGAAACAGAGAGGATTGCTGGACGAAACCCTCGTCGTCTGGGGCGGAGAGTTTGGTCGCACCGTTTATTGTCAGGGCACGCTCACCGAAAAGAACTACGGCCGGGATCATCATCCGCGTTGTTTCTCCATCTGGATGGCCGGAGGCGGTGTGCGCCCTGGAACACAGTATGGAACCACCGACGATTTCAGCTACAATATCGCCGAAAACCCCGTCAGCGTAAATGATCTGCATGCCACCATGCTGCACCTGCTGGGGATTGATCACCTCAAACTGACATTCAAATTTCAGGGACGACACTATCGTCTGACCGATATCGCCGGGAACATTATTCCCGAACTACTCGCCTGAGGATGCGTGGTTGATCCGACACAAAGCCTTTCCAATGATCATTCATAAACTGATAGCCCATCACCTGAAGCATGGAGACGATGCACGGTTCTATGAAATGCAGGCAAGTGACGCGATTCAATGGATGCTTCGGAAAAAGGTTCCAATGAACCCGGAAGTTCACGCGCTCGATCTGGGATGCGGGCACGGCGTTTTTGGGGGTGAACTGGAAAAACACGCATGCGACGTCACCTTTGCGGACATTGAAAATGATTTGATCCCCGAACGTTCCAAATCACCCTTTATCCAGATCGATCTGGACCATGACGAATATGGAAAACTGGGCAGTCACGACCTGATTGTCTGCTCCAATGTATTCGAACACTTGTCCGAGCCCCAGCGGTTCCTCCGCAACATGCGCGAGCTGTTGAATCCTGGAGGATATCTGTATCTGAGTTGGACGAACTGGCTATCTCCGTGGGGTGGCCATGATTTTTCCCCATTTCATTACCTGGGACCGCTTCGAGGGCCTGCTCTTTATGACAAGCTGATCGGCAAACCTCGCATCCACTACCCGTTCAAAACACTTTACCCAACCTACATTGGTCAAACCTTGAAATGGATTGATGAGCTAAAGGGATTGCAAGTATCGGCGTGTGTTCCCCGTTATTACAATGAATTCAGGTTCCTGATGGATTTGCCCATTCTGAGAGAATTTCTTGCCTGGAACACCGCCATGTTGATCCGCCGCATTTAACTCCCTGACATTTCAGAAGGTCAGACTGGACCTCAAACCAATCATGAACGCGTTCGGCAACTCGGAGGAACCGCCCGGGTGAATGATGTATTGAATATCCGGTTGAATGCTCCACCAAGGTGTGATGTCCGCGTAATAGGTCATTTCAACGGCAATTTCATGGTCGGAAATGGCGGGAACGGGTGAACCATTGATGTCCCTGTCGGCACGTTGTTGACGGCGCATGTCATCGCTGACATTCGCCCACACGACTCCAATCCCAAACACATCCTTATCTCTTGATGGAATCAAACCGGTGTAATTGAAACCGCCATCCACCACCCAGTCATATTCACTGCGATCCTGAGGACCAAAGCCAAAGCGACCAAACAACCCCAAACCTTGGCCGGAATCGTCGGCGGATTCACGCCACACCAGTTGTTCAGCAGAAGCATAGAATCCGTAGTTACCATCATGCACGCGTGGAGCAACTCCTGTCACAACAGCCGCATTACCGTTCACGTCACGATACAAATCATCAAAATCCCCAGAGTGATACCAACCACCCAATTTATAGGTACCGGGCAATCCGGTATCACCTTCTGATTGGTTATGCCGATAGCCCACCTCATAGGCGACGTAATATCCCTGATCTCCATCGATTTCAATATGAGTTCCACGTTCATTGATTTCAGGATCCCCGGTAGGACTGTCAAATGAATCGGCGTCATATATCCCGGCCTGAGCTATCCATTTTGAGTTGGGTTCAATCCCGATACGAATCCCCGGAGCGGCTGCGAAAAAGGCGGGAACAACCGTCCCGGAATTGGCAGTGATAAACTGAGGCCATCCAAAAGCGCTGTTAAGGAACAGTCCCCCCATGTCATTCACTGTAAAATCTTCATCAACCAGCATATTACCGACCTGTAAAGTCAGTCGCTGTTCCAAAAACTGCTGCATCCACCAAACTTCGTAGAGGCGTATGCTGTCATGTCCGTCAATGTTGGATAAGGCCATCACATCTCCTACATAATGCTCCGACGGACTTTTGCCATGCAGCCAGATACTATTGATCCGAAAACTTCCCCCCTTCCACCAGGACGTCAGTTTTTCCAAATCCAAATCAAGCCCCAACTCACCCAAACCATTGTAGGCCGTGCCAATATCCAGCCCACCGGATCGATTGCTCATCACTTCGCTGGTATAACCAAAGCCAAAATCAATACCCCGAATGGACAACTCATTGCGGCCACCCGCCCAGTCTCCGGTGAGATAATCCCGCGACCAAAGAGCATCGCTGGGCGCGTCGTCACACTGCAACTCTGCCGGGATGAAAAATAAAAGAGTGGTGAAGAAACTGCCAAATGTGAAAACAATCCATGTTCGCGTGTTCATTGTCTGATCCATTTTTACTGGTTGAGCTCTCTCGCTGGTCGACAGTGTTGACTGATGTACAACAGTTACGACACGGGAAGTAATCGGTAACTCTGGCAGAATATTTAGTGTCAAACAGGAGATATGTAGAGGGTAAGGGAAGAAATGACAAATCTGCGAACGAACTCATGTCTTATGAACTGAATGTGTCAAAAAAACGTCATGGAGACACCAAACATTCATCGATCACGCCCTGGAGCGTTCCACCCTCTCAAAACCGCCGCCGGAATCATGGCCTTGGCTTCACTATGTAAGTTAAATTTTTCATGAATCCGAAGCGTTCTAACGTCATCCTAGGGCTTGGAGAAAACATGATCGAGAAACTTTCTCACATGCCCAACAGTCGGCTCGAACCAGGGGTGCAACAACCAGAACGGATGTGGGGAATCCCGATGGGCATGCACCTCCGAATAGATGCCCAAGGTGTCGAGTTTCTGAATCAAATCGTCTCTACCAGCGTGGAACCTTGGTATGGAACTGTTCACAAACAGGATCGGTGGCATGCCTTTGCCGACATGCTCCAGTGGAGACGCATCCTTCCACAGATCAGGATTCTCATCATATCACAAGTAAAACTACCGGGTTTCAGCATGCAATTGATCTTCGATTACTTCACTGCACCATCCCTTGATTTCGGTGTCATTGAAGATTTTCCCGATCAAGCGTCGGAGCAGACCTTTGAGACTTGGATTATCAAGTTCGGCAATCGAACGGATCGCCTGCTCCTTGTAGGCTTCCAGCAGCCGCTCCGAACGATCCAGGACTTTCAATTGCTTGCATAGTTCTTCGATATCCTGGTGAGAAACCTTCCCGTTCAGCTCGCGTTTCCAGGCAGTTTCCAATTGTTCCTTGGCCTCACCTTTCGCTTTCTCATGGGCGAGTGCGAGAGGTAAATTCGGCCGAAGCTGCTCCAGATCGTTTGTTTCACCTTCTTCACCGTGATCCGACAAATCATCGCGGATCTGATAAGCGATTCCCAACGCTTCACTGTAAGCATGTATGGTTTCACGCACTTCTGCATGGATCCCAAC
>Ga0255757_10002787_pt1 | contig 16332 bp, 14 predicted proteins | sample 071ome_27_FD_179957 | JGI IMG/M metagenome (GOLD analysis project Ga0255757, IMG submission 179957) | Coastal salt marsh microbial communities from the Groves Creek Marsh, Skidaway Island, Georgia - 071409AT metaG (version 2) | ecosystem: Environmental > Aquatic > Marine > Intertidal zone >...
CGGGATTCGGGATTGGATATTCAAGTTCCACAACACCTTCAGCCATGTAGGTGTATGTGTCAGTCATTCCCCCAAGTCGGACATGTTGGACCCCTTGGTCGAGAGCGATTTCCACTTCACGAATGATGTCATCAGGACGACGCCAAATTGGAACTCCCTTTTTCGGCTCTATGCAAAATTTGCAACCGTGTTTGTATCGTACACACCCTTGATACACTTCCACTTCGTAGGTAAGGGGGCCTGGTTGCTGAGTTGAACCAAGGTCAGGATGATGTGTTACCGCCTTTGAACTAGCTCCCAAGTGGGCCCAAGTCGTCCATTGTTCAGATGTTCTTCGTTGGTGTTTCCATTCGCCTACTTTGAGATAATGATGAAGCGTTGCATCGGTGTCTTGTACGCACAGGAATAGATTCCTTCGCAACGGTTGCCAACCCTGTTGACGCCATCCCCGAATGGCCCAGCCTCCAAAAATCATTGGAATTTCTCGTGGTGCTTGGCGAATTAATTCGTCGACTTCCTTTAGTGAGATCGGTGTGCCACGTAGATATTTGCCAGGGACGACGGCACCCGCTATCATTGCAATACCTTTGGATGAACTCAATAATGAATTCATTTCGTTTGCATCTTTTTCTCTCAATCGTCGCAATTGGTCTATGGTGATAAATCGATAAGGAATGTTTTGTTCTTCAAAGACGCCACAGAGATATCGAACATGAAAGCCGACATATGGCGGAACGCCAAAAGCAGCAGGTTCATCTTCGTAGCCATCGATGACAAGCCACTGATGAGTCTCCTCCGAGTCCATGTAGCACTCAAGTGGTGAAGAATTTCAATCCTTCTTGTGTTTTTTGGGACGATGTCTTTTTTTGGACGAATCTTGTTCCTCCTCACGCATCGCTCGTAGTTCTCTCGAAGATTTCTTTGATTTCTTACCAGATTGACCTGCGACATCGACACGAATCTTGCGTCCACCGATTTCAGTTCCATTCAATGCACTAACTACCTCTTCTGCATTCGTTCCAGATTTTGTTGAAACGAAAGCAAATCCTTTTGGTTTTCCATCTGGACTGGTCACGACGTTGATGTGAGTGATTTCTGCATGCTCTTTGAAGGCAGCATTGATTTGTTCTTCAGTGATTGAAAATGGAAGGTTGCCGACATAAAATTTGACTTCTGGATCTCGTTTTGGCTTGCTTTTCTTGCTCTTGTCATCCGCTAAATTTACGCCTAAGATACGGCCTTGAATTTTCTTTGTTTTCATAGCTTCGATAGCAGCCTGTGCCATCGTTTTATCTTCGTATGTGACGAAGCCAAATCCACGACTTGCTCCGCTTTCATCGGTCATGACGATACAATCTTCCATGTCACCAAACTCTCCAAAGATTTCTCTTAGACCATTTGTATCAATATCCCGTGGAATTCCTCCAACGAAGAGACGGCAATCTGGGTCGGCTCTGGGCTTAGAGCCGCCGCCACCCGAGCCACCCTCGAATGAAAAATATTCAACTGCTCGACCATCATTACGAATATCTGCAGCGATTAATGTTGATCGAGCTGCAGGGCCTTTTGCTCGGAACTTTTCAGTTGCTTCACTCCATCGCTTTCCCTTTCTCGATATTTGGTCAATATCTTCTCGGCCACTCCCCCAACCGATTCCAAATTGGTCGGAAACCGCCCGATAATCTCTTGAACCACAAGTTGAGCATATGACATTCCAATCATCGCTCACATCTATTTCCATTTGGCCTCCGCACGAGCCACAGAGGGTGCTCAAGACACCGAGGTGAGGAGCAGAGCGGAAGTCGATTCGTAGAACCGGTTGTGTATCTGTGACGATTCCGCGACAAACATCTCGGACATTCAAGGCGTCTCTTGTTTGGTGAAGATACCTATCGGTGATGTTTGTCACATGGAATTGCGCTATGAGGTTCTCAGCATCAATGGAACCTGATTTACCTTCGATGACCAGGATCATGGCTTCACCATTTTTCTCATTGAGTCGAGTAATTTCGCACAACACAGTTTCGCCAATCTTCGGCGTTGGGAGTTCTTGTTGAGGTACGACGCTAATAACGCCATCTTCTTTGTGAATTTCACCGAGAACAAGTGCACGTAACACACCATCGTGGAGGTGGACGCCAGTGCCAACCTCGAATTCTCCTTCGCTGCCTAATTTCGTACCCGGGGTGACGATGCTCGCCGTCATGTTTCTCATTCCTTGGGCATGGCCATCGACAGGTCGCACGCCGCTAATCAGCCCCACAGGTCTTTCCTTTTCAAACCCAAGTATGAACAATGAATTCACTTAGTTCATTCTTGTTTCGAAAACGACCAACACGAAACCTTCGTTGTTTGTTGACGACTTTTATGGTGTTGGTAGGCTTGTGGTAACCGAAAATGGTCATTGAATAATTTCGTACCAAACCAACCGTAATGTGATGAAATATCCTCAAGGTGTTTTGATTCTGACGAATGAAGGAGATGGATTCGTTTCGCCTCTGAAGTGAAGGCAAGGTCAAGAAAAGGGCGATCTGCTTTTTGGGTTTGAACGCCCCACGGGGGATTCATGATGATGGCATCAACATCAGTTGGTAACGTTGTGTCACCTGAAACAGAGGTTTGGATCACGTCATACATTGTTTGAGGAAATGATTTGAGATTCTTTTGAAGCACCTTCACTGCTCTCTCATCGACCTCAAAGAATGATACATGTGATGCGCCTAACAACAAACATCCGATACCAAGAATTCCATTTCCACTCCCCAAGTCTGCTATTCGTAAACCCTCAACCCCATGATGATGAGAGAGGACGGTAAGCCATCTCGCAGCGAGGTCTCCATCTGTTTGGTATTGTTCAAGACTGATGTCTTGTTGAGGATGCGATTCAAGATTTGATAGGAGCATCGCAAGATGCTTTGTTTTCATTCCCTCACCATCGAGGTTGTTGTTGGAATTGACGCTGTTGCATTTGGAATCTCATGTTTTGAATTTGCTGTGCTTCCATTCGCAGCCTTTGCAGGAGGGCTTCGCCGGGTTGTTGGTTTCCGCAAAATCGGCAAAATCGAGTTCCATCCGGGTGCTGTTGACCACAGTTGATGCAGAAAGCCATGTCCATTCCTCCTTTTGCTGCTATCGTTTTTTCTTTTTCAACCTATTGATGTCATTTCGACAAGAATGGCCCAAGTATCAAGTTGAATAGCAACGGCACGTTCATTCATTTCTTCCCATCGAGGGTCTTCCATGAATTCCGAAACTTCAATGCCAGAATCAATCTTCTCTTGGACAAAGGTACGAAACTCGATTTCGATTTCAGACTGAGGTTCGCTTTCTTCTTCTTGCGGCAATTCTACTTCTGGTGAATCATTTTCTTCATCCTCTGACCTCGGTTCGATTGGTGTTTCGATAGCCACATCATCTGTACCAGTGATTTCTCCAGTCTCTTCTTTCATTTCCTCATGAGTCGAAGAAGGGGGTAGTGGAACTTGCTCAGTCTCATCTTCAATCTTTTCGCTTTTCTTTTCAGGAGTCGCAGAAGGGGGTAGAGGGACTTGCTCAATCTCATCAACTGCTTCTTCTACAGGTTGAAGTTCTCCTTCTGAGACTTCAATTTCTTCGGGTTTGGTCTCTTCAACAGGTTCATCATTTGATTCTTCTTTGACTTCTTCCTCGACAATCGTTTTGGATGATTCGATGATTTCTGGTTTAGGACGTTCAAGCCGACCTACACCAAGGACTTCTGCCTGTTGACGTGCAAATTCTGCTGCTTGTCTTCTCGGTAGACTGACAAATGCCTTTCCAGGTAATGAACTGGTTGGAAATGGCAAGTAGTAGATTTCAATCGGATTGATATCCGGGTGAGTGAAACACATGATCTGTTCGGCTTCAAATGGCCTTTGAGCAGGTGAATCAATTGAAAATGGAAGGGGGTGCACTTTGATGCTACTTCTTTTCCAACCTTCGCCTTTGATGAGGTGCTGAACCCACGGACCCAGGTCCGTCGTAGCGAGGTCAACGAATTGGAATGACGCATCACGAGGATTCAATCCCTGCTCTTCTAACAGCTTTGCTTGTTCTCTAGGCCGATGAAACATTGACACAATCGGTTGCCCGTGCTCGACAAGGTCGCCATGAAGTTCCATCATTTTGCGGTCTTTTCTTGGGCAAAGCATGAGAATTCGCATTCGGGTTGCATTTACATCCCATATTTCTCCCCATCTTTGTTCAGCCTCATCAAACAATTGTCCCATGGTAACATCGGGAATCATCGCAGTTATGCCCATTGTCTCACCGGGATGTATGAGACTGTTTTCCTCTTTAGCGATAGGGGTCGAAATTCATGAGTCGAGGAGACCTTTTTGATATGCCAGTTCAGCGAGGAGGATTGTACCACCAGCAGCACCACGTATGAGATTGTGAGAGTAGCCCTGAAAATGTATACTTGTGGCATTTTTTTGTTTGAAATTTCCCACCGTTACCGACATCCCATTTCCCCGATGATAGTTTTCATCGTTCGGTGTAGATATTTGAATTCCATCTGACCACAAGTCTTCATCGAGGTTGATTTCATCCTTGAATTGAATCAGTTTTTTTGGACTAGATGGTAGATTCAAGTGTTGTTTCTGATTGAAGGTTGCCAACTTTTCTCTTAGTTCATCAACACTTACAGGTTGGTTGAATGTAAGTTTGATATCGACAAGGTGGCCGTGGTGCCGAGGAACTCGTTTGCACGACACATCCATAGGTATGCTCGATTGGGTAATGTACCCAAACTCTTGAACAATCTTCTCAGCTTCACCGGGAATAGTATCGTCATTCAGTCTATTTTCCAACTTAAATTCGTCGAGCAATCGGTTTCCTCCTCCAGAAAGTGCTTGTTCAGTTTTGATTTCACAATGTTCAATTTCAGTCATTTCTATGAGAGGATACACCGCAAACAAGAAACTTAGGAGCGTGCAATTCGTAGCGCAAACGTGTTCTGAACCCGATGCTAATAATCGTTCAACATTTATTTCGGGTACAACTGTAGGAATGTCTTCTCTACAACGGTATGAACTTGCATTGGAAAACACATGGATACCATGTTTTGCCCACATCGGTTCAATGTCCAATGCATATTCCGAGGGAAGTGTTGAAATTGCCACTTTTACGCCTTTTTTTGCCAGGTCTGCAATAATTCGTTCATCATTGAGTGGGAGAACTTCATCGTTGATTGGCTTGGGGCGAGAATATTCAATCGTCCAAGGGAGTGCCTCAACTTTTGAGCCTACTTTGTTTGGACTTCCAGCAATGTGATTGAGATGAAACCAAGGATGGCCATTGAGGAGAAATTGTACATATTGCGAAACAATGCCCGATGAACCAAGCAAGACTGTGCTGATTTGGCCCATATCTTCACACCAAATCCTTTCTTTTTCAATTCATGTTCTGTTGCTTCGGCTCGTATGGAAGTGGGAAAATTCGTCGGACTATCAATTTCTTCAAAATATGCCATCCATCAGCAGTCGACCCTAATTTTGCCTCCCCAATACGTGGTCGATAATTGGTGGGGACGTATTCGATTTTGAGCCCATGGTGGACACATGTCGCAAATAATTCTGCTTCCAACTCAAAAGACGCACTGTTCAGTTTCATCTTCTCTAAGGCCTTTGATGAAAACATCCAGTACCCTGAACAGAGGTCCTCACATTTTCGGCCAAACAAAATTGATGCAAACCACGTCAAAAAATGATTACCCATCATATTCATTTTTGTCATACTTTCACGGGAGCTTTTACTCGTTAATCGATTCCCAACAACCACATCATTTTTTGAAAGCGATGGAAGGAATTCGATGATCTCTTTTGGATCGTATGTTCCATCTGCATCAAGCATTACAACTACATCAGGGTTGTATTGTAGCGCTTTTCCAAAGCCTTCCCGAATAGCATTACCCTTTCCAGTTCCTTGTTGTTGAAACACATCAAAGTTCAACGTTTTTGCAATTTCATTTGAACCATCATATGAATGCCCATCGGCAACGATACATGTTGTTTTGAAACCCATGGCTTCAAGTCTCTCAAAAGGGAGATGGCGATTCACCCAGCGCAACCCATCTGCTTCGTTGAGCGTGGGGAGAAGAACGACGAGGCTCTTCATAAGCCAATCGAAATGCACCTCTAAATTGATACTTTCGACCGTTTAAGTTGTTTCAATTGCTAGAAATGAGACGCCGGAAACATCGAACACATGTTGACTTCGGCCCGAAATCCCGATTGGATTGATGAAAAATGAAGAATCATCGTGTTCCCAAATAATTGAAAATGAATTGGCTTGAATCTCTTCAACGCAAAGTCGATGATAGCCCGCTGAAGATTTGAGCATATATTCGGAATTTTCATTTGAAATTTTCACCCCTCCAATTGAGCCATGAGTAATGTAGGAAAGACAAAATGTAGAAGAAGTTTCTAAAGAGGTTCTAAGATCAAGCGATGCATTTTTTCCTTCTTCGATGAATTCAATGGTCGTTGAAAATCCATGCCGATGTGAATAAGTGTGTTTTGATGACCATATGTCCTCCCGTGATTCGCATCCTATACATTGTTCGGGATGAATTGGTTCAACCTGAAAATGACGAGCATTTCCAGCAGCACGAAACTCATAGATTCGGCTTCCATCGATGTGGTCGATTTCTTCCCAGAAATTTGAACTGGAAAGAATCCACTGAAGTGAACCCATAGGTGATGAGATTGCAGCCTGGATTCCTAAATCAGTTATTCCTGAAATGTTATCGTAAAGAATTGCTGTGTATGCTTTTGAGTGCGAGGTCAAATCAGATTGAACAACACCGACTGTTGGCTTCGCAACAAAAGAACTGTTATGTTCGAACCATGTGTAGCCCCATGGTGCATTTTCAGTGAAAATAGAATCATATTGATCGATGTATTTCTCAAAAAGAAGAATATCCGAAGATTGCACAGCATGATTTTGCTCATGCGGTACGATTTGAAGAACCAAGAATGTGGGTAGGCAGAGCATGATTGTCAAAACAATTGTTTTGACTGAATTTTTTTGAATGTAAGAATCAAATTTCAAGGATAATGCAACAACGCCAAGGAGAGGTATTTGGAAGGCATGCAGACTCATTGAATACAATATTTGGGACAATAGATGAAGAGTTTCGAATGGTGTATCGGGTCCAAAAAACTGAACAAAACTCAAACTGTACACTCCAATGAACCACATGCTGAAGAAACGAATTTCTTTGTTTTTTGATTCGAACAAATAACAGTACATCGCAGTTGCAAATAATAAGCCATTGAACAAGAGAAACGGCTTACCGCCCTGCCAACCATATTCCTTGTCGATCCAGTGACCATCTGAAAGATTCAAATTCCTTAGCAGGAGTTCACTCAAAAGAAGGAGAAGGACAATGCATCCTCCGACATAGAGTATTTTGTTCGGTTGATTCGTCTTCGATGCGTTGCCATCGATGATGACCGCGTGGACGGCGTAGAGCGTGACCAAATAGATGAAGCCAGTAGGGTGGATGAGTACACTACCAAAGAGTAAAATGAATTTCATTTTCCATGATAATTTACGCTTGAATATGAGAAAGAGTGCATATGAAAGCGGTAGAAGGCTGGCTATTGTTGGGTATCCAGAATCAAAGAATTTAGCAAATACTGCTGCACCTAGTACCATTGCAATGAGTGCATGAAGTGATTTTTTACGTTCATCAAATGCAGCAACTATGCCACATATTAATCCAAACATACCTGCTATGCCGACATCAAAGGTTGCGACATCGAGGCCTTGTTGTGTGAGAAATCCAACGTGGGCAACGAGTGAAGGGAAGGCAGGAGAGTACCACCATGTTATTTCCATCCAAACAATGCCACTTTCTACCATGGTGTATTCCGAAGCGATGACTGCAAATCCAATCCAATCAACACCAAACTGAATGTCGGACAATATTCGATAAGCAAAAATTGCGAAGCTCAATGATGCAAAACCTATGAAAGAATCGATTTCAAATTTCGAATCCTGAAAATCAACCTTCATGCCACTTCTCATCCATGTCCATACTGCTAAAATATTGAAACCAATGATGACGAGAAAAAACATCCATGGCGAGAAACCGAAGAAGAACATGATAAGAGCAGATATCGTAAACAGTGTGAAAACAGAAAGGGAAATGGAGAGAAGGACCCATTGCAATTTTGTTCGAACTTCAAAATTCATCATCAGATAGAGTGCACTTGGAAGAATGCCTGCGAGGAGAATAAACAAGACTCCCCACATACCATACGCCCGGTGATGAAACCTCTTCTTCTTTCTGTTAAAGCATAAGTAGAACCACCAAATAAGACGGTTGATGGGGAATACGATGTTCCATCCAACAGTGATGTTCGACGAACCGTACTGGGTTTTTGATTTCACAAAACCGACGTCGGCACCTTGGCAAAACAGTTTCAAGTACACCGTTGGGCGTTATGATGAAACCCGTCCGGGTATGTACAATGCCGAAATTTTTGGAAATGTTCGAAATCATCATGTGGGAATCGATATTGGTGGCCCGATTGGTACGCCGATTCACGCCTTTGCGGATGGAGAAATTTTCATGATCGATGTGAATGATGAAGAAGGGTCGTATGGCCCGACTCTTATCACAAAACATCAGGTGGCCTTACCTCAAAGCGTTGGTTCAACAGAGACAGGAGAAGTCGAGACATTCTGGGTGCTGTACGGCCACTTGAGCACCGATGTACTCGATTCATGGTCGATTGGTCAAACATTTACGAAAGGAAGTGTACTTGCTCACATAGGAAACGAGGATGAAAATGGTGGTTGGGCACCCCATGTTCATGTTCAGATGTCACGAAATAAACCCAGAGTTTGCGATTTACCGGGTGTTGTAGCAATAGAACACAGGAACGATGCATTGCGAGATTACCCGGACCCACGTCTCATTCTCGGCGAACTTTATTGAACAGATTGAAGGAATTTTTTCAATGAATCAATGGGTACAATAACCGAAGGGTCCTTTCCATGAAGCAGGGCGAGGGCAATGCTCAACCAATCCATGACAATGCAATGGTACAGCAATGCTTCAAACAATGATTTGCCATCACCTTGAATTTTCCAAGCGAATTCAGTTGGGCTGTGAGCAATAAACCAATCCAATCGTTGTTGAACGCGATGGTGCATATTCTCCCATGTTAGAATGAGGACGACATGCGATTCGCTCGATGGGTCACTGTGCTCGCCTACACCCCCCCACGCCACAATTTCGTTATGGTTCATTTCAGGGACCAAACCTATTCGAGCAAATCTTGCGCTATTTTCATTCAATTGATTTTTGAAACGAAGAACAGAAGGCTCACATTCAGTTGGGCCTAAAATCGAAATTGGTCTTGTGGTCATAGCTGCAGCTAACTGTGCGACATCGCCTTCCGGGTCGAGTGTAAAGTCGAAGTTTTGGGACACTTGTTGCAACCGTTTGAGGATTTCATCGAGATGTTGATCACTTTCTCCTTCAAAGACGCCAATTCGCTGCAAGAACGCATACTGTCGACTGAAGATGTGGCCAAAAGCGGTCCGTGGTGGTTGGCCACCCACGGTAGGAATGAGATGACAATTTGGATACACTTCAGCGAAACCTGCCAATTCTCCACCTGTTGCAATTACCACGACCGTCCCACCATGTTGTAGGATTTGTTCAGTTGCAGCAACAATCTCTTCTGTTGTTCCACTATGACTGGTAGAAAGCACAAGAGTACTTTCATTGAACCACGATGGGATTGTGTAATCTCGGTGAACCTTGATCGGTATTGAACCTTGATGGTCAGCAAGTGTCGATAAGAAATCTCCTCCACTCGCTGAACCGCCCATGCCTAAGCATAACACTGAAGTCCATTTTCTGTGTTTGATTTCATCAATCCATTCAGCATTTAATCGGCGGATGTAATCAAATCCCTTTCTCAAGTCCTCAACAAAGTTTTGAGTGTGTCCAATGATACCTTGATTGTCAAACTTTAATGCAAGGTCGACAAGAGTGCTCGGTTGTTGATCGTCTGTATTCATGCTTCAGTCTCCATGTCACTCGCTTCCATATTTTATCTTTTCATCAATTCCGAGCCGAGGAAGTGCAATCCATTCGCCATCAATTTTACAGAGCAGAATTTTCGATTTTTGTTCGTGTGTGTATGGTAAGCGAACCGAACTCATTTTCCAGTTTGTAGGATCAAGAAATTCTCCTACGGAATCATCCTCAGTGAGAAGTTCGACTTCAAGAATGTCCTTCCTCCTTGCAGAAACATTGGCAGACTCAAGGTCGCGCCAAGTGACTCCAGTTCTCTCATGATGGGCGACGCGTTGAATAATCGCCCCATCCTTTGACCATGAAGTAGGTCTCCACAAGGCACCTCGGAAGGAAATAACATCCCCAAGGTCGTAACCTGGTTTTCGGTACAAGAGCGTTAATCGGGTGACGTCAACGCCATCTTTCTTTCCAACAACAGAATTTGTTTCGATAATATGTCCGCCAAATTCTGATATGAGGTGTCGCCCCCAAGAACGTGCAAGTCCTTTACTGCCTAAGATCACATCATAGCCTCCTTGAACAGGTCCCTCTTTGGTAATGAAAAACATCGGGTCATCCGGCATTGAATCAAGGACATCATCAAATGTATCGCGAAGTGATCTGAATTCTTCTTCGTCCAACTTTCTTGCTGAACTCCTCAATTGCACTGTTGCCTCGAAATAATTTCCCGCTTTACGAGTACATGTAATACAAACGCCATTTGCCATCCTCGCACGCATCGTGTAGCCTTCTTGGTACAGCAATGAATCAATGATACCTTCGACATTAATGTGTAACAACGTGTGCCTGTCGCTGACTGGTTCCACTTCCATTGCTACACTGGTTTGTTCTGCAAGATGGTGCACTTCCACATGGCGTTGGAGCAATTCATCCCACAACTGATCGTAGGTGATGTCCGTCCACTTTCCTTCAAGTTCGACAATTCCACAACGAGCACATCGCACCCATGGAACATTTGTTGGAACTCTGGCGAGTTTCGTTCGTTTCCTGCAACATTCTTCGCATAATCTGTCCGTGAACAATGGTGGTTCTTTTCCACAAACGAGACAAAAGTCGCCGCCGAGAATGCTTGACATTTAGGACACCATTGTTATGGAACAGTCGCTTTGTTTTGAAGGTATAGCCTCATTCATCGCTCTGTGAATCATCTTTTCCTGCTATCATATGGTCCATGACTTCCTGCATCGATTCTATTTGTAATTTCAATCGATTGTGCCGTGTAGCAACGATATATGTCCACAATCCTAAAGCAAAGAGCATTCCCAAATATGCGATAGCAAGATACGTCATACTTTCCATTTTCATCCATCCAATTGTGATTGCATCAAAGCAAGTTGTTGTTCCAAGCGACTTGTTTGGAGAGAAAGAAGAACTTGGCCGATGATTGCAATTGAAAATGAGATGGCACCTATGAGCAAGACTGTCCCCATGTCTGAATCCAGTGAACTTCCTTCGCCTGTAGCAACCACAGGTCCAGGGTGACGAATAGTCCACAATCTTGTTGCGACATATGTGACTGGAACGAGAACAAAGCCGTAGAGTCCGAAGGTGGAGAATGTGTCGCGTGTCTCTACGCTGTCGGGCTGACTTTGCCGACCGAGCACCAAGTAAATGGCGAGGAATGTGAGTAAACCGAATGTGTTGAGGCGTGGGTCGGCCCAGTCCCAAGGTACACCCCATTCTGCAGCACCCCAAATACAACCTGACCAGACGGTCATCAAGCCAGTAACCAACCCTGCTTCAGCCCCGGCGATGTGGAGTTTCCATCCAAATTCGGAACGTTGAAAAATCCACATTGCTGAACCGAGAAAAAGGATAGCAAAAGCCAGAAAAGCAGCCCATGCAGCAGGAACATGCCAGTAGAAAATGCGTTGAGCACTTGGTGATTCAAAAGCGTCTATGGATACTTGGGGTGCCCAGAGCAAGCCTAAGCCTAACGTTGCTGCCATTCCAGTGTAACCGGCTGCCAAAACAAGGGGTGCTTTGTCAGTCAGCATGCAACAAGGAATGAACTCCCCTTCTTGAAGGTGGTGTCATGCTGCCAAAACATCCAGCAAAAGAGCGAAGGGTAAAATTAGAATCGGTGTAAGCAGACCAATAAATACTGCATGTGGTCGTGCAAGTTGTTCAACTTGAAGTTGGATAAATCGCATGATATGGGCTAGACAGCCTGCCAACATTGTCCCTGAAAGAATCAATTCAAGAGAAACGGATTCGATTCCGGCTAGGACTGAATTTGAAAGAATAGTCACGATGCATCCAAGTGCAAAAGGTAGCCATGATGAATGAGGTGTTGTGTTTGCCGTCGCTTTCCACCATGACAGACTTCGCTCTTCTCGCAGCATGACCACAAGTCCGTCACCACATAGTCCGATAGCGAGTGCAGGTGCGAGCATGAATCCCAAATGCTCAATCGAATCTGAACCAATAGGAAGGGGTAAGATGGCCATAAATACCCCCAGCGTCATTATGGCAGCCAATCCATTGTGGCTTAACCAACGCATTGTTCGAATTTGTTGACGGAGTCCAAACGTAGACGCTGCGAGTATTTTCTTTGCTTCACTGCGAGGAAAATCATCCATTTTCTTGAATGACGTTGGTTCTTGGTGTTCGACTGCATTTGTATCCATCGATTGAATATGTGTTGCAACAGTTGTAAAAACACCCTGGTGAGAACTGATGATGATGCCGTGTCCAGCATCTCTCAAGTGTGCAACCCATTTCACCAAAATTGCAATCGTGTGCTCATCCAATCCTGCATCCGGTTCATCAAGAGCAACAAGTGTGGGCTCGTTCGAAGCAAAAGCCGGAAGGAGTGCAGCGAGCACGGCAACTTTGCGTTGCTGGCCTGCGGATAAGGTGGCAACAAGATCGTGTTTTCGATGTAACAATGAAAACGCTTCTAGAAACGGTGTCGCATCTATGCTCAACCCATACATCATCGTAGCGTACTCAAGATGTTCAGAAACAGTTTCTGACCCTAGCATTCCGTTCGATTGTAGCGCGACACCGATATTGAGTGTACTTTTTTTACGTCGACCGTCGGCATCGAGAAACAACAATTCGTTATGTTCAAGTTTACCTTTTTCTAGTGGCACGAGGCCTAGAAGTGTTTCGATCAACGTTGATTTTCCCGAACCGTTCGTCCCAATGAGTACACGGACATCGTGTTGCTTGATTTCAACATCCATGTTATCGATTACGGTGTGCATACCACGCCGTACACTGGCCTGCTTGAGTTTGACCAGCATGGGAGCCATGCTCGAGCGAGGAGGTTCTGATAAGTCAAATCTCCTACTGTTCCCACAGCGTCAAACCAATAGGCAACCACTTCGTCGTTGCTACATGGGCTACCATGTGCTGACGTTTAGTGCAGCAGAATGGTTTGTATTTGGCCTGTGGATTTTCGGTATTTTGACACCAATCTTGTACGCATTGAGGCATCAAACATCTCTTGCATTGTCCTTAACATTGAGTGTGCTTCTCGGCTCAATTGTTCAAGTCCTTTGGTTCGTTTTGTTTCAGTATGGATTGATGACGACATGGTTATGGTACGATTTTGTTCTTGTCCCCGGTCGAACGAGTGAACCTATGTGGTGGCACACACTTTTCACATCTGGTTTCCTTCATAGTCAAGATGTCATGCACGTGCTAGGGAACACCATCATCCTCGCACTCGTTGGCATTCCTCTTGAGCAACGATTGGGAATGAGGAGGTATGCAGCTGTGTATGCGGCGGGGCTCTTCTTCGGCTCATTTGCATGGGTGTTGATGAATTCGGAATCATATCGTCCCGCATTAGGTGCTTCAGGGGCAGCTTTTGGCTTGCTTGGAGCATATCTTGCTGGTTGGCCAAAAGATGAGATACCCTTTCCGTTCATTCTGATTCGAAAATGGCCAGTGACATTAATTGCACTCGTATATTTTGGTCTTGAAATCTTACGAGCATACTCCACATATGGCCTTCAAGAAACAAGTGATGTCGCTCATATGGCACACCTTGGCGGGTTCATCGGAGCATACATCTGCCTACCACTGATTGCTAAAGGTGGGCCGGTCCCCCTCGGAATTGAAGACGGAGGCCCGTCGCTCATCAACTCGATTCAGAGCAAAAATAAGGCTATTCGGGCAAAGATGCTCGATTTGACATCCATAGATGATCCATGGACATCAGAAGGTCAACCCGTGCCGAAAAATCTGCGGGAACCATTCAAAAAATTAAGACAGGAAGGTGATGAAGTCGAAACGAGGCTTGCATGGATGGAACAGATAGCGGCTATCGGCCAATGCCCTCGATGTTCTAGTGAACTTGTGATGGTTGAACACTCCGATGGCCCTCGTATAAGTTGTACACAGAGCAAAGACCACCTTGATTGGCCAGCCAGTTCAAACTAAATTCCCGTAGTTTTCTAACCAAAATAAAGATAGAATCAAAGAGGTAAACCGAGACATAGACACAGGAGGGGTGAAGGTGCATCGTCGAAATCTGCGAATAATCCTCCTGATGCTCATCTCTTCATTGATGCTATCATCAACGACTCTTGCTCCCATATTAGCACAACCTGTGCCATCTGAAACGGTGCGACAAGACCGCATGGCTCCAATTCTTATCGAGGGTTTACCGCCACTGATGTGTGGCGAAGAGATGTGCCCATTCGAGTCTAGAATCATCGAAAGGTATGATTTACCTGCATCCGAAGATTACCTCTGGTGGTTATCGTATGGCCCTGACCTTGATTGGAATGGTATGGATGACCGTCTTCAACGCGTCATCGCAGGAGCTGACTCAATATCTCCCACCGCTATCGTCGGTCCAGATGGAAGAAAAACGGTCGCTATCATTGTTGATTATGCATGGCACCCGACCCAAGAAAACCATGCTGAGTTGAGAGCTGTATTACAGCAGCATGGTTGGGTAGGCGAAGAAGGTGGGGCTTGGTATCAAGCCCTTGATTCATTGGATTCGATTGTCGTCGATAAGGTGCCTGTTTCAGCCCTTATGGACATTTATTTCCTCGATGGTGTTGTTGTTATTGAAATGCAAAACGTCATGATGCCGTCCAATGATATCGCAACTCGTGCATTACGAATGCGTCCTTCAGAAGTGTACACCGCAACAGCCTATGAACGGGGTTATAGTGGTGAAGGTGTCGTTATTGCCGTCCTCGATACGGGTGTTGACAACGAGCATCGTTCACTCAATGATTTTGATGATAAAAATGATGCTCCGGACGAAGACCCTACGTCCTACGACGACCAAAAATGGGTCGCAGGGTACGATGCAACTTCAGCAGCATCGAATGCTGATGGTAGTCAAGACCCGGACGACGGACAAGGACACGGAACGCACGTTGCAGGTAGTGCCCTAGGTACGGGTGGAAGTGATAGAATCCATATGGGTACTGCACCGGGGGCTTTTTTGGTTGACATCAAGGTCCTTACAGATTCTGGTGGAACCAATTCACAAGCTTCTCTCAACGGTATTCAATGGATGATCAACAACAGGAACACTGATTGGGGCAACAACGCATCAAGTCGGGGAATCGATGTAGCCTCAATGTCCTTTGGTTCGGTGTCATCTCCACTGAATCCTAATGATGAAGGGGACAACGGGACAGGTGCAGAAGCGAGACTTGTGAACAACGCAACATCGGCTGGAATTGTTTGTGTTGTGGCTATGGGGAATGATGGTTCTCAGCGTGTTCCGTCACCTGCAAGTGCGGACGGTGCAATTTCCATCGCTGCTGCGAACGATAGAAACAACGTCAACAGGACCAACGATGTCATCGCATCATACTCGAATTCAGGGCCGCGCCTCTCAGATAACGATGATGATGATTGGGATGAACTCAAGCCTGACGTAACTTCGTATGGTACAGCGATTATTTCGGCATCAGCAGCCACTGGGCCTTCTCTTCCTGGTCAGTTCAAGACGCTCGCAGAAAATGAATACGAATCCCTCGATGGAACCAGCATGGCAACCCCTCTGGTTTCTGGAATTGTTGCTATTATGCTCCAAGCCGATGAGTCCTTATCACCTGAGCAAATTAAAGATATTTTACGCAATTCTTCCGAGCAAAGAGGGAGTGCAAGTGAGCCCTCGGTTTCAAATCGATGGAATGCAAATTGGGGCTTTGGCCTTGTTGATGCGTCGTGTGCTCTTGACAAAGCGTTGAAACGTGTTTGTACCTCATTGGATGATTCGGGAGTTGTCATTGACCCACCGCCCGGTGGAGGTGTTGGTGACCATG
>Ga0255757_10002799_pt1 | contig 16276 bp, 30 predicted proteins | sample 071ome_27_FD_179957 | JGI IMG/M metagenome (GOLD analysis project Ga0255757, IMG submission 179957) | Coastal salt marsh microbial communities from the Groves Creek Marsh, Skidaway Island, Georgia - 071409AT metaG (version 2) | ecosystem: Environmental > Aquatic > Marine > Intertidal zone >...
TACGTCAGGTTGTGCTTTTTCAATCTCGTCTAGTAACAAAATACAGTTTGGATTTTCTTCCAGTTTGTTGATAAGCAATCCACTGCCTGTACCTCCTTCGCTGTATCCAACGTAGCCTGGAGGTGCACCAATCAATTTTGCAACAGTGTGTCGCTCTTGATATTCACTCATATCAAAACGTATCAGTTCCATACTCATAATTTCACTGAGCTGTTTTGCTGTTTCAGTTTTACCAACACCTGTTGGACCTGTAAACAAATAGTTGCCAATGGGTTTGCTAGGATCTTTAAGTCCTGCCTTGGCAATGTAGATGCTGTCAGCTAAACGTTCAATGGCTTCGTCTTGACCAAACACTTTTAGTTTAATAGCACGTTCGATATCAATCTGTTGTTCTTTTTTATACTCACTGTCTTTTGTAAGCACCAGCTGATCCACAGGTATACGTGTAAGTTTGGCAACTTCAAATCTAATGTCGTCTAGCTCTAACACATGCTTTCGTTGATCGTCAGGTAATAGTTTTTGTCTTGCTGCGGCAGAGTCTAGTACATCAAATGCTTTGTCAGGCAGCTGTCTATTGTGCCAATATTGATGAGTAAGATCAACTGCGCCATGCAGTGCATCTTTGGTATATCCAATTTCGTGATACAGTTCGTAAGTAGGAATACTGTTAACCACAATACGTTTTGCATCTTCTACACTGGGTTCTGGCACATCTACTTTGTAAAAACGTCTAGTCAATGCTTTGTCTTTTTCAAAGTTTTCTCTGTATTCGTCATACGTTGTGCTGCCAATACAGCGCAGTTTGCCTTTTTGTAGTGCTGGCTTTAACAAGTTAGCAACATCCATGCTGCCTTGTCCTGCATTACCTGCACCCATGATCATGTGTATTTCGTCAATAAACAGTATGGTGTTGTCTCTGCTTTCCAGTATGTCCAACACTTCTTTAATGCGTTCTTCAAAGTCTCCTCTGAATTTGGTACCTGCTAACAGTGCGCCTATATCTAAACTGTAGATAGTGTGATCTTTGATAATGTCAGGTACCCTGCCTTCTACAATAAGATAAGCTAGACCTTCAGCAATAGCAGTTTTACCGACCCCACTGTCACCTACCAGTATAACGTTGTTCTTTTTGCGTCTAGCAATGGTTTGTACCAATTGCTCCAGCTGTTCTTCTCTGCCAATGATTGGATCAATATCGCCAGCACCTGCTAGTTCATTCAAGTTTGCACAGTATTTTCTAAGAGTGCGTTCCTGTTTGCTTGGTTTGTTTTTAACATTTTCTTGTCTGTCAGGACGTTCGCTTTCAGCAATATAGTTTACCACAGTTTCTCTGGTGATACCGTACAAACTTAACATGTAAGTTCCTGGAGTGTTTTTCTCAGCTAGTATACTGATCAACAAATCTCTGGGATCAAGTTGATTGCGTCCGTTAAACAGTGCTTGTGTAAATGCTCTGTGAAATACCCTTTCCAGCATTACTGTTTTTTTAGGTTTGTTGCTTTGCTCATCAGGATAAGCTTCTAGTTCTTTTTCCAAGTATTCATATATAGTTCTACTTACTTCTTTGGCTTCGATGCCAAAATCAATTAGCAAATCTTCTATTTCTTCACTGTCAACAATGATAGCCAACAAATGCTCAATTTGAACATACTGATGGTTGTACGATTCACTAAGTCTAAATGTTTTTTCTACGATATTTTCAATTCTGTCAGACATTTATTTCCTCTTAACTATACTTACTTAGTGTTTTCATTGAGCACCTCAGCAAATGTTTTTTCCAAATCACTCTCAACCAGTGCTGGTATCTTAACACGTATGTCTACTAATAAATCTCCATTGGACTTTCCTTTTCTTGGCAAGCCGCTTTCTGGAATTCTCAATTTTGTTCCGCTTTGTGTACCACTTTTAATATGTAACTTAATACTGCGATTGTCAAGAGTATTAATAATTTTGTCAGTGCCTAACATTGCTTCTTTAAGATTTATATTTAATTTTTTAATCAAGTTGTCTCCGTCAACAGAAAAATCTGGATGACCACTAACTTTGAAATTTGCTATTAAGTCGTTGCCATCCGGAGCCATACCTGCATATCTAACACGCTCTCCTTGTATAACACCAGGTGGTATTCTAATTCTCACAGGCTTACTAATACCGTTTGGCATAGTGATGTTGATGTTTTTTTCTACACAATTGTAAACATCTTCCAGTGTAATGTGTATAGTAACATTTACATTGGCTTGTTGCCTAAATGTTTGATGTGGTCTTCTAGTTGTACGACCAAACATGTTGTCAAATATATCATCAAAGTTTGCACCAAAATGATCTTCAAATGGAGAATGCGACTGTTGGAAATTTGACGGGCCGTTGTCAAAATTTTGACGGGCCGCTTGATCTTTGATACTTTCATATGCACCGTTGATTTCGGCAAACTTTTCCTGATCGCCGCCAATGTCTGGATGATACTGTTTGGCTAGTTTGCGATATGCACTTTTAATCTCAGCGTCAGTACTACCACGACCGACGCCAAGAATTGAGTAAGGATCATTCATTTTCTTTGGGTTTTACAGCATTTTCATAATAAAGTATTATAGCATTTTGCTCGTCGATAAACTTTTTAATCTGTTCGAAGTTCAATGCAAGTCCTTCAAAACTCTGTGCAGTCATTGCATACAACACAAAGTCTCCTTGTTCTGCTTTAACACGCTCGATAATTTCGTCAATATTAGATTCTGTTACTACAACAATATCTGCATTGCGTAGTTCAACAGGATCAGGTCTAGGTACTATTCTTATTTGTGGTGCTTCAATCTGTGGGGTTTCCACCACTGTTGGCACTGTCACTACTTCCTTCACGGGTTGGAGGCGGGAGCATGCACTCACCACCAGTAGCGCAACCAATAGCACCGAAGAATAAATCAACTTGTTCATTTATCTTACTTTCACTGAGTTGCGGATCTGCTAAACTGTTTTTAATAATATCTGTGTTTGCTAACAGTCCAGCAATCTTCCTATTTGCTTCACGAGCTTGTTCTAAGTTAGCACCTAGCTCGTCATTCAATTCTTGCTGTCTAGCAAGTTCTGCTTTGAAGTTTTCAATCTCTTGTTCAACGCTGGTGCGGTATGCATCAAACGCTGCTTGAGTTTGTTGTTGTGCGGTTTCTAGTTTTGCATTGTTGGCAGTGAGTTGTCTAATAGCATTTTGTGTTTCAACATAATACTGATAAGCAAACCAACCAACAACACCTAAGATTCCGGCTATGATAATAGTCAAATAAATTCTGTGTAACATTATTTGTGCCTATAAACTATTCGACCCTTCTCTAAATCGTAAGGTGTCATTTCAATATCAACACAATCATTTAATAGTATATTAATGTTGTGTCTACGCATCTTTCCACTAATAGTGGCGGTTACCCTGTGTTCATTTTCTAATACAACTCTAAAAAATGCATTAGGTAAGCATTCAATTACAGTTCCTGTGAATGTTAAAATTTCCTCTTTGGCCATTACAATCCTGCAAGTTGTTTAACTCGATTCAGATCTTCGTTTGTATCTTCAGGTTGTGCAAACTTTAACACATATTGCTCTTGATTGTCAAGAACTGTTTCACTTAAATTTTCTTCATTGAGGTCTACAGCACCTGTGCCTTTGTAATACTCATACTGCCATTCTGTAATGTCAGTTGCATTGCTTACTACTTTCATTATTTCCATAATGTTGCTGTGTAGTTTTTTGTCTCTGGTAAACTCAACAAATACCAAATAGTTGCCATTGTTGTTAGGACCTTGACTGACATCAACATCAAGACTTTCTGTTACATCTGTTTCAATTAGGTTGCTGAGATCGCTAGCTGCACCTTCTTGACTTACTTCAAATGCAACTACTACAGTTTCGTTGGCTTCTCCAATTTTAGGTTTGTACTGATCAATGCTGATAGTACTGTTTACTAGATTTACCATTTCACCATATTTTACTGTCATTTACTTGTCCTCTGGAGCCATTTGCTTAATTTGTTGATAGGCTTTCTTAACTGTGCTCAGTCCTGATACGTTTCCGTAAGCTGATACTGATTTCCACAATTCATTTAATGCACTGTATTTTTCTGGTTCAATACCTGCATTATCCATGTCTTGCATAAGACCACCTAAGATTTCAATTTGTTCGTCTGTAACTTCGCCTTCGTATTCTTTGGCAGTGTTAAACATATCCATGAGTGCTTCTAGTGCATTTTTTCTAACCGTACCTTGATCATACATGTCATCTGGATCAAAGTTTACTTTGCGTTCCTCTATACCAGCTAATTTTTTAATTCTATTTAAATCTGTCATTGTTCCATTCCTAAGTCTTGTTTGTCTGGGTTGAGTTCGTTGTCGTAATCACTGTCATATGCGCCATCAACTTCACTCATATCAATATCAATGCCATTAATGGTGATTTTTCCTGATTCAAATTCATCCACAAACTGACGGGGCATTTCGATGCGCACCAACCAAATTGGCTTTTTAACACGCTTTGGTTTACGCTTGTTGTTTTCATCTGCTGGCTCTAAATCATCTGGGCTAGTTACTTTTACAGGCTCGATAAATGTGTCTTTGCCCATAAACACTCTAGCACCATGTTTGATAAGTCTCATAGCTGCATCTGGATCTGGCATCAGTTTACGTGGGTACATCAGTGTGACAGTAACCCAATACTTGCTGACGTCAGGACCAGCAATAACTTCTCCATACTCCCAATTTGGATAAGCATAGATATTTAAATTGTCCAACACTTCTTCAAATTCAAGTAGCACGTTTAAGTCACTGCTGGAATCTACTAGATTATCTAGTGTTGCTTTTAATTCTTCGATCTCTTTCATACGTATATTTAGTCTTTCTTGATAAGTAATAGTGTAGACAACATGGGCTCGCAGACATAACATGGAGTTTACAACAATATGGCTAAAAGAGCAAGAAAACAAAACCCGAGAGGTTCATTCAACGATATGGTAATAGAACTGCAAGATTATCGCAGAAAGAAACTACAAATTTTACCTCGTAACTTGCATCAAGAAGATCTTCTTGATTACCTAGATGACGCATCCAAACACATAGTATTTGCAACTGGTCCAGCAGGAACAGGCAAAACCATGTTGGCTGTGCAAATGGGTATCAAAAAATTGGAAGATGGCGAAGTAGAAAAACTAGTTATTACCAGACCTGCCGTTAGTGTTGACGAACAACACGGCTTTTTGCCCGGCGACTTAAAACAAAAAATGGAACCCTGGACCAGACCTATCTTCGATTTCCTCGAAGAACACTATAAGCCTAAACAAGTACTACAGATGGTAGAGGACAAGACAATTGAAATCTCACCGTTAGCGTATATGCGTGGACGCACATTTAAGAAGAGCTGGATTATTGCAGATGAAATGCAAAATGCAACTCAAGAACAAACTAAAATGCTGTTAACCCGAATTGGTGAAGGTAGTAAGATAGTGGTAACAGGAGACCTTGCTCAACATGATAGAGGATTTACAAACAATGGTCTAAAAGACTTTTTAAACAAATACAATGCACAATCTGTTAACACAATTGCTCATGTGCAATTTGGAAAACGGGATGTCGAAAGACACCCCGTTGTGGCAGACGTACTACAAATTTACGACGAAACTAGTTAACCAACCGAATTAACAATTTGAGTCCAGTTGTCTACATTCTTAACACCGTCGTAGTGAAAAGTAGCGTTATGTTCATGCCGTAGCATAAAAGTGTTGAGGCCGAAATCAGCGCCAAGTTTTGCATTTTCAGGCTTGTCTTCAATCCAGTACAAGCCACTGCCTTTGTAAGGTAACAGTGCTTCATCCTTGTCCGCACCAGTGTCTAGACACTGTACAAATTCAAACACATCTCCAAAATGTTTCTTTAAGTTTTCTTCACGCAGTTTGCCTGCATATGGATCCAAGCTCAAGCTGGTAATAACTCCAAACCGCCAGCCTTTTTTAGCCAACTGTTCAACACCCCAAACAGCATCTCGGAAAGGTTCTAAACAACACATCCAAGCACTGCTATTGAATTCTTTTACCAATTGCTTAACAACATCTTTACGTTCATTGTATACCAAGTGCATTTCATAGCTGCTGATTGCACCCCGCACAAAGCCTTTGGTTTCCATCCAATCATGAAATGCAGTCTCCCAGTCGAGCAATACTCCGTCGACATCAGTGAGAATTAAATTCTTATTCATAGTACCTCTTTTCTTAACTTACACTTACAATATAACGCCAAGACGTCTTATTGTCAACCTTTTTCTTTAATTATTTTTAGAATTGTTCTATAATGATTCTTAAAGGAGAAAAATTGCGGAACATAACTATACCATTCATCACTGTTTACTCTTTTAGCTTCGATTTCGATTGTATTGCTTGTAAGTGGTGTTAGATAACAAATAGGTGTACCTGCTTCTAATGTTAGTGTTTTGGTTGTTTTACTCTTAGGTATAAAAATATTAACATGACTAGAATGTTGATAACGAAATTCTAATTCTCCTGGTAGCACACGATAACTTTCAAATTCATCTCTATGCCATGTTGCATCAGTCATTAAAAATCTAGTATTGTCATTGCAAATTGTAATCCATGGAGTTTTTAATTTAACATGAATATAATTTTTATAATGATCTCCGTATTGTTCGCTTAAATGAACATCAAACCATTCATTGAGTTGATCTCTAGTTTCTACGGCTGCAACTCTTACATTTTCAATTTTGTCACTGTAAGTAATCTCATAGTCTCTCCACAGTGGCACAGTTATAGTGTTCTTTAAAAGATCCACAAAACCTGGACAAGTTTTCATTGTAGGAAAATCTTGTCGTGTTAAACTGCGCCACCAATCGGGCCAAAACTTAGTTCGAGGATTCAATATCTGAGGGTATATTTTAGACTCTTTGGTCAAAAATGTTAACTTGGTTGTTGTTTTTCGTTTAAACATCAGCAAACCTTTTTTTGATACAATTATAAAAAATTATTTCGTATTCTAAATAATCCGTTGCCAAACTTATGTCAATATCTTGTATGCTCGTATACACTGCATTGTCATACACATGCAACATATTTTCTTGAGTTGTAGTGTTGCTGTGTTGTGTAGGATTTTCGCAGTGCAATGATTGAAATATGTTGGGTAATTTATCTTCGTAGTTTTCATCTAAAAACAGTATATCTGTGTAATTTTTACTGCATATTTCTACAGCAATATCACACCAAATTTTTTGTTCGCTTTTTGGATAATGAACAGCTTTGTCAAATTTCGATCCCCAATATCTATCATGTCTGACAAACCATTCGTACTGCCACATAAACAGAGGCGGATCACTCCAACAGTTTTTAGCAAATTTTAACCATGTTGGAAAACTGATATTCATATGGTTTATTTTTTTCCAAAAATTAAATCCACTTACCAATCTGTGTACAGGATCTCTCAGTGTAGTATAATACTGTACATTGTCATGTTCTTGTTCTAACACACCTGGTGCAATTCTACAGTGCAAATAATCAATAGCACCTTGAATTGGCACTTTAATTTCTGCACTATCTCGATACTGATAACCTTGAGTAGGTATATGCATGTGTTCATGCCCAGGTACTAACCATGCACCTGGGTTGTTTCGATATCTATTCCAAACAGTAGTTCCACCATTTTTATATATGTGATGATAAACTATCATGCAGCCTTTTGCTGTTCCCAGATCTTTTTACATTCTACAATGAATTTGGTTTCTGCTTCAGTAAAGTCACTCCAACGAACACCAAACGGTGTATCGTAATCCGTGAGCATATCACCTACTTTACTGAGCATGTTAGCCAGTTCATGATTATCAGTTTTGTAGCACTGATCCATCATCCAACGACCCAAACGTGCAGCTTCGTCAGCAGCTTCGCTAACTTCGAAAAATTTGATATTCATAAAAGCCTCCTAGCTTTTGTCCATGATTGTTAAAACGTAACGTAGTTCACTTATTATACGCAAATACCATTCTTTGTCAAATGGTTCTTTTGCCTTGCGTCTATCATCGATCAGTTGTTTGATCCTGATCTCTATATATTCTCTGGGATCTTGTTTGCGACCTCGCCTCAATGAATAGTTGCCTCATCGCCTAGATCCATCCCATACACATCTTCTAAAATTGTTAAGATAGTTTCTGGTACGAATCCTTGTTGTACTTGATCATTTTCAGGAACAAACAAACCTTTGAGCTCACCGTTTGGTCCGATAATCAATCCAAAGTCTTCTTCGCCCATTGCTGATTCAAAATCAATTTTTTTCTTACCTGTTGTCATTGCCAATACTCCACTCTGCCTTTATATAATGTTATACGTCTTTTTCTGCTAGCATCACTAACACTATTGCCATGCACCCAACAACTACCGTCATCACTGGTCCTACGTTCGGTAGGATATCTACTGTAGATAACATCTCCATTGTCTGCTTGGACGGCAACAAGATTTATTTCCTCTATCCATTCGCAGTCTTTGTCATTGACTTCAACTACGGGTACATTTTTCCATTTGTATTGATCCTCAGTAAAATATGCACAATGATATTGACTCGGAATTCCTCCGTAAAAAATAGCATATTGTTTACCGTTGTATTCGCACTCTAAGCAATATTCAAGTCTTGGATTTTCTTGTTCGAACTGTTCTATATCTGCCCATGTAAACACAACAGGATCGTTCTTGATATATATCATATCAATATTTATTTTATTAAATCACTCCATTTAATTAATTTTTTCTTTTTTTCATTTGCTCTGACAGAAATATCATCCCATGTTAAGTAACCATGTTGTACCATAAGATCCAACATACAGTAAACATCACCTGCTTCTTCTAGAAGTTTTTTATTCCATTCATCATCAACTGTTGCCTTGCGCAGTAGTTTCATACAAACTTGTGTGAGTTCACCGCATTCTTCTGCGGTGATCACAAACAGTTGTTGATGTGTGTCCAGTGTTTTCACGCCGCAACCTTTCCAACAATCATGCTGGCTGGAATACGTGTTACTGTGCGCCCAAACGGGTTAGCACCAGCTGCAACCACTTCAACAGTCTTTTTGTTCATTTTAATGATTGTACCAGTTTGAACAAAACCACGTGACTCCCATTGAATAGTGTCACCTTTTTTCAAACCCATTTTTGCCTTAGAACCAATATAGTTCATTTGGCGCTTCCACTCATCAGCAAGAACGTTGAGATCAGCTTGAGTTTTGATATTGCGAATTGCTTGAACAGCAGTTTCAAGTTCAGTCATTTATTTCTCCCATACATGGTAGTATTTGGTTGGCAAGTTATCACAAGTATAATTGTGACCTTCGATATAGTTTACAACTTTGACACACTCGTCTGTGCTGTAACTAAAATGGACATCTGGTAGAGCGGCTGCACTGTTGATTGCAAGAACTAAACCAATAGCTACAGCGCAAACCATAAAAACAGTGACCACATATCCAAACCAGCTAGACATAAGCACTCCACAATTCGTTCCACATCTCAGAAACACCTTCTTCGATGTCCTCAACACTGAGGTATCCAATCAACCGTTCCTGTGCAAACACAGCCGCGGCTTTGTCCATTGCTTCGCTCACATGTTCACTTTGTTTGATAATGTCGGCGACTTGGTCCCAACATTTCTCTTCGGTGTCCATGAGCCAATTTTTAGTAGCACTCATATTATCCTCCTAAGATAGAGTTAATGATTAAAATTCCTGCAACCACCGGACTTACTACAATGACGCCAATGATTGCAACCCAAATTGTTTTCCACAACACTACCGGATTCATGTTACACCAAGTAATGTGGGCCAGTCCAAGCAACACTGTAGTTCTCAAAAATGTTGCCTCGAGCGGCGTTACGTGCAGGAGCATTCCAGCCAGCGGCTTTCAAAATGTCTCCTCGTTTAAACTTTTTGTCATTGTCAGTGTTAACAATGAAACCCCAAACGCTGTTTTCTTTGATGATCTTAATGTACTTGTTACCTTCTTTAATGGTAATCAAATCATCAAACTTAGCAACTTGGTCAGCAAAGTATCCCTCAAGCGGTCGTTTACCACCGCGAGTAGCAAACTTGATATAGTCAGTTTTGATAGCTTGCTTCAGTGTTTCTAGTTCTTTTTGCATCTCTTATCACTCCTTATTTCTCAACTTACTATATTAATATAAGACATCTTGGTGCAAATGTCAACCTTTTTCTGCATCTTTTTTTGTCTTTTTTTCACTTTTTTGTGGTATATCTGCTACAAAATAGCACACCATGAGCTCTTGCCATAAGCGGATTTCAGCTGACTTTTTGTAAATATTCATGCGGGTGTGTTACACACGCAAACAAAAGGAGTTGATACAATGGATATTATCAACAAAATTAAAGGTTGGGCAGGTGCTCTTGCTGAAGTTGGCATTAGTATTGCGGCGCTTATGATCGTAGTAGAAGTACTAGGTCTTGGTGCTATCCCATTTTTCCCTGAAGTTAGTGTAGTTTCAAATGTTAGTGCTATGCTAGCAACACTGGGTGCTGAAGGCCTAATGGGCTTGATTGCGATCTGGGTACTTTGGGGTATTTGGAACCGCAAGTAATGTAAGTTCAGCAGGCTGAAAACCACTGGAAATCAGCCTCCTTTTTTTTATTCAACTCCAATCTAAAAATGCATGCTGTACACTATTACTAAGTTTTTCTAACTTTGGCAAATGACTCTGTGTTATTCTCATACTAAAGGTTTCGATATCTTCTGCACCTTTGCGTTCAAACACAATGCCGTGTCCTATTCTGTCATACCCTCTGGGACTAAACAGTTTTTCTAATGCAATACCTGTTTGTAGACTTTGCTCTACAGTTGATAACATGTGTTGTTGTGCAAAATTATAGGCATGTTCTAATTTTTGTTGTACACTAGAATGCCTAAAATCTACAATATTTTTGGATTTAACTGTGTTCAGATAATGTTTGTCATAAACCACAGTCAACCAAACTTTCATTTTTTTAGACAAGTGTGTTTGCGACCAACTTTGATTCAGCAAGTCTGATAGTGTTATAGTTCCAACAGTCCAATCTGTATTGTTTTTTACAATTTTGTTTCTGGACAACTTGTATTGGCTTTTGGTTTTCAATTCCAGTTCTAGTAGAGGAAAGTCAGACCCTTTGCCTGTGTTATAACCTCCTTGAAATTGACCAAGTTTGTCATGAAAGTAATTTCCGATAACAGTTGGCGATGTATCAGAATTTATCCAACTTGGCAAACTATCACCAACTTCGATTCCTTTTACTCGTGTTATTTTCATTGTCTTGTTCCTAGATAATCTTTTTCTTTGTAGCTTTTGATCATATGACAGCGACAGCACAGTGTATTGATGTTTTCTGCTGTGTCTGCTCCTCCCTGACTTTTCAAATGAATATGGTCTCCATGCATTACACCACGTGCTACACGCAGTTGATGATATGGATCCTCAATTGAAGTAATCTCAGGATCTTCACGTGGATCATAACCACAAGTGTTACATTCCCAACCTCTGTAGAAAGTGTGTGGACGTTCTGGTTTACCCATGCCACCGTATTCTACACATTCCAGTTGATGTTCTCTGCACAATATATTACTGCCTGGTCCATCAAATATGCTGATATCATTAGCGCAGTCTTCTAACATGCATTTTGTGCCACGGCGATGTTGCTCACGCAACACCCCTGGGCCTTTCATTTTGTCCTGCTTTGGATCTCGTAACTTAGCCATTAGTCCCACAAGTCCTCTTTAGCAACTGTAAAGCCATTGTTTGGCGTATAGTTAGGTGCTTTGAGCGTGGTGCTCTTGCGAACTTGTGCAATCAAGAACGGAATACCTGTACGCATCTCTGTAGTAAATCCTCGTACACCCCAGTCTTGATAGCTTTCCGGGTTGGCTTTGGCATACCAATTTTCATATGCCATTTTTACTTTGTCCCAAAACATTCCACTAGGAGAAAAGTCTGCTTCGAAAAAGTCTTTGGTAAACTCTACAAACTGTTGCAAGTAAGCATCATCAACTTTGATCTTCTGTTCATAACACAAGTTAAAGTATTCAAACAACTGCCTTGCTTCTTTTGCATCTACTGGACGTTTTGCGTTCAATCGTTTCCAATAATCTGCAAACATGCGAGTTACTTCAGGATGCTTGCGAGTTTTCAAACTCTTGCTCATTGTGGTATCAGCCAACAATGTAAATGCACCTGCTTCATCATCATCTCCAAACTTGCTGTTGGTAGCAAACAAATCTGCATCACGAAAGTAATCGTTCTTTTGTGCAGTCTCGACCCATTCCTGGTCTGTTGCTCCATCAACTTTAACACCATAGACCATTTGCTTGTAGGTATCAATAAAGTCTAGTGGTTGCTTGGCATCACCATTCAATAGAATAAAGTTACGACGAATTTCAAGTTTTTGACTGGTGCAGTACACAACAATAGGAACTTCACATGTTTTTAAACGGTCACCAAAAACTTTGGTAGCCAAAATGTAAAGCGCCAGCGCGGTGTGCTGGCCATCCCAAGCCACGTATTTTCCATCTTCATTTTCGTAAACTTGTATAGCCATAACCATAGTTTCACGAAATTCTTGAATAATGTTTAGTATGTGACGCATGTTGGGTTGCCGCTGCATACTAGCATCAATCATAATGTCATTGAGGCTAACAGTTTGTGCTTTACACAACTGCAAATCCCAAAACTTTTTCCATTGAGTGTTGTTACGCTTGAACTCTGCAACCATTTGATCCAATTGTGCTTCAAAAAATGGTGCTTTGGCTAGTGCTTCGTTCAGTCGTTGTTGAAGTGTGACAAAGTTACTAGCACTAGTTTCATATTCTTTGTTCACACGAGTAGCGTATGATGTAGACATTTTTATTCTCCTTTGTCTCATACAGCGGCCCTACTTGGCCTTTGAGTAACGGGCTTACTTGCCCTTGGTTGTACGCAGATGTTCAACTGCGCCTTTTACCCTCTCGGGGTATTTTCCCAAATATGTACCTGCTAACAAGTCCATACGGGTAATCAAGTGTTTGTGAAAGTGTTCTATGCTTTCCCATTCACTATACATTCTTTTTGACATTGTGTCAAACAAATTATCTGATAATATTGGATCATCTTGCTCATAGTATGCATAAGCAGCCATGAGGTACCACGGCACCAACATGTTTGGATTTTTATCACAGGTTTGTTTACACAGAGTATCCAAGATCACGCAACATCTCCTGAGCTTGACTTACATCTTCTTCGGCACGTTTGCCTTCTATTTCCATTATAATCATGATTACAAGTGTATCAAGTTCTTGCTGACGGAATCGAGGCAAACTGTCTCTGAATTTTTGTAGTTCATCACCGCTTTCAAAACTCCATATTTTATTCAGCATTTGTACCTGCTGTGGAGTTAAGTCATGCAGTGTTACAGGAACACCTTCCATCTATATCAACCCTTGTTCTTTAGCCGCCGCTAGTATAATTGGAGTAAAGTTTGCTTCAACTTCATCTTCAATTTGACTCCAACGAATGTTACTGATATAATACTGTGACCTAATACCTGGCAAAGGAACTTCACCAAACATACGTCTGTATTCGCCTCGTCTGTTGCATAGTCCGTTGTTGAACAAATCGTAGATAACGTTTTGCGCTCTACGAAACTTATCAAGTGCTTTGTTAGTTGAACGAGCGTTTTCACATGCACCTGACATGGGAATCATTTCATTTAGTTTGTCACGCAAATAAGCAAACCCAGGATTAACACCCCAACTACTTTTAAACAACTCTTCTTGATATCCTCTGTACATAACAACTCCTTTTCTAACTTACACTTATAATATAGCATCAAGACATCTTACTGTCAACCTATTTTAATAAAATTTTAGGTAAATAATAGCAGTACACAATAACTGGTGCTAGTGAGTGAGAGTGATATGATTGATCCGGTTAGTGCAATCGGTATGGCCACGGCTGCGTACAGAGGAATCAAGGCTGCGGTGAGTACAGGTAAAGAATTACATGATATGGCAAGTACTTTGCAACAATGGGCAGGCGCTATGTCAGATTTGGATTTTGCACACAAACAAGCAGAAAATCCACCAATGTTTAAAAAACTATTTGGTGCCAGCCAAATAGAACAAAATGCTCTTGAAGTATGGGGGCATAAACAAAAAGCCAAAGAAATGCGTGAAGAAATGCGCAGTCACATCAGCTTTTTCTATGGACCAAGTGCTTGGGATGAAATTGTTGCTATCGAAGCTAAGATGCGCAAAGAACGCCGTGAAGCAGTGTATGCAGCTGAAGAAAGAAAACAAGCAATACTTGAATGGGTTGTAGGTCTTACTGCTGGTGCAGTAGGACTTGGAATACTAGGTGCAGTGATATACTTTATCGGTTTATCAAACGGTTCTTGGTAATATTATTTCATTAGATATTTTTTCATCTTAGCTAATAATGTTTCTCTTTTAATACCAAGTTTCTGAGCAGCATGTGTTCTATTTCCAGCAGATTCTTTGAGTGCTTCTGCTATTTTATCAATTATAAAATTATCAACTTCATCGTGTAAACAAGTCTCAGATTTCGTTTCTTCTTTCTCAGGCCAAAGTTGATCAAACGTGTTCCAGAAGGTTTGTTGCTCATTTTTGAGTTGTTGCATGTTTTTTTCACCTTGTTTAATTATATATCTCAAATGACGATGATCCATGTTTTTCTCTATAAATACGTATAATACACCCATTGGTGTAAAAATATTTACACCTATTTATAAATACTTGCGGAGAGTGACATATGAAAAAATTGATTTACGCTATTGTTTTTATTCTAGCAGGTCCTGCTGTGAGTGCAGGTCAATTAGAATGGGGGTTTAAAAGTCCAGCCTTTCATTACGGTAATGGATACAGTACACATGTGCTCAGCGTAGAACAGTTGCAATTCAATAGACAAGAAGACATCCGCAAAGAAGCTGAAGCTGAAGCTGAACGTATCGAACGTGAACTTGACAACAGCATCCTAAACAAATTTATACGTAACTTAGAGTCACGTATATACGCAACATTGAGTAAGCAAATGGTTGACAACATGTTTGCTCAATGTGGTGAAGAAACAGGAGTAACGTGTAGTAACAGCGGCACAGCTGAAGTAGAAGGTGCTCAAATTTCCTGGACTAAAGATCCTGACACAGGCAGTATTACACTGATTGTCGATGGACCAGATGGTTACACAGAAATAACCATCCCTGGCGCAGGAGAGTTTAATTTCTAATGAAAAAGTTATTACTATTACTGGCTTGTTTAACACTGACAGGATGCTCAAGTTGGAAAATGGCACAAGATGCTAGAGACAGCATAGGACCTGCCAGACTACAAGAAGCGCCTGAACAAATAAGATTAGATGCTGTTCCTGAGTTAGACGGACCTAAAATTACTATTGCTGTTTATCAGTTCTCAGATAAGACAGGACAACGTAAGCCAGCTGATAAAATTGCTAACCTCAGTAGTGCGGTTACACAAGGTGGTGAAGTTTGGGTAATAAAGGCACTGCAAGAAGTCGGCGGCGGAAGTTGGTTCGAAGTTGTTGAACGTGTAGGGTTAGACAATCTTGTAAGAGAGCGTCAGCTTATACGCAACACCAGAGAAGTTTATGAAAAAGAATTGCCCAATGGACCTACTCCCCTCAAACCCATGTTGTTTGCAGGACTATTGCTAGAAGGCGGTATTGTTGGATATGACAGCAATGTTGCTATGGGAGGAGCAGGAGCTCGTTACCTAGGCATTGGGATGCAAGATGAATATAGAGTTGATACAGTTACCGTTGTTATGAGATTGGTTAGTGTTAGCACTGGCAAAGTGTTAATGAGTGTTGCTACAGAAAAAACAATAGCCAGTTTCCGCAGTGGAACAGATGTGTTTAAATTCTTTGATCTCGGAACCAAAATCGTAGAAAGCGAAATTGGTTGGAGTGTCAATGAACCAGTGAACTATGCTGTAAGAGCGGCAGTAGAAGCAGGTGTTGTTGAATTAATATACGAAGGCGAGAGGAAGGACATGTGGGAATTCAAATAATTCTCACTGAGGAGAGCGTACATGAGAGCCTTATTATTAGCAACAGTTCTGGCTTTAACAGCCACAGTTACACTAGCCAATGACATTTATATAAGTCAAGTTGGTGATAATTTAGATTTAGATATTACACAAGACGGACAAGACAACGAATTCGGTGACAGCACAACAGATGTTACACTGGAGGGAGATGACATGACATTCGCCATTA
>Ga0255757_10002811_pt1 | contig 16250 bp, 16 predicted proteins | sample 071ome_27_FD_179957 | JGI IMG/M metagenome (GOLD analysis project Ga0255757, IMG submission 179957) | Coastal salt marsh microbial communities from the Groves Creek Marsh, Skidaway Island, Georgia - 071409AT metaG (version 2) | ecosystem: Environmental > Aquatic > Marine > Intertidal zone >...
GAAAACCGCTCAAATGCGTGGCCCCTGCGTCTTGGGTGATCGGCCCGCAGGGCGCAGGTGATCAATATATTCAACGTGGATTCTTTCTAGGTTTCAAATGGCTATGCGTCAATTCCACCGTCAAGCGGTTTCTACAATTTTCGGCATCTGGTTCGCGGTCGCGACCTGTTTTCCGGCAATTGCCTCAAAAGCAGAGGTTGTGGCACCAGCCAATACGAGCCTTAAAACGGCGCTCGGAAGCGAAGAAAGTCTGCTGTCAGAAATACGTCAAGTGATGAGGGATGCCGGTTATCCGGCGCTGATCACCGTTGATGAGCGAGGTCAGCCGCGCGCGCGTACGGTCGATGCCTTTGCACCCGATGGGTCGATGACCATTTGGGTCGCGACGCGACCCAATACGCGCAAAGTCGCGCAAATTCAGTCCAATTCCGCAGTCACACTCTACTATTTCGACGCGTCGTCGAGATCGTATGTGACGCTCATGGGCGAGGCGGAATTGATTGATGATGAAGCGACGAAAAAAGACAAACGACGAGATCGTGATGGCGACCGACTCTATCCCGACTTCCCTAATGATTACTTACTGATTAAGGTCAAACCCAGTTACGTTGAGGCACTGATCCCAAGCTATCGAGGGGACCCGGATACTTGGGCCCCCATTCGAATCGATCTAGTCGACCCTTGAGGCGATTGGGCGGCTGATCTTGATGATCGCGCCCGCGACGTCATCGGTCAGTAAGTAAAGGGCGCCCTGATCGTCCGTGGTCACCGCACGAATCCTCACATTGAACTCGCTGAAAAGGGATTCAGCGAGGCTCGCAGTAGGCCCGTCGACTTCGATTCGTTTGACGTCCTGGTCGACCAGCGTGCTAATGAAGAGATCCCCTTGCCACTCGGGAAACATGGCGCCTTGGTAGATCAGTAAGTGAGATGGGCCAATGCTGGGCGTGAAATAAAGTGCAGGCGGCGAGATGCCCTCGTAGGATGTCAGCGGACTGATGCGTGCGCCAGAGTAATTGATGCCGAAGCTGGTTGCCGGCCAGCCATAGTTCGCACCCATGCTGATCAGGTTGAGTTCGTCACCCCCTCTCGGGCCATGCTCGTGCATCCAAATGTTCTGAGTGACCGGGTCCACGGCAAGGCCCTGTGGGTTCCGGTGGCCAAACGAGTAAATGTAAGGGTCACCGGATTCAGCAAATGGGTTGCCCGGCGCCGGTTCTCCGTTTTCGGTCATCCTCAGTACTTTGCCCAATTGGCCCTGAAGGTTTTGCGCCTGTTCTCGGTATTCGAATCCGTCCCCCGTGGTGAGGAGTAAATCACCCTCAGGGGTCCAGGCCAACTTGCCACCATAATGGGCGGGGGTGTCTTTGCTCGGCGAAACGCGAAAGATCCTCTGCATGCCTTCAACGGCGCGGTCCCTCAGCGTGCCCATGTAAATGGCGGTTCCGTTCGCTTCAGGTCCTCCGTCGGCCAGCGCCAGATAGACGCGTTGATTTACAGAAAACTGAGGGTGGAGTAATAGATCGAAATAGCCTCCCTGACTTTCGACATAAGTCGCTGGACCGCCAGTCACCGGTGCGGTCTCACCCGAATCTAAATCGAGCGTCATCAACTGACCCGTGCGGGTCGCCACGAGCCCCAGTCTCGCTCCGATCTGGACCATGGACCAGGGGTGATCGATGTTCTCTGCTAGAACTTGAGACTGATAGTCGGCGTGAAGCGGGCTTGCCAATCCAATGGCAAAAATCAAAAAGAGTGATCGAACTCTGTGCATAAGCAAATCCTCTGACGAGAAAAGAGTATAACGGGTTGCGTTGAGTATGGCGCCCTGTCGACTTGGTGGCGGGCGATTGAATGGCCACTTAGCCCGCGTCGAATCAGCAGGCCGAGGCACCGGTGCTCGCGGCGGGTCTATCGTGATGCATCAATGCTGCGTCCCTGGATCGCATCTCTTATACTGGGGCTAATCGGTTAAGGACCCTGATATGAAGACGTTGATGGCCTATTTGATTTCTGTGGTCGCGGGCTACGTGCTGGCGACCGTTTTAGTTTCGTGGACTAACATTCAGGCAATTGTTGATTTGGGGTTCGAAATCACACTGTCTCAGCGGAGTGACACGATCATCCATGATTTGGTCTCGATGACTGCGACTTATCTGCCACTGATGGCGATTGCACTCTTGATCGGGTTCTTGGTGGCGAGCCTGATCATTCGGTTGAAACCTTCACTCGCATTCCTTGGTTATGTCCTCGCAGGTTTTGTCGCGGTGGTGGTGCTACACGTCGCAATGAAGGCCGCACTGGGCCTGACCGGCATTGCGGCGGTTCGAGGCATCGTGGGTCTAAGCGTCCAAGGCCTTGCTGGCGCGGTTGCGGGGTGGTGTTTTTTCAGATTAAAGGTTGGTGGGCCGGAGGCCTCGGAGTCGGCTGAATCATCGGTTTAGCGGCGAATACCGCGCAATTTGAATCAACCCAAGACGTTGGCTGCCATCGGGGCTGAAGTCCAGAACGGGTGAGCCGTTCAGGTCGGTCAAGCTGCTAAGGGCGGTGAGTAACCGATCCCTGAATTGCGCGAGTTTTCCATGAAGCTGCGAGGGCGGCGGGGTAAAAAGAGGGGCAGGGCTGTGTGTCAACCAGCCCAGTGCCACCCAGATCCTATTTGATCTCGTCGATTGACGAGACAATACGATGAACGATGCCATAGTCGATGGCTTCTTCTGCACTCATCCAGTAATCACGATCCGTGTCTTTCTCGACGCGTTCGAGCGGCTGACCCGTCTCTTTGGCGATGATCTCATTGATCCGCCGCTTCGTTTTCAGGATCTCTTCCATCTGAATTTTGATGTCTGTCGCATCGCCCCTTGAGCCACCGGATGGTTGATGAACCAGATACCGAGTATTGGGTAGTGAATATCGGTTCTCCTTCTTGGCCGCGAGATAAATATTGGTGGCTGCACTCGCAACCCAGCCCGTGCCGACAACGCGCACGGTCGGACGAATAAACTTAATCATGTCGTAGATCACGTCACCGGACTCAACGTGGCCTCCCGGTGAACTGATGTAGAGGGTGATGGGATCGTCACTATCCTCTGAAAGGGCTAAAAGTTGTTGAGCGACGCTTCTGGCCAATTTCTCATTGATACCACCAAAAATCGAAATAGATCGCGACTTGAAGAGCTTTTCTTCCAGTAGGTTAGATGGGCGGGTTTGCTCTTCTTCTTTAGACTCAGACATCAGGGCCTCATTTCGCTAAGTTAATTTCGTTGAACGAGATGCGCGCCGCCAAGGCTGGCGTCTCGGGGCGCTAAGCATATCAAGCGTGATCAGAACCTGCCACGCCAAAACTGGCCCAGCGGTACGAAACCTAGCGGACACAGTGCGGTGCCCAAAGGCTTTCCGCTCGATCGTGTTAGCATCAGGGCTTTTATACGAGGAGACAGGTCGTGGCGCTCAAACTAGGACTTCAATTGGGCTATTGGGGCGCGGGACCGGACCCTCGCGTTGTTGGTCTTGCGCAAGAAGCGGAACGTCTCGGCTTCGACGCGGTGTTTACTGCCGAGGCCTGGGGATCGGATGTGTTTACCCCGCTTGCTTGGATTGGCGCGCACACTGAGCGCATTCGATTGGGGACTGGCGTCGCACAACTTTCGGCGAGGACCCCCACAGCGACCGCAATGGCAGCCCTCACACTCGATCACCTCTCGAAAGGGCGGGTGATTTTGGGGCTTGGCGTTTCGGGCCCCCAAGTCGTTGAAGGGTGGTACGGCGCACCGTTTGCTAAGCCGCTCTCGAGGACGCGAGAATATGTCGATATCATCCGTCAGGTTTTACGGCGAGAGGCGCCTGTGGCAAACGCGGGTCCGCACTATCCCTTGCCCTATACTGGCGAGGGCGCGTGGGGACTTGGCAAATCGCTTAAGCCGATTACACATCCGCTACGCGAGGACCTGCCCATTTTCCTAGGGGCCGAAGGCCCAAAGAATGTCACCATGACCGCGGAGATTGCAGACGGCTGGTTGCCGCTTTATTACTCCCCCTATCGGCAGGAGGTTTATGCGGATCAGATTCGTAACCGGCCGGCACACTTTGAAATTATGCAGGGCGTGACGATCCGCGTGACGGACGACGTCGAAGCAGGCCTCCAACCCGTGAAAGAGAGTTTGGCGCTTTACGTTGGGGGAATGGGGGCTGAAAGCCGAAACTTCCACAACGAGCTCATGGCCCGCATGGGCTTTGAAGCCGAAGCCAAGGAAATTCAATCACTGTTTCTGTCAGGTAAGAAGGACGAAGCCGTTGCCGCTGTACCGACGGACTTTGCCGATGAGATATCACTCGTGGGACCCATTGACCGAATAAAGGCGCGGCTCGAAGCTTGGCAAGATTCGCCGGTGACTTCGTTATTGGTAAGTACTCGCGACGTCAATCAATTGCGGCAAGTGGCGGAACTGGTCCTCGGGTAGTGAGGGTCATCGATGGTTGAGCCTCTACCTCTTGGATTGAGGCGAGCGGAAGCGTCAGACATGTCATGGTTGGCTCAGGAGATCATAGATGGATCCTGGCCAGGGCCGATCACGCAGCTACCCTGGCCTGAGTGGGTCGGCTCAGATCGTCACTTTGTGTACCTCCTCGAGCAAGAAAGGTTGCTGGGCATTCTCGCAATCTCACCCTCAGAGCCGCTCGTGCCCAAACGGGCAGCGATTGAGTTATTGGTTTGGTGCATGCACCCCGACATGAGAGACCGGCAGTTAGGACGTAAGCTCCTGGTGCATGGGATTTCTGGCGCACGGCGGTTAGGGGGTGATGATTTGATTTGTTGGGTCGAGGCCGGACGAGCAGTGCCCGAAGCCGCGCTTGCGCAAAGCGGATTTAAACCCCTTATGGAGCGGCATAATTTCTCACAGGCCCGATCAAGCTCAGAACGAGGTTGGGTCCTAGATATCACAGCTTATTTCTGACCGCGCTGATGCCAAGATGCTCCGTCTGTGATCCGGTGAGCCAGCTGGACGGTCTGGGTCTTCGTTGAGCGTGCCATAAATTGAAAAAAACGTGCGCAGACCTTTGGGTGTTGGCCCAAGAAGCTCTTTGGCCTCAGAAGCGCAGGCGTACGTCAAATCGAGGCACCGGACACGGTGTACCGAAGGGGGTTTCAATCGTAAGGCCAGGCTAGGCCGGTCCGATCGATCGCGCCACTCCCTCACAAAACTAGGCGGTAGAGCTTTACTTCATTAAAGTCTTTTTGTTCATCAAGGTCGGGCCAGGTCGTGGCGCTCGCCTCGCCGACGCGCCGATACCTTGGATGTGTGAAGTGCCGAATTCGAGAGTCAGCAATTAGGACGTCCCGGGCAAAATCTGGCAATCGATCCAGCAAGGGTAGGTTGTCCCGGTCATACAGCACATCCGCGGCAACCAGGAGATCCGCCTCGATGTTGATGGTGCCGATGTCGCCCAATACCTCGACATCAACACCATTTAATTTCGCGTTCACTCTGCAGGCCAACTGGGCGTCTTCGTCGAGATCACAGCAAATGACTCGCCGTGCGCCGGCGAGCGCTGCGGCGATGCCGACGACGCCTGAACCTGCACCGAAGTCGATGATCACTTTGTTTCGGACCTCTTGGGGATGCTCGATCAATTGCCGCGCTAACACTTGGCCACTGGCCCAACAGAACGCCCAGTAAGCTGGCTGGTTAATAACGGCGAGCATTTCATCATGTGGAAGTGGTCCTTGAGGCAGATCCGGCTCAAGTAAGGCAAGCTCAATCTCAGGGCACAGCGGTAGACGGCTTTTTTGTAGTTGGCAGCTGGGCAAGGTGGCGTGCAAGCGAGCCATCAGCTTTGGGTTAATTGAAGTCATGGCCAACGTCGGCTCGGTTCAAAAGGCAGCAGGCTATCAGATAAATCTACCGCCGTCTGGGGCAGTCACTTGCGACTTCGCCGCCAAACCAGCCCCGTGAGGCAGCCCAGCAAACGCTTGCTATTCAAAAGGCCTTGGCGTTAAGTAATGGCGTCTGGGTCGTGTTTGGGACACGGCCGGTTGCGCGAGTCAAAGCGAGTGCGGGCAAGCCTCGAGACCTTGAGCAAGGCCGAGAGGGCTAAATAAATTCTATGGGCGCGTCATGTCCGAAGCGAAGCTGCTAAAACCAAAGGGAGTCTAACGATGGCGATTGATTTTACGTTTAGTCAGGAAGTCGAAGATGCACGTCAGATGATGCGTCAGTTTCTGCATGAGACCGTGAAGCCTGAGTTCGCGGCATTGCGCGCAAACAAGGACGCGACGCGAGAGGATTGGTCGCAATTGGTGAAATCGCTTCGGGGTAAGGCGAGGGATGCAGGATTTTGGCTGCCTCACATGCCGCAGGATGTGGGCGGCATGGGGCTTGGCGTCACCGCGCTCGCCGCTGTGTCGGCAGAAGCGGCCAAGGTGCCAATGGGCCCCTACATCATCAACGCGCAAGCGCCCGACGAAGGCAACATGCACACGCTTTATCACTTTGCGACAGACTATCAACGCGAGCACTTCCTAAAGCCACTGCTTGAGGGCACCGCTCGGTCATGTTTCTCTATGACCGAACCCGAGGTCGCGGGCTCTGATCCGACGTTGATTCAAACCACCGCAGTAGAAGATGGTGATGATTGGGTCATCAATGGTCACAAGTGGTTTACGTCAGGTGCTCAGGGTGCCGACTTTGCCATCGTGATCGCCAAGACGGACCCGGACGCAGACATCCCGCAGGCTCGAAACAGTGCCTTTATCGTGCCCACCAACTCGCCAGGGTTTGAGATCGTGCGGGATGTGGAAACGATGGGTGGACGTCACAATCATCCGGAGGTTCGCTACAACGGCGTTCGTGTCCCCAAAACACACCTTTTGGGTGAGCGTGGCGGTGGTCACAAGCTCGGTCAGGTTCGCTTGGGACCGGCACGGTTGGCCCACTGCATGCGTTGGATCGGTCAGATTGAAATGGCGTTAGAAATGCTGATTGAGCGAGCGCAAAATCGCTTCTCGCACGGCAGTTACCTCTCGGAGAAGCAAAGTATTCAATGGATGATGTCGGATTCGGCGATGGAACTCTATGCAGCGAAGCTCATGGTGTTGCACGCGGCGTACAAAATCGAAAACAAGATGGAGTTCAAGCAGGAAGTGTCCATGGCGAAGCATCATGTGGCGAATACGCTCTGGCGAGTGGTGGACCGAGCAATGCAAGTCCACGGTGCGCTCGGTTATTCAACCGATACGCCGCTCGCAGGCATGATGCAGCAGGCGCGTTGGGCTCGGCTTGCCGACGGAGCGGATGAAGTCCACCAGATGCGAATCGCTGAGTTATTGATGCGCGCTTACAATGAGGACGGCAGCATCGGCCAGGCCGTTGGCGGCTTGCCCCTGTGATCGTTCGTGGCATTTTAGCGTTCGGTCTGGGGCTTTCGTGTGCCAGTGTTTTGGCATCTGGCGAGACGCCGCTCAAGCCTGAGTCGCTACCAACGCTCGCAGCCGAAGTTTCAGCGTCCCGAATTGAGTCTGATGTTCGAACGTTGGTGGGATTTGGTACGCGTCATACCCTCTCGGACACTCAATCCGAAACTCGGGGTATTGGTGCCGCGCGGCGCTGGATCAAGCGAACGTTCGAAGAGATTTCTGGTGCCTGTGGTGGATGCCTCGAGGTCACGACACAATCGAGAGTATTCAGTGGTGAAGCACGGATACCCGACGCCACAGAAGTGGTTAACGTCCTCGCGATCCTTCCCTCAGCGACCCCTACAGATCGATACATCGTGATGTCAGGCGATATTGATTCACGAGTCTCTGATCCCCTAGATGGTGTCAGTGATTCGCCCGGCGCAAACGACAACGCCTCCGGGATGGCTGGTGTCATCGAAGCGGCGCGTGTGCTGAGTCAGCATCGGTTCAATGCGCATCTCGTGTTTGCTGGTCTTTCCGGGGAAGAGCAGGGACTATTCGGCGGAAAAATTTTAGCGGAATCCGCCCGGGCCCAAGGCTGGTTTGTTCAGGCCGTTTTGAACAACGACATGATTGGCAATATTTATGGGCAGAATGGGGTCGTCGATAACCGAACGGTCCGCGTGTTCTCAGAGGCCACACGCCCCATGGAGACGGAGGAAGAGCGTCGTTGGCGTCGCTTTTTCGGAGGTGAGAACGATGGCCCATCTCGAAATCTTGCTCGCTACATTGAATCACTGGCAGACGCTCATCTGCCTCATTTGGATGTCATGATGGTGTATCGGCTCGATCGATTTGGTCGAGGGGGTCACCATCGCCCGTTTAACGAAGTCGGTTACCCAGCGGTTCGACTGATGGAGACCAACGAGCACTATCATCGCCAGCATCAGGATCTTCGGACCGAGAATGGCATTCGATACGGGGATACGCTGGATGGCGTGGACTTTGAATACGCTCGATCTGTCACGGGATTGAATGTGATCACGCTGGCAGGGCTGGCCTCGGCGCCCGAGCCCCCCAGGCAGGTGACGTTGACGGGGCAAGTCTCACCCGACACGACTTTGAGATGGGAGCGAGTGCCAGGCGCATCGGGCTATCGAATTCACTGGCGACTGACCTCGGAGGCTAAGTGGCGCTGGTCTGTGCCTGTGGGTGACGTGAGCGAGCATACGCTGAAAAATGTCGTGATCGATAATTACCTGTTTGGCGTTTCGAGTGAAGCAGAAACGGGAATGTCTTCGCCCGTTGTGTTTCCTGGGCCCGTGGGGCGTGTTAGGTATGAGTGAGTCAGTGATTAAGGAATGGAATGCGGCTGACGTGGCCCTTGCGGGTGAGTCGATGGGGCTGTTTGAGGGGCTTCGAACGACACGAGCGATCAGGCGTCTGAAGCCGGATCCGGTGCCCCTATCCCTCGTTCGAAAAGTATGTGAGGCCGGGACCTATGCGCCCAGTGGCGGTAATCGTCAACCCTGGTTGTTCGTCGCGGTCTCCGACCAGACCAAGCGAGCGAAAATCGCTGATCTCTACCGTGACGTCTTTGATGCCTACATAGCGCCCGCGGTAGAGGCTGCGAAAGATCCGAACTATCCAGAGATAAAACGAAAGAATATGCGCGCAGCGATGTATTTGGCTGAGCATTTGCACGAGGCGCCCATTCATCTCTTTGTTGCGGGTTGGACACGCCGAGGCGCACCACAGAGTCAGGCACTTTTCCCGGCGATCCAGAATGTGCTTTTGGCCTGTCGTGCCGTGGGTCTTGGTGCATCCCTCACGACCGCGCACCGAGGTCACGGGGAAGAAATCGACCGACTATTGGGACTCGATCCCGAGAAAACGCCCAGTATCGCACTCATCCCCATCGGCTGGCCAAAAGGTCGGTATGGGACGCCCACACGACGCAGTGTTGATACCTGCTTTTTCGTCGATGCGGTTTCTTAGTTCACAGGTGGCTGCCCTCGATCGACGGAGTCGGTGCCTTTAGAGGATCATTGAGGCGTCAGCCGACCCTCTAGCGCGTCGATAAGTGCTTTTCTTGCCAGTTGGATGCCGTTTTCGGTTCGCCCAATGGTGAAGAAGTCGTTGGCGCCGCTTGCTAGACCCGCCTGAATACCCTCGCCAATTTGAAAATCCTCTTCGAAGACGCGACGAACAACGTCGTAGTTCGCTTGCCAGTGCTGTTCGGCCTTGGGCGTCGTCGGCGTTTCAGGAATGAGCATTAAACAACTAAAAGTGCAGCGATCGCTGGTAATCGGCGTGATGGTGTGGACGTAGACGTGATCGGTCATCACCTGCAGAAAGTTGCAGGGAAACAAATAATTTTGGGTCATGAACTGCCGCCGGTAGGACCACTCATCAACGGGCTGATCTTTCAGCTTCCCGATGGATGCGATCGGCACGGCATGGCGAACGTGAGGATATTGATCAAGATAAACGCCCTGCGTATCTAAGTACGCTGAGCAGGCGGTGTGTTTGTGCGCGGAACAAAAATGATACTGTTCTTGAAAACCTTCGAGCGCGATGTGCCAATTCATGTTGCGCTCGAGCGTCCATGTTTTGTAAACGATATGAGTGTCTAAAGACAGAGATGCCAATTGCTCAGCCATGGGGGCCAGCCAGGCGTCGATGTCCAAAGGGTCGGGGGTGGATTCGTGAGGTTCAATGGGTGATGGCCTGACCCAGATCAGGCCAAATCGCTCAAACGCGGGCAGCTTGACCAACCCATAGTCGTCCTTGTCAAATTCACCGAAATGCTCAGCCTTTCGAAGGCCGCGCAGTCGACCCGTAAGATCATAGGTCCAACCGTGATACGGGCATGAAAACGTGTTTGCTTTTCCGCAGGACTGCCCTTCCAGCCTGGCGCCGCGGTGCCGGCAAACGTTGAGGAAGGCTTGGATCTCGCCCTCTTTGTTTCGCGTCACCAAGATGGGTACCCCAGTATCATCGTGGGTCAGAAAGTCCCCTGGGTTCGGTATTGAGGAGACGTGACCCACGATGAGCGGGAAGCGTCTGAACAAAATAGCGATTTCCTCTTCGAGCCGGTCGGGGCTGGTGTATTCGGTGGTTGGTACTCGAATCAAGTTCGCTTGTTGATCTGTGGAGTCATCATCGAGATGGTTGAGGACCTGCTCAATGATCTTGATTTCTTCCGCGCTGCTCTTCATTGATAACGGATGCCTCTCTTGGACGTTGTGGCTTGGCTTGTACAGCCTTGGCCAGGGTTTGGGTGGCGGATCGTTTGATGGCTCGTATCGAAGCAGCCCATATTTGCGCCGCTCTGTTTATCTCGACTTGTCCTGCTACCGCCTGTGCAACCTGCTCGTTTTGCTAAAGCCCGTGTGGTCGGCTGGCTCTTGTCCGGTATCTCCAGTCAGGCAAGGGCTGTGTAGGTTAGATGACTGGCACCGAGGCGTCACGTTCCTCTAGATAATCGCATCTCAATCCCCGCAGGGCAGTGAAATCAGTCGCGCAGTGCGGTGGTATCAACACAACTGGCCTCAAGAAGACGCCGCCACCCTAACTCGGTTTGCTCGACATAGTCGTTCCATTCCGCATCCATCATATGTTCAAGGCTAAGCCATGTCACCGATTGGCCATCCGTTGCTTGGGTGGTCCGTAGGTCCAGGCGCACCAGTGAGGTGCTCTCAACATCCGCCTCGTCGGTGTACCAGGTGAAGCTCAGCCTTCTAGCGCAGTCGATTTCTATGTAGCGCCCGAAGTGTCTCGCCTCACCCTCTGCCCTTGAATCTGCGAACAAGAAATCCCCACCCGGCACTGGATGGGTTCTGATGGCGGTGAGTTGACCGCTCAAGCCCATTGCTTGAAGCGCGAGCGGCATCCATAGCTTGATCGCTGCCTCGTTGGTCCAGGCATCGAATACAGCCTCGGCGGATCGCGGTGTTGAGAGAACCACTTTGGCGATCACGGTTGCCCCAGCCTCCGCACTCAAGAGATGAATGCCTTACTCGCGGCCAGCAGTCTCACGACCGATGGCCAGCGCACGCTCGGTCCTCGGTGAGATGCCGGCATCGCCACCTACTGTCGCAAAGCGGAAGCCTTGCTGAGTGCGCGCTTCGATGTCATCGGGCGAGGTAGTGATCCCGCAGGCAATGTTGTGCTTGATGCAACTCGCTAAGACAGTCTGGATGGCAGCCTCCACTTTGGGATGCGATCTCGGCAAGCCAATATCCGCAGACAAGTCGCTTGGGCCAATAAATATCGCGCCGACCCCAGGTGTGGTGATGATGTCCTCAAGCTGACTGATCGCTTCCTGGGTTTCAATTTGAATCACGGCGAGGAGTTCGCCGTTTGGGTCCAAGGGCCAGACATCGGCTCTGGACAGGTAGTCGTTATAACCCGTTCCCCAATACCAAACGGCATTTCCCGGGGCACGACCACGAAGACCTTGAGGTCCATCATCAACTTCGCCCTCGGCCTTTGGGTAGCGCATGCTGGCGATCGCATTGAGGGCCTCCTGCCTTGAATTGATCATGGGGAACATCACGCCAAAGACGCCCAAGTCGAGGACTTGTTTGACCAGGTATTGGTTCATTTCCCGACCGTTGGTGGGCAGTCGAACAATGGGGGTCGTGTTCATCGCAAGACTGCCGCTGGTTGCAATCGACGACTTATCCGTCATTCCCAAGAGAAAGCTCTGCAGAGACTCGGCATCATAGGGGCCGTGCTCCATATCGATAAGAACGAAATCAATAGGCGCTCTTGCCAATGCCCGGGCATTGGCTAGGGATCGATCGCCGGAAAAAATGCCAAAGGCTGCTTGCCCGGAAGACAATGTTTGGATTGTTTGATTGAGTCGTTCGGCATTGGCCTGCGTCGAGAAGAGCGCGAGGATGAGACAGTGAAGCAGAAGAGGGCGAGCACTGGACTTGAAGTTCATTTGCAACTCCTTGGACATGGATAAGCGTTCGGGTTTAACCGTGAGAATTATTGATCTGAGGCGAACATGGGCACAATGGTGCTGCGAACGCGACCGATGCCTTCGATGGCAACCTCTAATTCATCACCGATCTGCATTCTTCGTCTAGCATCCTCTTTAAACAAGACGGTACCGGTGTAAATCAAATCGCCTGGCTCCAAGGTAATGTATCGGCTCACATAGGCAATGAGTTCAGGAACGTCCTGAATGAGATCATCGGTATTACCGTCCTGAACAATCTCATTATTGAGACGGGTCACCAACCGACGATTTCGATAATCGATATCGGTAACGATCTCACTTCCGAGGCAGGCCCAGGTATCTGAGCCCTTTGAGATGAGGCGAGCCGGTTCCTCTCGGCCCTTTCTTTCGCCGTACCAAGTATTTTCAGAAAAATCGTTGCCCACTGTGTAACCGAATACATAATCGAGGGCGCGTTCCTCGGTTACGTGTCGCGCCGTTTTGCCGATGACAACCACCAACTCGCCTTCGTAGTTCAGGTTATCTGCTTCGGCAGGTAGCATGACGCCACCACCGTCCGGATTCAGTGAGGATGGAAATTTGGCAAACCAACGAGGATGGGGTTTCTCGGGCAATGTCAGGGTCGGTCGTTTGGTGTTGACCGCCGTGCCAAGAATCTTGGATACCTCACCTGGGTCAATAGGCAATTGGAGGGTAACCGATGCCAGCTCATGTTGAGCGCCCGTGCGCTTGGCACCTGCCAAATAGCTGCCTGAGAGTTCGTAGACGGTGTCACCTACCACCTCGCCGTAGCTCACTTGGCCTTGCACCTCGTATCGAACAAAGCGCGCCGCCTGGGCAGCCAATGAGGTCAGGGTCAAGATGAGGAGGGTCACAGTGATTAAGCCGGTCTTCATGGATGATCTCCTAGTTAGGTCTTTGGCAGGATCATGCCCGAAAGACGCTCATAATCCTCCGGTAATTCCACATCGCTGGGCGTAACGCCATTCAGTGACATGATCCAAGCGATCAGTGCCGCCGTGTGCCTGGGTTTGAGTATGCCTGGACGGTCCTGTGGCATGGTGGCTCGAATTGGGTCGAGCAAATAAGCGACGGGCTGCCCCTGAACCGCAGTGTACAGCGAGCCCGCAAAGTAAGTCGTGTCATGGCATTTAGCGCAATAGCGTTCGGCGACCCGTGCCCCAAGCTCTGCTTGGGCTTGACTGAATCTCGCTGCCTCCGCGTCGGCGAAAGTGCTCTCCGAAAAGAGGGCGGCTATAAGTAAACAACGCGCTCGCTCTCTGAGCGCAAGTCGGCGCGGTGGCCTCACAAATCGTCCTCAGGTAATCGCAAGGCGACTAACTCGCCGATGGCTCCAGGACCGGCGACTGCAGCCACAATGTACTGCTTGCCCTGGTGCTGGTAGGTCATCGGTGCTGTGTTGGTAGTTGCAGGGAGCGGAATCACCCCCACTTCCTCGCCGGTTTGTTTGTCAACGGCATGTAAGAGTGCATCGCCTCGCCGCCCCTCTCCATAGAGCAACAACGATTTGGTGACTAAAATGGTGGCATGAGAGCGTTTACCGGTTCGAGGTAAGTCAATGCCTTGGAGCGCAGGGTGGTTTTTGACCGGATCGGGCGTGTCGCCATTCGGGATGCGCCAGAGGATTTCGCCCTTGTTCATGTCATAGGCCACGATGCTGCCATATGGGGGTTTGAACAGTTCTAGCCCTTGAGGGCCACGAATACCGCCTGGGCCGAGTGAGACATAGCCCGCGTTGCTATTTTTTTCTGTCCCAGGGACCAGCGAAATGACGCTGTGGCCTCGCTCTGTCGCAACAAAAAATAGACCGAGTTCTGGGTCAGTGGCTGAGCCGCCCGGAATGTTCGCACCTCCGTTCGCGCCTGGCATTACAAAGGCGCCCTTTGTGCCGTCCGGGTCCTGTGCCAGCGAGGGTGGGGTAAACATCGGGCCCATTCGGTATTCACTGGCGAGCTGCTTCGCCTCTGCCCGAAGCGCCGGCGTAAAATCGATCAGGTCATCCTCTGTGGTGCCCTGCAATTCAAAAGGGGGCAGATGGGTCACAAAGGGCTGTGTTGAACTCAGGATTTCGCCAGGGACATCACTTTCCGCCACTGGCCGCTCTTCGATCGGCCAGATGGGTTCACCTGTTGCTCGATTAAACGCATACAGCCAGCCTTGCTTGGTGGACTCGATAACTGCGGGTACGGTTTGACCGTTAACTGTTAAATCCAAAAGCTTGGGCGCGTTGGGGTTGTCAAAGTTCCAAACGTCGTGATGAACCATCTGAAAATGCCAGACCCGTTCGCCCGTCTTGGCATTCAGCGCGATGATACTGGTGCCGAAAAGGTTACCGCCCGGCCGGTCGCCGCCGTAGTAGTCATTGGTGGGAGTGTCCGTGGGAATGTAGACCAAGCCGAGCGCGGAATCTGCAGACAAAGGCGCCCAGGCTGAGATATTCCCTGTGAATCGGTAGGCGTCAGATTCCCACGTCTCGTTGCCAAATTCGCCTTCTTGCGGCACGACATTAAAGCGCCACAGCATGCGGCCGGTCTTTGCATCGTAGCCTCGGATATGGCCTGGAATGTTTTCCTTTTTGTTGGGGTAGTACCCTCGATCATGAGAATTGCCAACCACGATCACGCCGTTAACGACGATGGGTGGAGATGAACTCGTGATGTCGCCCGAACCTAGGACCCCCGTATCCGCTTCAACAGGATAGTCCCCAAGTCCCAGGTGCAAATCGACCACGCCGTTTATCCCAAAATCCGCGAGGGGTAGGCCTGTGGCTGGATCAAGGGCGACAAGGTAATAGCCAGGCGTGATCAGATAGAGCACATCTCGGCCATTCACTTCGGCGTAAGCTAAGCCCTTGCCGTAGTTTTTTCGGGTTGAGGCCTGCCATCGTGGATTTTCTGGCATACGCCACATCCATAAGGTTTCCCCTGTGCCCGGATCGATAGCCACCACCGTCCGCCGTTGTCCGGCGACCGTGTAGAGCCGGCCTTTGATATAAAGTGGCGTCGCTCGATAAATGTAGTCCGGGCTGGGACCAAAATTGTCACTCTTCCAACGCCATGCAATCTCAAGCGTATTGAAGTTCTCGCGATTAATTTCGGTCAGCGGTGAATAGCGCGAACTCCGCTCGTCCCCTCCCCAGTAACGCCATTCCCCCTCGGCTGTTCCTTCGGGCTCGGCTTGGGCAAGGTTGAGGAAAGCACTTAACACGAGGCCAACAGGCAAAAATAGGGAGACTTTCATAGTTTTCATTAGATCGCTTTGTACAGGAAAGTGGGTTCGAGTGTACGACTTTTCAGTGGGGGTGCACAGGGACTGCAACGCCCGTTGGGAGGGTCTTTCCATCGGCATTCACCGGAGGGCTGATGGGTCAATGATGAGTAAATGATGGCTTAGGAGGAGAACTCGCAGACGTTGCACGCGTTGCCGGTAGACAAGGCCCCGAAGGGGCAGCGGTTACAGCGGGGCAACGGTCTGAAAAAGGGAACTTAATCCGCGACCGGCGCTGCGCCTCTGTCCAGGCTCGGGCGGTGTTTTGATACTGGCGGTCATGCGAGGCAGCCCCTGTGAGGGCTTGAGCGTTCCCTGTTGTAGGGTGCCTAGGGCTTAAAGCGTGCGGTATAGGTAGTGCTCACCATCCAGTTCACGGGCCATCGCCCCTCGGGTCATGAGGCAGTGAATGTGCGCAACCGCTTCGCCAAGGGCCATGAACAATGCATGGTGCTCGAGTTGCCGCTCAAACAGCGCGGGTAGAAGATCAATGGCAAGCGTCGGTGTTCTGCAACCCTCGAGCACAATTTGCATCCGGTGTTCGTGATGCTCAGTTAATTGCTGCAAACGAAATTGGACGCCATAAAAAGG